>CEWJ01026979.1_pt1 | contig 53050 bp, 54 predicted proteins | sample 350291 | NCBI WGS metagenome assembly CEWJ01 (sample SAMEA2622923, study PRJEB7988) | marine metagenome | isolation source: saline water (ENVO:00002010), including | reverse complement strand
CAACGAGGCGTTTTATCTATGACGGCATACCGTGTTCATCAGGTCCGGGGTCGACTGGCAGAGCTGGAGCAACAGATCGCCCAGGCGGAACTGGACGGCAAAAATCTGTGCCAAGCGTTTCGGCAGCGGTTTCCCCGGTCCCCCTTCTACCTGGTGCGCTACCCCAATCGCACCATGACACTGTACCGGTGGCGCCGCTCCAGTCATCGGCACTGGCGCGGCCAGGACATCCCGGCCGGGCTCAATCATCCGGTCAACCTCGCCAGCGAAGGCGGGGCTCTGCTATTGCAACTACTGCCCGAATCCGCCCGGCCCCACTATCTGAAGTTCGAGCGCCAACGATTGGATCTCAACCTGACGCTGTCACTGCGCCATTACGAGCGTCAGCGGTTGCAGGATTGGCTCGCCAACGTCAGTGCCATTGGTGCTATGAGTAAACAAGGTAAAGAGCGCGGGTATGGATAGTGCGCCATCAATCCCTTTTTTTTGTTCCACGTGACACACAGGTGATACATGACCGTTTCAGCCAGACAACAGCTTTACCTCACGACGCTTCTGATCTTATCCGTTCTACTGTCGGCGTGCGGCAACCCGCCGCGTTTCGAGGGTCAATACATCGGCACACTGGGCGATCAGTGCATGCCCGGCAGTGGATTGCCCGCTGCGCTGGATATGCACCTGGACATCCGAGTCGACGATCCCGAAAAGCGTAATCCGTCCTATATTGCTCGCTTGCGCTCCAACGCCTTTGGCGAGTTTCCCGTTTCCGCACCGGGTGAACTCGATGGTGACCAACTCGTGTTCGAGTTTGATAAAGACGAAGTGCGCGGCTGGACCGGGTACCAACCCCAGTTGCTCGTGGTGATGACGTTGGAGCCGCATGCTGGAAAAGAGGGGCATCTCTGGATGAGCGCGTTCAGCTTGACCGCCCTGGACGCTCGCACCGAGTCCGCCAACATCGAGACCTTGACGCTGGAAGACCTGGCCGAACGCGCACCGGCCAACATCCTGGGGAAACACGGTCTGTGTCTGGCACCCGCCTCTTAATCGGGACGGGATGTCAGAGCAACACGGGAGTGTCACGGTGGGTGGGTCAGGCGCCCCGTCGTAGAATCAGATAGAGCCAGCATGTTCGAGACGCCAGGGACAGCACGATTCAGGGAGCACCAGCCTCACACCGGACCTGTCATCGTCCGCGCCAACGTATCCCACCACGGGCCACCCACCGTGACACCAGCCATTCTGTCGGCAATGTCGGGTGTGTCAAGACGACTTCTGTCACGACTATCCCCAACCGGTGCGAAGCCGCACCGCGGTTCCATTGGGAGATGACCCGTGACCTGAAAAAACATCCGATGGGATAAACGATTATCCCTGATCGAGATCAGGCGGCGCGTCATTATGAAGGGGCAGGCACGGCCCGATGGAAGACGAAGTAAGGCGCGGCCTTCCCGCGCCCAAAGTCAAAGCTGCCCCCGTTGCCAGAGGCGATGTTTTAAACGTGGGACAGCCTTCTACCCCGAAGTGTCGGCAAAAAAGGGCGTGACGTCGTAGCGTCACTGGGCCGTGCCTGCAACTCCAAGATGAGAGTCTCTCAATTATGGACGCAAGCGACGCTCGGCTCTTGCTCAGCACCCACCATCGTCTCGGGATTCCCTTCAAGTACAGCGTGCTGTTCCTGCTGAAGGTCGAGGGCTACCCCGTTTACCAACTTCAAAAAGACAGCCAAATCAGCAGCCCTGCCCTTCACACTGCCTTGAGTGGCGCACATTGGCCGAACGAGCGCCTGCGGCACTGTTTGCGTGATCGACTCGGTATGGATCCGTTCGCCTGGGGTGAACAGAGCGGCGCCTGGCAGTGTCGCATTCCCGCCGTGAAACGCCGCCGGCGCTCGTGATGCATCGATACATAAATCCCGCCCGCTGCCAGACGGTTTTTGTATTGAGGGCGATGGCCTGCTCCCTCAGCCTGACCATCAACACGCCGTCACCACGGCCACCCTGTTCAACCGCTCATCACTGAGGAAATCGGTATGGCAATCAGAATCACCGGCTCAGGCAATCTCGGTTCCGCCCCGGAACTGCGTACCGTCGAAGTCAACGGCGAAGACCGTAAGGTCGCATCCATGCGGGTCTTCTTCGATCACTCCGTTCCCGATGGCAACGGTGGTTTTGTGGACAAAGGCGGCTGCTGGCTAACCGTATCCGTTTGGGACAACCGGGCTGAACACGTGGCTCGCGTTCTGCGTAAGGGTATGCGCGTTCGCGTGGAGGGGACACTACTGGAGCGGCCATGGGAAAAAGACGGCGAGGCGATGACGTCTCAAGAGGTCAACGCGCGCAACGTCACGCTCGAGCTGGCCCGCCTTGAAAGCGTGACACTGCGCCCGAAAGCGTCCGCCGGGCAAGGCGCGCCGGCGGACCAGGAACATGCGGATCCACAATCCTCTTTCGATGACACGGGTGCCGGGGCGTTCTAACCCTTTTGATGTCTTTGGCGACTTGGGCGTCTCCCGGTATCCACCGAGCACTATCCCCCAGCCAGCGGTGGGGTAAAACCGGCCCAGCAACTGGGGGCGTACTGGCAGGCAGAGCAGGCACCCGCACCTCGGGTGGGTTTCAGATTCCTTTAATCGGATCTGGACTCGCCCAAACGCTGAACACAGGGGCTGTGATCTGCCAGGGGAGACCGCCTCCGGGCTCCCCTCTTTCTTCTTGATGGTCTCGATTGCAACGATTAACGCTTCGGCACCGGCCTCCCTCCCCCCCCAACACGGCCGGTGCTTTTTTTAACGGGGTATCCATTTTATTTCGTTTCCATTTTTTCGCTGTTTTGGAGAGTCGCATGACCACGGTCTATCTCTGCGAAAAACCCTCACAAGGCCAAGACATTGCCCGGGTGCTCGGGGCCACACGCAAAGGCGATGGCTGCCGAAGCACACTATCGGAAGATGTGGTCGTGACTTGGTGTTTTGGCCATCTCTTGGAGATGGCACCGCCGGAGGCCTATGACCCGGCATTGAAGTCCTGGGCCTTGGACACGTTACCCATCATTCCGGCGCAATGGCGTTTAGTGGTGAAGCCCAGTGCCCAACGCCAGTTCACCGTCATAAAAAAGTGGCTGGGGCGTGCTTCGCGCCTGGTGATCGCCACCGACGCGGACCGTGAGGGCGAGGTCATTGCGCGAGAGGTCATGGCGCTGTGTGGCTATCAGGGCCCCGTACAACGCCTTTGGCTGTCCGCGCTGAACGACGCCAGCATCCGCAAAGCGCTGTCTCAATTGCGAGATGGAAAGCAGACGTACCCGTTGTATCTGGCCGGGATGGCCCGCGCCCGGGCTGATTGGCTGGTGGGCATGAACCTGACCCGAGCCTACACTGTCCTGGGACGACACGCCGGCTACCAGGGTGTGCTATCCGTGGGTCGGGTCCAGACCCCGACGCTACGGTTGGTGGTCGATCGGGACCGAGCCATTGAAGCGTTCAAGCCCTCTCCCTATTGGACGATCACCAGCACTTTGTCGGCGCAGGGTGCCGCGGCACCGGCATTTCGAGCCCATTGGCAACCAGCGGCAGAGCACTGCGACAGCCAGGGCCGCTGCATCAATGAGACCGTGGCCCGCACCGTGGCGCAGCAGTGTTCTGTTACGGGTGCACAGGCTCAGGTCACGGATAGCAAGAAGGAACGCAAGGCGGCACCGCCGCCGCTGCCCTTCGATCTGAACAGCCTGCAGCAGGAAGCCGGGAAGCGGTTTGATCTGTCGGGCGATCAGGTGTTGGAGGCCGCTCAGGCGCTGTATGAGACCCATAAAATCACCAGTTATCCGCGAACGGAGTGCCGGCATCTGCCCACCAGCATGCACAGCGAGGCGCCCGAGGTGCTGCGCGCGGTCCTGGCCATGGAACCGGAGCTGGCCTCGATAAGGCCGTCGCTGAATCTGAATCGGCAGACAAAGGCATGGAGCGACAAAGAAGTTGATCAAGCCTCGCACCACGGCATTATTCCCACGGTGGCGTCCGTCGATCTGACCCGTCTCTCCACGACGGAACGGCAAGTCTATGGCTTGATTCGGCGGCAGTATCTGATCCAGTTCCTCCCGGATCATCAGTACGATGTGACAACGCTGGCCCTGTCTGTTCAAGGCCATCCTTTCCTGGCCAAAGGAAAAGCCACCGTCGAGCCGGGTTGGACCCGGTTGTTTCCCTCCTCAAAATCGACGCCGCAGGACGGCGACGATCAACAAGACGGCAGTGGCGACAACGCCACTGTTCCGGCACTGCCAGAAGGAACGCCCTGCGCCATCCAGTCCGTGGAGTGTGAACGCAAGATGACCACACCACCGGCCCGTTACACCGACGGCACCCTGATCGCGGCCATGAAAAACATCGCCAAGATGGTGACCGATCCCAAGCTGCGTGCCGTTCTGCGTGACACAGCCGGCCTGGGCACTGGCGCCACCCGGGCCAACATCATTGCGACCCTGAAAAAACGGGGCTTCATTGAAAAAAAACGGGGCCACCTGGTGTCCACCGAGCAGGGGCGTCAGTTGATCGACGCGTTGCCCAGTGCCATCACCAATCCCGATACCACCGCCGCCTGGGAGCAGGCCCTGGAAGACATCGCCACCGGTACCGGCACCCTGGACGATTTCATGCGGCGTCAGTTGGACTGGCTCAACACCGTGGTGACGTACGCCAAGGGGCAAACCCTGTCCGCCCTGGCGGCCACCGTGAAGGACACTGCATTGCCCTGCCAGTGTGGTGGACCTGCCGCCGAGACCGCCAAGAGCTGGCGCTGCACTGCCTGCGGTAACACGGTCTGGAAAACCACGTTCGGGAAAAAACTGACGGTCAACCAGGCCGGTGGACTCCTGGCGGGCAAGACGGTGGCCCTGAAGGGACTGGTCTCAAAAAAAACGGGGAAGAAGTACGATGCGAAGGCTACCCTGAGGGATGGGAAAGTACAGCTGAGTTTCGATTAGTTACGAGCAACTCTATCGGACACGGGTTCCATCGGGGCCCGCAGCCTGACGTAACGGAGACCGCCATGAACCGCATGAACCGTAATCGCCTTTTTACGGCGATCGACATTACTCTTCGACCTTCGTGCGACGTAACTGCGCCTCAAGGCTGGCGATTCGACGAATAAGCTCTACTTCGGAACATCCTCTTCGCACCTCCGCTTCCCATTCTAAAACGTAATCGCGCATAAACTCCCGTACCACCTCAGACGCCTGCTTGTTACGTGATGTGCAGGCGTGCTGGAAACGATCGAGCAGCTCCGCGTCGATGCGGGTATGGAATTGTCGAACCTTACTTGGCATTCTGGTACCCAATTGTGTAGCGGTGGAGACTGGGAGATGAAGGGTTCTGGTATGGTGTGGTTAGTCCTGGCCGCGATTGCGGTTGTGGTTGCGGTGATGGTGCTTCCCGGAATGCTTGAGCAGCTCAAACAGTAACCGACGCTGTCGAACACAGCCCGCCAGAAACACACCGACGGCAGCCCCCGTCAGCGCGGTGACACTGTAGAACCCGAAGGTGATCTGGGGGCTGACGGTATCCGCCGTCAAGAGCATCGAATGCGTGATCGCCAGATACCGCCAAACGATGAGGGTACCGACCAACCAGATCAGGTGCACCGCCATAACCACAGCGGCACGCCATCGTGAGCCCCTGCCCTCAACAAGACGCCGCCTTGCCCCTACCAAAAACAGCGGCATCAGTGCGGTGAATGCCAGCAAAACCCCGTAGAACCCAAGCAGTGTGGATTGCTGGGTCAGGAGCCCGAGCAAGGCCCACTCACCGACCACGAAGAGAATCAGCGCCACTGGTGCGCTTTGCCCTGACTCTTTCCCTGAGCCGTTGTGAATACCTTGCATGTGCCCTCCTGATACAGATCGTTGCGGTGATCGACGAACATCAAGGTGTCTCACTGGGAGGTCCTGATCCAGTTAAAAACGAATGGGGAATCGGTCGAGTATTGACGAACTCGCCAAGCTTTGCTGAGATTAACGGGCAATACCGTGCTGCCGGTCAACGCAGCGCCCTTCAAGCCCCACCCGGATCGTGCAATGGGGCGGCCTTTTGGCTTCGATCCTGCTTTTACTACCCATCCGGGGACCTATCCCTGGATAGCGTTCCCTGAGCTTATTGGAGGAACGCCATGAACGCCAAGGCGCCTTTCGCGCTGTATGAGGCATTACGTAACGTCAACGTCGAGCCCGATAAGGCCAAGGCCGTTGTCGAAGCGCTGGAAACTGATATGGAAACCCATCTGGCAACGAAGCAAGACATCACTCTGGTTACAAAGGAGATTGCTTTGGTGGAAAGCCGGATTCTGAGTCGCCTGTATCAAGCGATGCTGGTTCAGGGGTTTACCATCATTGGTGCCATCGTCGCCGTCCTGAAAATTTTCGGCTGATTTACAGCCTCCTTTTACCGTTTCACTCCCAACCTTTACCCCTACCCTAGCCGGGAGCCACTTTCCCGTCAGGGCACACGTCTGTGTGGTGTTTCTCGGTGTTTTTTAAACGTCTAGGAGAAAGGCCATGCAACAGAAGCAGACTGAACAGGCTGGATACCTCGCCGTGACATACTGCGGCTTAGCCCTACCTCTCCGTGTGATGCACAGCGGCGCCGGCTACTACATCGGCACCGGCAGTGACGAACTCGGTCCCGTCTCGCGGGAATCGGAAGAATACTTTCCGAACCGAGGCGCTGCCGAGGCGGCGCTCAAAGCGAGCAACTGGACGCAAAAACAAACGCCTTAACTCGGCTAAGATCAACACCCTCACCCTCGACGGGGCATCACGTTCCCGTCAGGGACGTCACCATTGGTGACGGGTGGTTCTCCGTCTTCGATCCCTATCGTTAAGGAGAACGACCATGTCCCATCTCGATCTACAACACCGTGTGATTCGCGGCACCTTCTACGCCCGCTCCGCGGTCGATCATTTCACTCGCTGGAAAACCACCGGCAGCCCCGCTGCCCAAATCCACGCGCGGCACTGTGCCTACATGGCCGGCCGGTTTCGTCTGGTGCTGCCGGGGGATCTCGGTCGTATCGCGGATCTGCGACGGCAATTTTGTCGCGGGTTTCTTGACTCGATTCAGTCGGACTACGAGCAGCAGCTAGTACACGCTGATGTCCATGCACTCACGCCGTCTACGTCCACGGAGGTTCTATGAACATCTATCATTCGACATGCCCGTCCTGTGGCAACGAAGCCGACCATCTGGTCGACGGCAACATCATCGCGGTACGCTGTGCGCATTGCGGTTACTGGGCCGGTGAGCTATCCGGGACCCAGGAACGGCGCCTGAAACGGCACCAAGATCGGCGAATGGGCTCAGGCGATCATGATGCTCATCCGATTCTCACTCCCGAGGAATACTGGGCGTTGACCTACCTGATCCGGCTCGCTCAATCCAACACCGGACAGAGCGGCCGGGTCGCCAACTTTTTACTGAGTTGGTGGAACAGCGCATCGTGCGGGGCATTTGATCTCACCGATCTGTGGGGTCTGGATGACGAGATCACCCAGGCCATGCAGGTGGTGATTCGGTTCCTGTGCCGGCGGCAACACTATCCGGACACGCTCGGGTTGAAGGCCGAGTTCCAGGCCCTTATTGAACAATGGCGGCCTCATTTGCTTGAGGAGGAAGCCTGACCTTCATCATCCATCAACACATCGGGGCGCTTGTCGCCCCACCTTTTCTCTCACCCTGCGGGGAAACACTATCCCCAATGGGGCGTCTCGTTCTGCGAGTGCGTGGTGTTTCTCTGTACTTCATCAACATAAATCGATACAGGAGAACCACCATGTTTGATTCCACTCACACCACGACGCCAGCCGCCATCACAGCACAGCTTCAAGACCTGGCGAAGGAAGCAACACAGCGTTGCGGCTCATCCTATGAGGTCTACCAGGAGCAGTTTTCTCAGCGTGTGGATGCACTGCTGGCAACGACAGAGGATTCGACAGCGAAAGCCGTGATTCTCAACGTCGCCAGAGAGTTCGATTACGTCACCCGGGTCGAGCTGGAGGCCATGCGGGAGGACTGGATGGACGATGGGGCCTGCCGTCATGGGTTCGATCCGGATTGCTGTCCTCTCGGGTGTGGCGATCTCCCTGAGTACAATCTCCCCCAATGACGATTATCCCCCGCAACCTTCCATCACGGGCGCCTCTGGCGCCCTCTTTTATTTCCGCCATCGCCACCATTATCGCCGTTCCTGTTTCCGGGATCGATCGCCGATAACTGACCCACCCCGTAAATTGCAACGGCGTGCCCACGGATTAGGCGTTGTTCGCCCCGACCCGCTTCGGCACGGTTTCAGGCGTTGACTCGTCACACACCTGGACCGTCCATGAACCGATCCCCTCTTTCGATTGTTTCAGTGCTCAGCCTGCCCCTCGCCCTGCTGCTGGGGGCCTGCTCGGCGATACCCCCGGATCAAGCCACGTCGGCGGCGTCCAACGCACCGGAATCCCCCGTACCCTCGCAAACTCAGGCGGCCAATGGCCTGACGGATGCGTCACCCGATCTGTACATGATGGAAAGAGTCTCAGACGCTCCCCAGGTGGTCCGCACCGGACGCTACCAGTTATGGGAACTGGGCACATCCTCCGGCCAGCAACAGCTGATCGACCAGGTCGTTCGCGTTGCCATCCCCAGCACGCTGTCAGTCACGGTGAAAGACGCCCTCGTGCACCTGCTGGCGGGCACGGGGTATCACCTGTGTGATGGGGTGCCTTCGGATTTGGCGAATCAGCCGTTGCCGCTCACGCACCGGAATCTGGGCCCCGCCTCATTGCACGAGGCCCTGCAGGTCCTGGCCGGGCCGGCTTGGGTGCTCCAGCAAGATCCGCGACGCCGGGAAGTGTGTTTTCGAGCTCGCCTCCCCACCCACGTTGGCGAGATCGAAGAAAGCAGCCCAACCCGCCAAACCAAAACCTCAGCGGCACACCCTGATACCGGGGAATCGGCGACAGCGAGCGCGGCCTGTCCTTATTGCGCCTCCGAGCATGCCCACCAAGCGCGTATGAAAGCCAACCTGAACTCCAGCTTAAAAAAACAGGAGAGTGAATGATGCGGTTTCCATCGTTTCCAGCCGGCGCCACGGTGCTCTTGGTGGCGTCCTTTATCGCCGGTTGTGGCGGTTCTGATGACAACAACGATGCCTCGCCCGACGCTGGAGACTCGGCCAGCGTAGACGGGGCCTTGCCCGTGGGGTCGGCGCCGTCCACCGATCTGGATGGCGTCGAAAAGATCGGTATTGGCATGGGTGACATGGATCCAACTACCACAGCCGTCATATCCGATGATGAAGGCGCTCCCGTAGACACTTCCACTGCCGCCGTTTCAAGTCGGCTGAGCGCGTTGGAGGAGCAACAGGGCGATCTGTTCGAGGAGTTTCAGTACAAGACCCAGGATCTGAATGACGCCATGGCGGCGCACATCGCAGAGGTAGCGGCATCACTGGCCGCGCTTACGGCGCGGATGGAAAAAGCGGAAGCCGGCATCAACGAGGCCAATGAAAGCCTGGAAGCGCTGGACAAAAAAATCACCACCGTGGCCGCTCAGAAAGCGCGCGTCGCCTTGGCTCGCGCCGCAGCCCGGCGGGACCAGCCTACCGCACCGTTTCTGCTGACCGGCGTGGAATCGCGGGGCGGCATTGACTATATCGGCGTCACCCCTCGTTCCGCCACCGGCCTGGCCGACATCCGCTTTATGGTCATTGGGGACCAGTACCAGGGCTGGACCCTCAGTGGTATTTCAGAGCGATTTGCCACGTTTAGGGTGCGTCGGGAGACCGTCACTGTCCCGTTTTCCTCTTCTGATCCCGCGCCGTAGGTCACCGCCATGATCCGGTCTGTCCCGTTCTCGTTGTTGGCTTCAATGTTCCTGATTTTTCCGGTGGCGCTCACCACCCCTGCCCCAGTGTTCGCCGCCACGGACGGCGCGAACGGGGCCCCTTCTTCCAACCCGCAAAACACCCTGCGCCAGTCAACGGACCGCTCCGAGACGCAGCACCAGTTCACCCAAGAGAAAAAAGCCCAAATCTGGGGGCTCTCTCAAACGGAATGGAACCGTTACGAAACTCTGATGCAGGGCATGCACGGCTACCGATCCGACACGCTGGATCCGCTGACCCTGCTGGGTATCGAGGCCCGGACCGACGAAGAGCGGCGGCGCTATGCCGAGCAGCTTGCCCGAATCGAACACGACCGGGTCGAACGGCTGCTGGCCTTCCAACGCGCCTATGACGACGCCTTTGCTCGGTTGTATCCCAATGAGCAGGCGATTGCCGACGACAGCTCCCCCACCGCCACACCGGACATGATCACCCAGGCCGTCTTAAACAATAGCCGACGACCGCGTGTCTTCACCGCTTTGGCACGCTGCGCCGCCTGTGATCGGACCGTGCGTCGGCTGGTAAGCCAGGTCACCTCCGGTGCCTTGCCGGCGTTGGACATCTATGTCGTTGGAGCAAGCAACGACGATGTCATTCGCGATTGGGCTCAGTCCCTGTCCATTCCCACTGACCGAGTACGCAGAGGGCAAATCACCCTCAATCACGCGCCGGACGGGATCGCCCGGAACGATCTGCCCCGAGTGCTGGGTGCCACCGTTGGCGCCGAGGAGTAACAGTATGGCCTTGCTGCGGTCTCTACTCAGTGTATTTTCCCCTGTGATGGCAATGGCCCCGCTCTGCGCTGTGGCCAATGACATGATCGGCCTCGATAACGGCCTTGCGGTGCCGCCGGCGTATACCGCCGCGGCCCTCCGCCATGCGGTGCCTCCCGTGGTGCTGTACGCCCTCGCCCACACCGAATCCGGTACCGCACTCAACGTGGGCAGACGGCCCTGGCCCTGGACGCTGAATGTCGCCGGCCAGGGCTACCGTTACCCCAACCGAGCCCAGGCCTGCCACGCGCTGAATCGAGCCTTAAAAACAACGCGGGTGATCGATGTGGGGCTAGGACAGCTCAACATCCGCTGGAATCCGGATTTGTTCGGGAGTGCGAGGCGATTCTCCGATCCGTGTGACGCGCTGGATCCCTACGACAATCTGGACGCCACCGCCGCCCTGCTGCGTCAGCGCTTTGACCAAGATGACCACGGCAACAACGGCGATTGGGGCCGCGCGGCAGGGCGCTATCACCGCCCTGCCGGTGGCGAACCGGCGCGGCGCTACCGGCGGGCGTTCCTGGCCGAAATGAAGGCGCTGAACAGCGCCACCGTCTTCCTGGTTCACCAGGGCGGGCAAGGCGTCACGTCCTCTGAGCCGCCAGACAGACACACGGCGTCCTACGAGTTTTCCTTTTAATTGATTGCAAGGCTGCGCCCCATGTTGATCCGCCCCCTCATCACGCTGTTCACCCTCATCATGACCGCCACCGCCGTACACGCACAGGTGAAGTCACCGCTCACCGTGGTTGCCGACGACGGCGGGCAGCCCGCTCGGCCCTATTACGTGGCCATCGGGGCGGCGCAGGTGGATGAGGAAGACGGCTTTGTCGTAGCGACGCCGGACACTGTGCTGGACCGGCCCGCGACTGAGGCGGACATGTTGCCAGTGGTGTCCGAACGGCTGAGTATCGGGCCGGTAGTGCCTCGCGCGCTCGATCTCCCTCCCGGCACCACCCCTTTTTTCCTGATTGGCACGGATCCGGACTCGGTGCGGTGGCTCAAGCAACGCCGTGAGCGGCTGGTTGAACTGCGGGCCGTGGGGATGGTGGTCAACGTGGCGACCGCTGAGGACCTCGCCGCCCTGCGCGAACGGGCACCGGGGCTGGAACTGCGCCCGATCCCTGGGGACGATCTTGCAGAGCGTCTCAGCCTCACCCACTACCCGGTGTTGATCACCCCCACCCGACTGGAGCAGTGACCGGAGACCATCATGACCACCGACTCCGTATCCCGCAGCGAGGACCTCATCTGGACAGCCCGTCCCAGCCAATGGCTGAACGTCCCCACTTTTTTTGTGGTCGCCCTGGCCGTGCCACTCTCCGTCGTTGGCCTGCCCTGGCCGTTTTCCATGGTGGGTCTCGTGTTCGTGCCGCCCGCGCTCTGGAGTTACCTGGTGGTGCGCTGTACGCGCTACACCCTGACGCCGCGGCATTTGCGCATTGAGTTCGGCGTGCTCACCCGCCACACCGAGGAAGTGGAGCTGTACCGCATTGAAGATACCGGCCTCTCCGCCCCCTTCTTTTTAAGATTGGTGGGATTGGGCAATCTCTACGTGCTGGGGTCGGACCGGTCCACCCCGCGCATTAACCTGCAGGCCATTCCCGACACCGAGTCCAAACGCCAGCAGCTGCGGGACCAGGTGGAAACCGCACGCCGCGCCAAGGGCGTGCGCGTGATCGAATGATCGGAGACGCGGTATGAGCCAGGATCACCCTATTGAGTCCTTGTTGCGCCCTGCTGTCGAGGCGTACACGGCCGCGACCTGCCTCGGGTGCGCAATCCTCTGTCTCTGGGCCCCCTGGTCCATCGCGCTGACGCCTTCAATCGGTTATGGCACCGCCGCCGGCTTTTTGGTGTTCGGGGGCATCCGGGGCCGGCAGGCGTGGCGGATCTGGCGCTATCGCCGCAATATGAAGCGCCTTCCCCGATTCAGTCTCGCCGCACCACAGATCCCGGTCAGCCACCGCCAATTGTGGCTGGGCAAAGGGTTCCGCTGGGAGGCCATTCACACTCGCCGGCTGTATGAAGCACAGCTGCCCGAGACGCAGTCCTATTTGGATCCGTCCTTACCCTACCGATTGGCCCGGTCCCTGGAAAACCGACTGGATCGTTACGCCTGGGGCGCTCCAGTCATCCAATTGCTCAGCGCGGATACCCCGCTCAATCCCGTCAGGCCACTACCGCCGGTGGGCGGCCTGCCCGCGCTGCACGCCGTCGAGCCCACGGAACGCGATGTGTATCTGCCACTGGGGGAACGGGTCGGCCACACCCTGGTGGAAGGCACCACTCGGGTCGGTAAGACACGATTGGCGGAAATCCTGATCACTCAGGATATCCACCGGGGCGATGTGGTGATCTGCTTCGATCCCAAGGGGGATGCGGACCTCATGATGCGCATGTACATCGAAGCGCTCCGCGCTGGGCGAGGCGATGCCTTCCATATTTTTCATCTGGGGTACCCCGCGTTATCGGCGCGGTACAACGCGGTGGGCCGATTCGGGCGGATCTCCGAGGTGGCCACACGCATTTCCGGGCAATTGTCCGGTGAAGGCAATAGCGCCGCATTTCGGGAATTCGCCTGGCGGTTTGTCAATATCGTGGCCCGGGCCCGGCATGCCCTGGGGCAGCGCCCCACTTACGAACAAATCTTGGCCGACGTCATCAACATCGATGACATCATGATCGAGTACTGCGTCGCGGTGTTACCTCAATACGATCAGACCGCCTGGGATCAAATCCGAGAGATTGAAGGAAAGCTCAAGCCGAATGCTATCCCCCGCAATATGCAGGGCCGTCATCCCCGAGTCGTGGCCATTGAACTGTATCTACAGAGTAATCCGGTAGCCGATACCGTGCTGCAGGGCCTGCGCAGCGCGGTGCGCTACGACAAAACCTACTTCGATAAAATCGTGGCCTCCCTGCTGCCGCTGCTGGAAAAACTCACTACCGGCCAGACCGCCGAGTTGCTGAGCCCGGACTACACCGACCTGGAAGACAAGCGCCCCATCTTCGACTGGCGGCAAGTCATTCGCCAACGCGGGATTGTGTATATCGGTTTGGATGCAATGAGCGACTTTGAAGTCGCCCAGGCCGTGGGCAACTCCATGTTCGCGGACCTGGTTAGCATGGCTGGCCACATCTACAAGCACGGCATCGATGATGGCCTGCCTGATATCGGACGTCGCGCCGGCAAACTCCCCATTAACCTGCACTGCGATGAATTCAACGAACTCATGGGCGAGGAGTTCATCCCCTTGATTAACAAAGGGGGTGGCGCCGGCATCCAGGTGACGGCCTACACCCAGACGCTGTCGGACATCGAGGCCCGCATTGGCAACGCCGCGAAAGCCCGCCAGGTGGTGGGTAACTTTAATAATGTGATCATGTTGCGGGTGCGGGAGGACCGAACCGCGGAGCTATTGACCCAGCAACTCAGAAAGGTCTCCATCAACCAACGCATGCTGATGTCGATGACCTCGGACAACAGCAACGTCGATACGGATCAGGATTTTTCCAGTTCCGGCGGTGACCGCGTCTCCACCGTGCAGGTACCCATGATCGAACCGGCCGATGTCGTTTCACTCCCCAAAGGCCAGGCGTTCGCGCTCCTGGAAGGCGGTCAGCTGTGGAAGATCCGGATGCCCCTGCCGCTACCTGACACGGGTACAGAGATCCCCACCGGCGTCACGGATCTGGCGTCGCGCATGCGCGAGAAGTACCACACCGGCGATCATTGGTGGGAAACGGTGATGCCCGCGCCCATCCAGATTACACCGCCGACCGGTGATGTTGGTGTTCAGGCAACGTCGGCCTCGTCCACCGCCGGTCTTGCGCCCCAAAAAACAAACTGGGAGGGGGATTTTGAGGTCGCATCCGGCTACTCGGATAGCTTGGGTGAGGTTGACGACGGCGTTGATGAGGACTGAGGCGTAGGCCATGGCGGAAACGACGGCTCAATCAACTCAATCCAGGCACGGCCGCCGCACGCCGCCTGGTCTGCTGTCCCGGCTGCTGGGGCTGCCGTTCCGGATCGTTGCGGTCCTGGTGTTCTCCATTATCTCGGCGGTCCTGATCGAATGGGCGGGGATGGCGTTCCAGTGGTGGGAGCAGCCCGGGGCCGAGCATGCGCTACACATGATGCATACGGAAGTCGGCTGGTTGGACAGCCATTTTACGCAATCACTGTTGCTGTCCAACCCAGTGGTGACAGTACAAGCCGCCGTGAACGCGGCCTTCGATACCGTTCTGATTAAAACCGGCATTGGACCCGCGCTGATGCAGTATTCCAATGAATCCGGCTGGCTGGGTACCGTGGCGACCTACCTGTTGGCCGCCGTCTATATCGCGCTGGTGATCCTGGTACGCGCCGTCATTCTATTTTTGACCTTTCCGCTGTTCGTGATGGCGGCGCTGGTGGGGTTTGTGGACGGGCTGGTTCGTCGTGATCTGCGTAAGTTCGGCGCGGGAAGAGAGAGTGCCTTTATCTATCACCACGCCAAGCGCTGGGCCGGGCCGGCGTTCGTCACCGGCTGGTTACTCTATCTGAGTGTCCCCTGGTCCATCCATCCGAATACCTTTTTATTGCCCTGTGCCAGCCTGTTTGGGCTGATCGTCAGTATCACTGCCGGGTCATTCAAAAAATATCTCTAGTGCTCCGTCAGCGCTTCCTGTCGTGGTGTGCGGCGTTGTGTGGCTGAATAGCAGACGATACGTCTTGACGGAAACCGCAACGCAGTTCCACCTTATCGGAGTCCAATACGATAAGAGGGACACCCTCTTCCAGGTTATCGGGGTGTCCACATCGCACCGCCATCCCGTACGGCGTGCGGCGGGGATAGCGTTGGTAGGTGCATTGCTCGCAGCACTTCATGGCAAGCCCTCTTTTGTTGTGATTCAGGATCGTGTAATACCACCACGGAGCCTGCCAGCCTTGGCTAACGATTGCCACCTCACCCACCCGGAGGGAGGACACACGTCAAAGCCCCATCCCACCGCACCAGCCTGATAAGGAAAACCAACGTCAGCACGTTGGGATTATCCGTTCCGCGCGTCGCTCCCGTTACTTAGCCTGCCGTCATCACGTTCATCACAGGACTGACCCGGCATGCTTTTCAGGCCTTACACCCTCCGAGTCATCACCGCCGCCTTGCTGTTAGTGATCGGCGGTGCCGCCTCCCGTGTTGCCGTCGCCAGTGACGTTAACGACGCCATACAGCGTCGGGATCTGGCGTTGCTCCAACAACGGTTGGTGGATTTGCAACGGGTGGTCGATCGGCTCGCCTCTCGGCCCGTCCGTCACCAGACCGATGCCCACGCCTTCCGCGCCGGCCAACGGGTTTTCCTCGATGTGGACGCGCTGCATCGCGATCTGCAAATCGTTATCGACGGCATTGAGTCCTACATGGCGCCCCCACGCTTGCCACCACGGCGCCCAACGCCGCTCTCCGGTGACTATCTCACTGACACAGCCGTGGAGCGCCAGTGACGTATGGATCCCGCTTCCGCGTTTCAAGTTGGGGCCGGCCAGTCCTGGGCATTGTTCGCCCTGGTCATCGCCGGCCTCGGCTGCACCGCCGTGCTGCTGTGGGCGGCCTGGGCCTATATCAGCACCTTCCGCGGCTGGTCCAGCAATCGCGTGCTCGGGACCATCGCCGGTGGCGCCGTGATCCGCATCGCGCTGGTCGTTCTCCTGCTGTCCTGGGTTTTTCTTTCTTAAGTCGTCCTTTCACCTGCTCTGCGCTCACTACTCTATGGAGATTGTTACGATGATTCGTTTGTTCCATCCCGTGTTCCAAAAAAGCCGTCACCGCATTCACGAGATCAAGACGCTGTTTTACCGGGTCCTGGCCCTGCTGACCGTGGGCATCACATCATCGCCCGCCCTGGCTCAGCTGCCCACCATGGATGAACCCACCCGGGGGGAAGGCAGCGGTTTGATGGAGACCATTCAGAACTACCTGTACGACGCCGCAATCCTGGGCGGGCTGATCATCGCCACCGTCGCGTTCTACATCGTGGGGCAATCGGCGCTCGCCAAGTACAAGGAGGCTTCCGAGAAGGGCCAGTGGGGCGCCTTCGGGATCACCATCGTGGTCGGCATCATTCTGATCGTCGCCGTGATCTGGCTGGCCACCAAAGCCGCCGAGATCCTGTAACGCACCAGTTCAAGGCGGATCACGATGGCCACATCCACCATTACGTTCTTGCCCTCCCGGCTGAATCAGGCCCCGGTGGTCTTTCGGGGCATGACCGGGCGGGAAGTCACCCTGGCGGCGGGTACCGGCTTTGCCATGGGATTGATTCCGGGCACTGTCGCCGCCTTCGCGTTCGGCATCGCCATGGTGCCGACCTGTGGCGCGCTGGGTGCCGGGGCGGTGGTGTGGTTCGGAGGGGGCGTGTTACGGCGCCTACGCCGTGGCCGCCCGGAGACCTGGCTGTATCGCCGCATCGCCTGGTCACTCGCCTTGCGCGGGTTCGCCAGCCGCCATCGCTTCATTACCCAGTCCGCTATCTATGGCACCCGGCGGTACGTCTCGATGCGCGCCAAACGCCGCGCTCAACCGGCTTCATCCACTCAATTTCAATCCACGCAACCCACTCAACCCACTCAAAAAATCCGGAAGGGATCAGGATCATGAGTCGATTTCGACACGCTCAGTCCGCCCGCGATGCCCACATCCTGACGTTGCGGGCCATCGTTGCCGTGTTGCTGCTGTTGTGCGGCGGGATGTGGTGGGGCTGGAAAAGCGCGCCCCAGGATCTCACCATCCACAATCCGCCCGATCTGCGCTCCGGCAGCACGCGCAAGTGGTGGGAAGTGCCGCCCAGCAGCGTCTACAGCTTCGCGTTCTATATCTGGCAACAACTGAACCGTTGGCCCGCCAACGGCGAGGTGGACTACAAGCGCAACCTCCACTCGTACAGCGCGTATTTGACCCCGCAATGCCAGGTGTCTCTGGAAAACGACTACACCGCCCGTCAGCGCCGCCAGGAGTTGAAGGGGCGTGTGCGGGGCATGTACGAGATCCCGGGGCGTGGCCTCCGGAAAGACGCGGTCACCATCCTGGATCGGGACCACTGGGTCGTTACGCTCGATCTGGCCATCGACGAACACTACGCCGGCACGCCCGTTCGTGATGTCTATGTGCGCTATCCCCTTCGAGTGGTGCGCGCCGATGTGGACCCGGAACGCAATCCCTGGGGGTTGCAGTTGGATTGCCTGGCCGATACCCCGCAACGGCTGTCCGTGCCGCGTGGCGATACCGGTGACAACCCGACCGGCAACGCCGATTCAACGGAGGAATAAATCATGCCCCCTCTCCTTCGATTCCCGCGCCCTCTACGCGTGCTTCTCGTTTTCCTGTCGGCGTTGGTCGCGACCGCTGCGGCCCTGACGCCGGCCTACGCCGTCGAGATCCATCACTGGGAACGCAAACCCATTCCGGTGGACTTGCCCGTCGGTGAGGAACGTATTGTCCTCATTGATCGCAATGTGCGCATTGGGCTGCCCGCCGAACTGGCTGACCCCGAGGTACTGCGCGTCCAGTCCGTCGGCGGTGCGCTTTATTTAAAAGCAAAAAAAACGTTTGATACCCAGCGGGTGCAGGTCCAGGACATCGAGTCCGGCCAGATTTTTTTAATCGATCTGGCCGCCACCGAGGGGGCCAGCGCTGAGGATCTTCGCATTGTCGTTTCCGGGGACCAGCCACCAACGTCCACTGCGGAAACGAAGACGTCGGCCAACGAAGAGGGAGCGCCTTCACCTGACGCGTCGAACGCGCCGCCCCTGCCGGTTCGTCTGACGCGGTACGCTGCACAAACCCTGTACGCGCCCCTGCGCACCGTCGCGCCTCTGCCCGGAGTTCGCCGTGTCCCCATGCGCGTGTCACAGACGACGGTACCGCTGTTTTGGGAGCTGCCCTTGCAAGCCCAGCCACTGGCTGCCTGGCGTGCCGGCGGGCTGACGGTCACGGCGGTGGAAATCACCAACCCGGATCCCAATCGGGAATTCGGGCTCGATCCACGCCGCCTGCAGGGCGAGTTCGTCACCGCGACGTTTATGCACCCCAGCGTGGGACCGTCCACCTCAGAGTATGCGCAAACCACGGTGTTCCTGGTCACCCGTGGCGGTGGACTGGAAAAAGCGCTCTATCCCGCAGCCCCGAAGACTCAGGACACAGCGATGAAGGAGACAACCGATGCTGAAAAGTAACGGGTTGCTCAAAATCCTGCTGCCGTTCCTTGTCATCGTGGTGCTGGTGATCGTGATTCGCGGCTGCAATAGCGACGACACTCCAGACGCGGCGGCCTCCGGCGCCGAGCAGAAGGACGCCTCTTTGACGTTGACGGACGATGAGATCCAGGCGCTGGGGATTGAGGGCGATACGCCCCGGGATACGGTCGCCACGTTGGTTGGCGAAATGCGGGCCATGCGCAAGGAGCTGGATGACACCCGTGCCGAGAGCCAGAAGTTGCGGGATCAGAATGCACAGCTGTCTGAACGGGCGGGCAACGTGGACAGCGCCATCCAGTCCGCGCTACGCGAAGAACGCCGGCGCGAGGCTGAGAAGGATCAGTCTCTGCTCAAGACGTTCGAGGACAAGATCGACACGCTGCGTCATTACACCGACCATGGCACCGGTCAGGGCGACGACGAAGAGTTGCCCGTTGGACTTGGTCTGGGCGACGGCGGGCTGAGAAACGGCTCTCTGGGGGCGGCCGGAACCGGCACGCCAGGACTGGTCTGGATCCACCCAGCGGATGCCCGCACCGATGAAAAGACCGGGGAATCGGTGTTTCCTTCTGCCTTTTCCTTGTCGGATACCGCCGCCGGCGGCGCGAAGGTCCTGGGCCGGGCCGCCGACAGCGTGGAAAGCCGCATCCGGGGCAAGGCGGATCCCAGTACGGTGCGCCCGGTCTATACCATTCCTCAAAACTCAACCCTGACCGGCTCAGTGGCCATGACCGCCCTGCTCGGCCGGGTACCCATCGACGGTACCGTGAACGATCCCTACCCGTTCCGCGTCATTGTGGGCAAAGACAATTTAACGGCCAACGGCATTGAGATCCCCGAGGTACGGGGCGCCATCCTGGCCGGCACCACCACCGGGGACTGGACGCTATCTTGTGTCCGCGGGCAAGTCGATAGCATCACGTTTGTTTTTGATGACGGCACGGTGCGTACCGTGCCTACTCCGGATGACCCTGATGACGGTAATTCCTCATCCAAGAAAAACGGGATCGGCACGCTCTCAACGCCGCACGGGCTGCCGTGTATTCCTGGCGAGCGCAAAACCAATGCCCGTGAGTTTCTGCTGACCACGTTCTTGATGGCCGGCGCGGAAGGCGCCGCTGACGGCATCGCCATGGGTGAGACCAGCACTCAGATGGACACCAATGGCGCCTTCACGGCCCTCACCGGCAACGCCGACAAGTTTATTTTGGGGCGGTCCGCGTCCGAGGGCCTCTCTGAAACCCGGAAATGGATCCAGGAGCGGTTCGGCCAGACGTTCGATGCCGTCTACGTGCCGCCCGGCCAGCCCGTCTCCGTGCTGATCGACGTTCCTCTTCCCATCGACTACGAAACCGAAGGACGAAAGGTGCACTATGCGCAATCCTCCTGGTCCCAACCTTCTCTTGATTGATTTTTTATCTTTATTAATCGGTACCCAGCGTGGACTGGTGGCCGCCGTCACCCTGCTCGGCGTCCTTGTCGGCCTGGGGGGCTGCGCCACCTCTCAGGACAAACTGATGCCGGTGGATGAGGCCACCACCATGGCGGATCTATGGCGCCAGGGCGGGCAGTCCGCAGGCTCCGCCGCGTCATCGACTCAAAACACGACTCAAAACACACACCCGCGCCTTCAGGAAATCCGGCACACCCTGCGTCGGCCACTGCCGGACGATCATCAGGGCCTGGGGCCGTATCACCCCTACACCCGCCATGTGGAGAACGAGATCCGCAGTCAGTTCCCCCGACTGCCCAATCCTGATTTGGTCATGTACGTGTTTCCACATCTTGCGGGCAGTCCCGAGGGCGAACAGGTGCCGGTGCCCGGGTACTCAACCGTATTCCCGCTGTACGAGCGGGTCCAGTACGCCCAGCCCGGAGAGGTGGCCTGGCCGTGGCCCGCGCAGTCCGTTGAGAAGCCGTAATCCCCCGCTCGCCCCATTCCTGCTGACCGGAAGCTGTTAGGACGTCGTTATGCTCGATACTTTGAAAACTCTCTTCAGCCCCCACTCGAAAGAGCAGCGGCCACCAACGGCTCAAGATCTCGACGACACGGGTCCGAGTACCCCAAGTGATGACGGTAACGACGGGCTACGGGCAGAACCTCGCGGCACGCCCCTGACCTGGCGGGAGATCAAACAGTCCTACCAGAGAGGTCCGTCGTTCACCCGTTTTTTGCCTTGGGTGGAATACCTTCCAGAATCCGGCTGTTTTTTATTGGAGGACGGCGTGTCCGTGGGCATTGCCGCCGAGGTGACGCCGCTGCCCACCGAGGGACGCTCCCAAGCCGCGCTATCAGACCTTCGTGATCAAATCGAAGCCACGTTGCAGGACGCGATTCCCGAATACGACAGCCACCCTTGGGTGCTTCAGCTGTATTGCCGGGACGAGGTGGACCCCCTCGGCGACATCGCCCATCTGAGACAATACGCAGATCCGAAACTCCTGGAGACCACCTTCACCCAGGCCTGGTTGGACAGTATGGAACAGCACCTGCAGGCCATCGCCAAGCCCGGCGGGCTGTTTCATGATGACGTTGTGACGCGCACGGATTGGCGCGGGCAAACCCGCCGGGTGCGGCTGGTGCTGTACCGCTGGCTCGGCCCCAATCCCAAAGGTGTTCCCGAAGAGGCCGCCAACCAAGTCTATGACCGTCTGGCCGCCGGCCTGGAAGGCACGGGGTTACATTTAAAAAAAATGGACGGAGCAGCGTTTCACCGGTGGCTGTTACCTTGGTTCAACCCGCGCCCCGCCACGGACGCCGAGGCGCCGCACCGGTTCTACGACCGGGTGGCGTATCCCGGGGACGAGGCGGTATCCGCTCTGCCCGATTACGATTTCTCGGAGGATTTGATTTATCAGTCACCTCGCGGTGACGTGGATACCGGGTTGTGGTACTTCGATGGTCTGCCACACCGTGCCATTCCGGTCGAAGAGATCCGGCAGGCTCCAGAGGTCGGTCACCTGACCGGGGAAATGCCCCGCGCCGGGGGCAAGGCGTTCAATGCGGTGATGGACATCCTGCCCGAAGACACCGAGATGGTCCTGACCATCGTGGTCACCCCCCAGGAGCCCCTGGAAGACCACCTCAACACCCTGCACGGCAAGGCCCACGGGGACTCCGTGCACGCCACCGCGGTCCGGGAGGACTGCCAAACCGCTCGGGACATGCTCAGTAAGAACCACAAGCTGTATCGCAGCGCGCTTGTGTTTTATGTCCAGGGAAAGGATGAAACCGACCTGGAGCAACGCAGCCTGACTCTCCTGACCCACTTGCAAAGTGTCCACCTGAAGCCGGTGGACGCGGAAGACGAAATCGCTCCTCTCAACACCTGGTTGCGTTGGCTGCCCATGGCCTTCGATCCGCAACAGGACAAACAAAACTGGTACACGCGGCTCAACTACGTCCAGCATTTAGCGAACCTGGCGCCGTTTTTTGGCCGGTCTCGCGGTACCGGTCACCCCGGCCTGAGCTTTTTTAATCGTGGGGGCGGCTCCTTTGGGTTCGATCCACTGTCGTTGGAAGATCGGGCCAAGAACGCGCACATGTTGATTTTTGGGCCTACCGGCGCCGGCAAGTCCGCCACCATGAACGCCATCTTCAGCCAAGTAATGGCGATGCGCCGACCCCGCTTGTTCGTGATTGAAGTGGGTAACTCGTTCGGGTTACTGGGGGAGTATTTTCAGCGGCAGGGACTGAGCGTCAACCGCGTCAAGCTGGCCCCCGGGAAGGCCCCACCGTTACCGTTGTTTTCCGAGGCACACCGGCTGCTCGACGAGAAAACCCAGGAACGCCGCAAGGTGGAGGACCGGCAGGACAAATGGTCCGAGGAGCCCGCGCCGCTCCCCGACGACGGCGGCGAGGACGACGGTCCGGAAGAAGATGAACGAGATGTCCTGGCGGAGATGGAGCTCACCGCCCGCCTGATGATCACCGGGGGCGATCCCAAGGAAGAGGCGGAATACCGGCGCGCGGATCGGCGGCTGGTGAGGGATGCCATTTATCGAGGTGCGGAGCACAGCCTGGCCGGAGGGCGGCAGTGTCTCACTGAGGACGTGGTGTCCGGTCTCAGAGCCATCGCCATTGACCCGAATGTGCCTGAGCCCCGTCAAGCGCGGGCCCATGAGATGGCCGAAGCGATGGCACTGTTTTGTGATGGCTTCGACGGCGAGGTGTTCAACCGACCCGGCGACGCCTGGCCGGAATGCGACGTCACCATCGTCGATCTGGCCCACTTTGCCCGCGACGGCTATGAGGCTCAGCTGGCCCTGGCGGTGATTTCCCTGACCAACATCATCATCACCTTGGCGGAGCGGGACCAGTATTCCGGTCGCCCGATCATCCAGGCGATCGACGAATGTCACATCGTCACCGTCAATCCCTTGTTGAGTCCTTACCTGGTCAAGGCGGGCAAAATGGGCCGAAAGCTCTCCTACTGGATCTGGCTCGCCACTCAGAATCTGGAGGATTTTCCCGATGCCGCCGAGAAGCTTCTCAACATGGCCGAGTGGTGGCTGTGCCTGGTCACGCCCCCGGATGAGATCGAGCAAATCTCACGGTTCAAGACCCTGTCCGCCGATCAGAAGGCCCTTATCGCCAGTGCGGCCAAAGCCCCAAAACGCTACACCGAAGGCGTGGTCCTGGCTGACCGCATCGAGGCGCTGTTCCGCATCGTGCCACCCTCGCTGTATTTGACGCTCGCCGGCACCGAGGGCGAGGAGAAGCAGGAGCGCAAGCGCGTGATGGACGAACACCACTGCGGGGAGCTGGACGCCGCGATCCGCATCGCCGAAGAGATGGACCGCAAGCGGGGGCTGGCCGGCCATTGACCGCTTCCTGCACGATGCCCCTCACGATCACTGACTGAGTCTAGAATCCCTCCGAAGGAGTTTTCCATGCCCCACACCCCGACACCGAAACCCGCTCGGTCTCCCCTTCTCACTGCACCATTAAAGTCGTCACGCGAGCGAGACGATGCCCTAAACGAATCCGCGGCGCCGCACCGCGATACGTCGTCGTTTCAGTTCAGGCGGGTGGATACGCGTGATAGCGTGACATTCCGGCAGCACCGGCATCCCGGCCGCGAGGGCGTGGTTCTGGATGTGAGCGTGGTCTTCGACGACGATCCTCTCGGGGCCGCCACGGCGACGCCAGCGCAGCTGCTGCTGGATCTGCGTCGGCGCTATCGCCGCAACAGCGGCCGCATGGGCGAACAGCGGATCTTTCAATGGTCTCTGGACGCCCGTACTGCGGTCCAGCTGGCCAGTGTCCTGATCCTGGTCGCCGACACCCAATTACAGGATCTCGACGAACAGCCCTACACCACCATCGCCGCCGAGCCGGAGAAGGCGGATTTCGGCTACAACTGGGTGCGCGAGGACCTGGCCACCGCCGCCACCCGGCTGGAGCAACGCAAACAGCGCAGCCACCTGTTCGGGCTGGTCCAGCGCTGTCTGGAGTTATGCGACGAGAGGCAATTTATTCAGGAGATGACCCTCAACCTCGCCGCCTGGGCGGAGCGCTCCGGCGACGGCTACGCGGCGCTAAAAGCCACCCGCGCGTTGGCTCAGATCGGTCTGATCTCCGGTAGAACACTGAACTGACGGCGGTTCAATCAAAAAAACAGAAAATGCCACGGCGCCCCGTGGGCTTTTTCCGTTGTCGCAAGACAAGGCGATGGCAGCATGCAGGGAACCCCATCACCCTGTGCCAGTGCCATGCCTCAATCTTTTCATTTCCGATATCTGTTGGCTGCCACCCTCAGCGTCCATGCCATCCTGGCCATCCTGACGCCGGCCTACGCCGGCATTGAGGTCTTCACCGTCGCCACCGAGCCCATGACGTCCGTCCCCGACGATGCCGTGGTGGTGGAACTGGACGCCCCGGCCCGGCTTGACGGCGCTTTGTCCCTGGATCTACCCACTGATCCCGATGCCGCCGCTCAGGCCGTACAAGCGCGCATGGGCTCCGAAGACTGGCAACACCTATTTAAAGAGTACGGGCAGGCCTACGAAGCCGTGGCCCGGGCCTGGCAGCTCGGCATTGAAAAACTCCCCGCCGTGGTGGTGGACGGCACCTATGTGGTCTATGGCGTCCATGATGTGGCCCAGGCTCTACAGCGTATTGAGCAGGCTCGGGAGGCGTCCCAATGAGATGTCCGTTTGGCGTGGCTGGCCTTTTCCGTGTTTTCAGTATGGTCAGCCTTTTCAGTGCGGTCGGTCTTCTCGGCACCGCCACACCCGCCCGAGCCGTGGACACGGCCTCCATCGTACAATCCGCCTGGTCCCAGGACTGTCTGCAGTACCGGGTGGTTGGCGTGTGTCTGTGGCTGCGCTGCACGCCGTTTGGCTGTTCGGTGCGCAGCAGTGTCAAGGTGGGTCACTATATCCCGGAATTGGTCGTCAGCAGCTATCAGAACACCGGAGACAATCCCTGGCGGGACGTGGCGTTCATGAGTCCCTCCAACGGCAATGCCCGGGGCGGTGGCGTCACCGCCGAGGGCGCGGACGCGGCCAGTTCCACCGGTGAGGACGGCATCCATAACAGCCTGCGTTTCAAGAACGGGGACGCCATTGGCCATCCGGCCGCCACCTTATTCAGCCAATTCGCCGGCCAATGGGGCTATACCTGCTCTACTCCGGCCCGGCCGTTACAGCCCTATTTCCTGTCCGTGCTGGACACCTACGCCTGGCGCGAAGGGCTGCCTGAAAAAGTCTATCCCCAGGCGCTAACGCCGGGGCTGCGCGAGGTTCGTCAGGGCCTGCTGAACCGCTGGGGCAATGTCTATCCGCGGGCCGGGTTCGTAACGCAATCCAACGATTACAAAGCCGCCGCCGTGGTGGCCCAACGGGTGGCGGATCTGGTCACCCGCAACGGCCAGCCGCACGTCTATACCCCGCTGGTGCCCCGAACCCGAAGCTCTCGCGGCGTCTGGGCGCCGCCCCCGGTCAAGGAAGGCGATAAGGACACCCACAAGTGGCAACGCCTGACGCCGGCCATGACCCGCTCTTGTGCCGTGTTCCCGGATCGCGGGCCCGCGGCGTCGTTCCGGGGACATCTCGCTCTACAAGGCGACTACGCCTGGGCGCTGTGGCGGCCCTACAGCTGCTGCAAGAAACGCGGACAGAAACTCCTTTCCCATACGGGAGACTACCCATGAGTATTTTTTTAACGGTGGTAAGATCGGTTTGCCCGAACAACCGGTACGGTCGCTGCGCCGTGGTCTGCATGGTGGCGTTGTGGGCTGTAGTCCTCTCGCCTCATAGCGCCCAGGCCGAGTCCGCCGACAGCCTGTATTACCAGATTGGCGGCGCCTCGCCGGTGGCGATTTCGGCCGGGCGGGGCCACCAGCCCGGGCAGATCGGTCTGGGGCTGCGCTGGAACGCCAACGCCAGTTGCGGCAACTTTGATCCCAAAATCACCGTGCGCAACCAACTCAATGGGGCCACGGATGGATTCCGGAGCATGATGGGTAATATCGTCCGCAATGCGCAGGGGGCGGTCGCCAGCCTGCCGGCCATGATCATTCAGCGGGCGGATCCGGGTCTTTATGACCTGGTCACCAACGGTGTGCTGCAGGGCAAGGCCGATTTTTCCAAGGCAAAACTCTCCTGTCAGCAGATGGCCGAGAAAATGGGGGACATGATCCCGACCAGCGGCTGGCAGCGCCGTGCCGTGGCCGAAAACTGGCAGTTGGCCGCCATGGCTTCCCCCGATGCGGTCCGTGCCGAAGAGCGCGTGGAAGATGAGGCCGGCAACCGGGGCACCACCTGGGTGGGCGGCGAAAAACGCGGCGGCAGCGGTCAAGCACCGATTCGGGTGATGAACGACACGGCCACCGCCGGCTACAACATCCTGCACGGCCGCACCAATACCACGGATACCTCCCCGGTCAGTGGTGGTGGGGGCGGCTGGGGCTCCGTGCCCACGGATGACGGTAACTGGGCTGGAGGTGGCGGTAATGGTGGTGCCGGCGGAGGCGGGTCCGCCTGCCGGGGTGGCATGTGCACCGTTTGGGGTTCGCCACAGGAAGCCGCGCAGTGGATCAGCAAGGTGGCGGGCGAGGAAGTGCATCGCACCTGCGATGGGTGCGAGAAAGTCACCACCGAAGCCGGCGCCGGCCTGATGCGCGATCTTGAAGACGAACAGGAAAAGCTGGCCCAGGATCTGGCCAATATGGTCAATGGCTCAACACCGACCACACCGGAGAATCTGCGCAAGGTCTCCGCCGGGCCCGGCTTGTCCGTATCGCGCGGCGTCATCGAAGCGCTGAAAACCGACCCGGAAGGCCCGCTGTTAATTCATCGCCTGGCTGGTGAGATGGCGCTGGCCCGTACCCTGACCAAAGCGATCTGGGCGCGACGGCTGCTGTTGGCGGGCGCCAGCGAACCCGGGATCTCCGATAACGAGGAAGGTCAGACGGCGATCGATCGGCGTCTACAGGTCCTGGATCGGGACATTGATTCGCTCAAGACCGAGATGGAAGTCCGCCAAGCGTTGGCCCGCAATGCAGCCAGCACGGCGATTCTGCGCAGGAGCGGTTCGGCACGGACCGGGGCGCCGGAATCCGGTGATGCCCTGCCCGATCCGCTGGATCAATTGAAGTAAGTTATGCCGGGTCTCCTTGTGCCCATGTGTGTGGATCGCGACCCAAACCATAGCACAGGATGCGCCCGGCACCCTTTTCATCGCCGATCAGCGAGGCGAGCCCATGTTGTCTGCACCGCCACTATGGCTCCCCTTCCAACTGGAGCCCGACCCAGTCCGGCAAGAGCGGTTCAATATCGGTGTCGGCATCATCCAGAATGACCGGTTGACCACCCGCTTCGTCGAGGCCCTCTGGCCTCTCTTCCCACTCTACGCCGGTCGGCCCGACGTGGATTTTGATGCCCTCGACGACATTGTGCGCGCCGCAACCGCGTACTATCCGGATCAAGCCTATTCCGAGGTTCGCGCCACAACGCCTCTGCATCCACAGCTTCATCTTGGTGTGCCTCAGCCATTGGGTGCGCCCATCCAGGGCCCGTGCCAACTCGATGCGCTTTTTCGGGCACAGGTCGGTCTTGCTCAGACGGTCCCCCGTCCTGAGCCACTTTTTCAGATTGGCCCCAACGGCGACAGTAGGCTTAATCCCGATCGTCAGGGTTACTTGGTCGCACTCCGGGAGCGCCTCCAACGACACGCGGGATCACCTCGGCGTACTTGGCTCTCTGCTTTTCGTGTCGCAGGCCGGGTGTATTGGTGTGCGGACATCACGGGGGCAAAGCAGGACATCACCGTACAGATGGCCATTACAGGCCGAACGAATTGGCCCTCCGAGGATGACGTCCTCGACGGCGTTCTGGAGTGGGAGGCGGTGGATGATCTGGACGCCTGGCAGACCCTGTTGTTCCTGAGCCAGGGCTCGGACAACGACATGCTCACCGCGCATTACTGCGGTGAGCGCAGCGCCAAGTGGTTCTGCGTATCGCCAGTTATCGAAAGGCCGTCGTCATGAGCGCTTCTAAAATCAGCTCCCTCGACACTCAGACCTTGCAGACTCAGTTGGCACAGGCCGTTGATACCCATCCCCAGTGCCGGCCCGGATTGCTGGCCACCCATCGGGTAGTCTCGACCGCCTGCGGCCCCTCCGGCGATGTGGAGTTGTTGGCGCGGGTCCATGTGGGCGCCCTGGGCCGAGGGCACTGGTATGCCCACGTTGCGAGGTTGCCCGTTCCGGCACCGGAGACGTCAAAGACAGAAAAAAAGACCGTAAACACGGCGCCGCCATACCCTTTCACCGCCCTGATCTGCCACAGCAACATCGTCTATGACGCCCCTGAGGTCAATCTGCTGTTTCAGCGCCACTATTACTGGATGCGCGACCGGGTCTACTACACCGTCCCCAAGGCCGGGCATCGTGATCAGCTCTGCCGCTCTGCCACCTCGTTCGCGCAGGCGGTGCAGGCGTTGGCGGCGATGCTGCGCACGTTCCACCCCGATCACCATCTCGGCGAGCCGGAAGGCGGGGAGTTCTGGGACACGCGGGTCCAGGCGCTTTACGGCACCACAGTCACCGTCATCGATGGCGCCCCGCTGGCACCGCCGGGTACCCCTTTGGTGTGGGAAGCCGAGCCGTAAAACACCGTGATTGTAAGGAGAGCGAGATCATGCCCCACTCCCCATCCGCCCAAACGCGGCACGAGGCCGCCGCACTCATCCAGGCCCGATTGGCGGATCGGCCCGATCTGGACGCCGGCACCCTGCTGACCCAGCGGGCGTTGGTCACCTCCGACGGCCCCTTCGAGGGGCCGGAAGCGTTGGTTCTGCTGGACTGCGGGGCCGGTCTAAGCCCCGATTACGGTCACGTTTTACCCCATCCGCACCAGCCGAACCGGTTCGTTTTTGCCTGCTGTACACCCGTCGGCCGGTTTGATGGTGCCAACGCCGACCTCGTTCTGGCCCGTTATCATCACCTCGTGCGGATCCAGAACCGGTATGAGCCCTACCCCTCTCGCGACGGTGTTCTGTCCTACCAGGAAACCAAGTCCTTCAACGACGCGGTCAGCACCCTAGTGGCGTTTATTCGGGTGTTCGACGTCTGGCGTGAAGAGCGACTGCCCCCCCTCGAAACTCCTCGACATTTACTGCCGGAAACCCATCTGCTCGACATTTACGGTGTAGGCAACTATTGACCGCGCAACGCCATCAGGGCGGCTAGTAGCCGCGGCTTATCCAGAATCCACCCGAAACGTCGTGATGCCTCAAGATAGACATCCTCTCCGATCGGCACTTCGCTACCTCTCACGACGTTCCCTCCATCCGAGAAGCACTTAACCATCCGGCAGGAACGTTTCCCCTCCCAGATCTGGGAAAGCGGGCTCGATCCGCCTTTCTGTATCAGGAAGTGAAAGGGATAGTCCCTGGGGCCTTCCCCCTTCTCGATATTCACCAACGCCAAAAGTGTGAAGGGGACCGCCCAAAGCGGGATACCCCGATACGCCCAAATGCGGCGCTGATCCGCTCGCCGGATCATCTCGCCAAATTTAGCGACAGGGAACGGAATCGGCTTGCCGCCCCGATGGCACATCTGTCGACAAAATTCATATGCGGCGCACAGCGTGTCCCGCTCAAAAAACTGGGCACGAAGACGCTCTCCCCGGGGCGTATCCCAACCATCGGCATACATGCCTCGAAAGCGCCCACCTCGATTAGCCTGGGGGCAGTCGTCCAGTGGGTCCGCATCATCCTGACGGTCAGGATGATGGAAACTCCGCGGCACATCTGGGTTAGAGCTCTGTACGCCGTAGGGGTGAACAGGTTCACCACACGAAGGGCAGTACGCGTGAATGTCCTTCGCCCGATATTCTGGCGTGGCTCTCTGAATAAACGCCTCCGGGGTCACTATCTCGCCGCCAGGCCGTGCAAAACACGCATATCGCATCCCTTCACCTCTATTCGCATCCCTATTGCAGACACGGCCAGCCCCATCCCTTTGATTGAAGATGTGAGTGCCACCCTTGGCAATGTGTGAGTTACAACCCCACAAAACCGAACCGCCTAAAATTCAACACCAAGACGTTCGGTTTTTCCATTGACCACAATGCCCCCTTCGGCAGCATAGTCAGCAATCGTGATTGTCAGACACCGGATCCCGCCATGCCTGAACGCCCTGCCTGGTACCACCCTGCTCGTTGGAGCCACCTGTCCCGCTGGACGCTGTTTTTTGGCCTATGGGCCATCCTGCTTAGTTTGAGCGTGGCGGTGACCGCCATTGGCAGCCTCTTGGCGGGCGGTCTGCAGGAATGGCATGCCCTCATGACCCACCTGACGCCGTGGTGGGTGGTCTGGCGCTTGGGGCTTTATTTCGTTATCGGGGCGCTCTACTGGCGCCGGTGGCGGCCCCGGATCTTGGCCTCTGTCGCCCGGGATCAGGATGGTGGTGCCGCCGCGCGGTACCGGTTGCGCCGCAGCGAGCGCGCCGTTGCGATCGTTATCGCCACCTTGGAACTGTTCAACGTCCTGTCTTACGCCGGAGGTACCCAATGAACGCGGATCTGATGACCTTCGGGTATTTCGAGCACGTCGTTCTGATGATCGGCTGGGTGGTGAACAACGCCATCTGGGGCATGCTCAACGAGAGCATGGTTGCCGCCCTGCCCTTCGTTGCTCTGGTGCTCAGAGAGTGGTACCAGGCCCGCCGGGAGGGGGAGGACGAAGGCAACAAAGGCTTGCTCACGCTGAACCGGATCGAGGCCGGTTTCTACGCCATGATCCTGATCTACGGCTTCTGCACCGCGCCGATCATGAGCGTCAACTTCCAGACCGGGCAATACGACGAAACGCATTGGAAGCAATGCGGCACCAAGGTCTACGATTCCACCACTGGCGGCGGTTCCGGCGCCATTGGGGGACGGACGGCGAAAGCCCCGCTCTGGTGGGCGGCGGTCCATGCCGTATCCCACGGCGCCACCAACGCCGCCGTGGCCGCCCTGCCCTGCACGCCAGACTATCAATACATCGCCACCACCTTGGACGGGACGGAGATTGCGGACCCAACGCTTCGGCACCAACTGAATGAATTTCAGAAGTGGTGTTATGGCTTGGCCAAGCACAAACTACTGCGCGAGGCGACGGCCAATGGCCTGCCCCAGGACCTGGTGATCGACGTCGATTGGATCGGATCCAGCTATTTCCTGAACACCTCCGGCTACTACGACAGTCTGCACGCGGATAAGCCAACCCAAGGGTTCCCCTACGACAGTACCCGGGACGCCGGTCGATCTGGTACGGGGCCCGGTCAACCAGGCTACCCCACCTGCAAGGAATGGTGGGAAGCGGGTTCGGTGGGTCTGAAGGCCCGTTTGGCCAGCCAAGTCGAGACCGATACCTGGGACATGGTGCGAGCCACCTTCAGCAGCGGTGACGCCGAGGACGCCGCCCTACGGCGCGTACTGGCGGCTAATCCCCGCGGTTCCCAGTCCCCCATTGGAGGTGCAGGGAGCGCGGGTTCCAGCATTACCGAGGGGTATGGGTCCGATTGGGCTATGGAGAAAATTAATGGCATGGTGCAGGGGCTCGGCCTTGGCCTCGCCTCCATGGCGGCCGCGCCCATGAAAGGCATCATGGTGGATGCCTTGCCGATGGTGCAGTGGCTGACCGTCATGGCCATCGTCATGGTGCTGCCCTTTCTTTTAGTGTTCTCCGGCTATTCCTGGAAAGTCACCGGGCTGGTCACGTTCCTGATGTTCGGTACCATCTTCATGACGTTCTGGTGGCAATTGGCCACCTGGATGGACAACAACCTCACCGAGATCCTTTATGGCAATGATATGGACGGTTGGCTGTCCGGCATTGGTAACGCGAAAGAGCGGATGGTGCGCTGGTTCGTGGTGATTGCCATGTATCTGGTGCTACCCGCCTTGTGGATGGGGATGTTGGGTTGGGCAGGATATAAAGGAGGTCAGATAGCATCTCAAGCTGTTGAGGGAGGGCAAAAAGAAGTTAGTGCAGCGGGGAAAGGCGGTGGGGATAAGGCAAAGAGTATAGCAACAAAGGGCAAGTTTTGAGTTTGCCCTTTTGCAGTTTAGTCATCTTCTATTCCGTGTTTCCAATCATAGACATGGCCATCGCCGTAATAGCCGTCCGAGTGATAGGAAAAATCGTCCTCTTTATCATCAGTCGCCAAACTATTTCCGTGGGCCAGAGCCCGAACCATAAAGATGCCGACAACCACCATTACGATCACACTGAGCAGGGGCTCCATGATCAACAGTGCCACAGGTACACCGATAAGCAGTGCGGCGAGAATCACCGCAACTTGGCGACCAGGGCCACCCCGCTTCACCCAGGAACGGATGACCTTCACGCGCAAAGGATCACCGCCCGTGTGTTGACTCTCAGCCGGACGTACAGCCTCATTCGGGCGCACCGAGCCCCGCTCTGACAGGGATTGGGATTCGGCGGATGCTGCCACCCAATGCCGCGCGTTTTCGGCTTTATGGTGCTGTTCCTGGTTCAGGGTGGTCATGACGCCCTCCCGGGTCGTCGTTGCTGTTCAATTGATGGTCAGTTTGCCTCAGAGGTATCTGTAGAGCAAGAAGACCTGAAAGCCAAGCCATTCATTGGTGGGAAATAGCCATTAGACGATATTGCCCTTCTCCCCATCAAACATTCCTGATGGAGAATAGTCCGCTCATTAGTGAGTCGGTCTACAACCGACTTTATCCCAGAGCAACGGCTTCCTGGCAGCGAGATGCCGAATCATGACCTGGGTCCTTTCAAGTCACTACGTTTTTGGTCTTGCATCCCTCATTCTCTGTATGCCCCGTCTTCCGGAAGACCACCACCTAAAAAATGATCCGACACTGGAAGACCAAGCCCCCCTCCGGGGAACTTTCACCCTATCCTTATCACCGCTACAGGCTGGGGCCCTACCCCAATCTACTCGAAAGAGTACATCCGACACCGATTGCCAATGTACACAATTGCCTCTTATGATGCTCATCACCATCAAACGGATTATCATAGCGGTAAAATAATACAGCCACCACCAACCCAACATTTAACCTTTTATTACCTGGCCCCAAAATTCTTGACAGGCCAGTGGATATGTAGATATATGAAATTTCGCGCCTTCCTATCACACCAAAAAGATTAAAAAAACAGCATGCAATTTATAAAGAATGGCCCGGACATTCCCGATGCGCTCACTCAAGCTCATGAAGAGGGGCGCGTCGTGTTCTTTTGTGGCGCTGGCGTATCCTACCCTGCCGGCCTACCTGGTTTCAAAGGCCTAGTCTCCGACATATATAGACATGTTGGTACGGATTTTCTCCCACAGGAGCTTATCACTTTCCAAAAAGGCCAATACGACTCAACACTTGATTTATTAGAGCATCGACTACCTGGAGGGCGCCTTGAGATAAGGCAAGCCCTGAAACATGTACTAAAACCCAAAAGACGTAAGCGCGCCCTTGATACTCACTGCTCATTATTACTTCTGGCAACAACGAGAAATAGGAAACTCAGGCTTATAACTACGAATTTCGATACTCTGTTCGACCGCGCAGCCAGAAAACTAGGAAGGCAGTTCCCATCACACATAGCTCCAATGTTGCCCGTACCCAAGGCCTCTAGATGGGATGGCTTAATTTATTTACACGGCTACATCCCCTCTCGGTCCAATGACAACGATCTAAATAGTCTTGTTTTAACTAGTGGTGATTTTGGACTCGCATATCTAACCGAGCGCTGGGCAGCTCGCTTTGCATCCGAATTATTTCGAAACTATGTCGTATGCTTTGTTGGGTACAGCATTAATGATCCGGTTCTAAAGTACATGATGGACGCCCTCGCCGCTGACCGAAAGCTTGGCGAATCAATTCCTAAAGCCTATGCATTTGGCGACTTTTCACCTTCCACTAGAGACAAAAAATATGCGGAGTGGGAGGCCAAAGGGGTGACCCCAATTCTTTACGAAAATCCCGAAGGCGATTCGGAACATCGCGCCCTTCATGACACTTTGCGCTCATGGTCAGAAGTATATCGGGATGGCGTTATTGGCAAGGAACAAATCATTGTAAATTATGCGCCAAGCGTCCCATCCGCAAGCTCCCATGAAGATGATTTTGTAGGAAGGGTGTTATGGGCCCTAAGTGATGATTCTGGCATGCCCGCAAAGCGTTTCGCAGATCACATCCCCACGCCAAAATTTGATTGGATAAAGGCTTTCACAGATCCGCGTTACTCAGATGAAGACCTTCCGCGTTTTGGAATAACGGCATACAACAATACAACCTCGACTCCTTCATTCAGTCTCATCCATCGCCCTGCACCACACACGCTATCTCCCTGGATGAGTCTTCTCTTCACAAGCAACTCAGAAGGAAACTGGGACAAACCCCTATATCATCTCGCTCGGTGGCTGTTATGTCATCTCAATGACCCTAGTTTTATTCTCTGGATTGTATCCGGAGGGCTGCGTTTACACGGTAATCTTCTACAACTCGTTGATGATCAACTAAGAAAAATAAGGAAGTTAAAGGCCCCGGAAATTGAAGAACTCATCTCCACATCACCAAACGCAGTTCCAGATTCATATATGGAATCGTTATGGGAACTAATAATATCAGGCCGAATACAATCCAATTCTTCTAGGATGAACTTTTCTCAATGGCTAGAACGCTTCGAACATAGCGGTCTAACGCCAGCGTTGAGATTTGATCTGCGTGCAATATTTTCACCCAAAGTGGTACTTAGAGAGAAGCTTCAATGGCCATTCGAAAGCGACCACCTTGCCCAAGGTTCACCCTCTCGTACTATCACCGGCGACGTGGTGCTTTCAGATAATTATGTCAGAAGCGCCCTTCTCACGACGGCCAGCGTCAAGTTCTCAAAGGAACTCCCCAACTTATTCCGTGAATTTCAAAGCCTCTTGCTTGATGCGATGGACCTTCATTCTGTACTAAATAAAGCCAATCATAATTATGATCAATCACATTGGGACTTAAGATCTATAGAACCACATTACCAAAATCGCGGTTCCAAAGACTGGACACTACTAATCGAGCTTACACGGGACGCCTGGCTTAAGGTTCTTGAAGAAGATGCGGAAAAAGCACGTCAAATTGCACTAGGCTGGTTTGATTTTCCTTACCCAGTATTCAAACGCCTCGCTTTGTATGCGGCCAGCATCCATAAAGGCATATCGCAAAATGATTGGCTAAATTGGCTTACCGTGGAATCTAGCTGGTGGCTTTGGGCTGCCGAAACCAAGAGAGAGGTAATGCGCTTATTAGTCCAGAAAGGCAGCACCCTTTCCGGACCCAGCCAAGCTGCTCTAGAAGCTGCGATACTTGCCGGCCCTCCTAGGTCTATGTATGTCGCAGACATTGACAATGATGTATGGAATAAAACCGTTGATCAGTCAGTGTGGCTTCGCCTTTCTAAACTGCAACAAGGAGCCTGTCAATTAAGCGAAAAATCCATCCTCATTCTTGGTAGAATATCGCATTCGAATCCCACGTGGTCGATATCCCCAAACGATAGAGAGGAATTTTCTAGCTGGTCTAGCAGTAACGCTGACGCTGATTTCGATGATATATACCAAGTAGACTATGCTCCACGCAAACGTAAAGACTTAGTGCATTGGCTCACCATTCCTGTTTCGGAGGAGGTCTTCCATACAGATACTTGGCGCCAGACTTGTCGCGAGAGGTTTTTTCATAGTCTCTTGGCATTACATGACCTATCCAATATGGAGCAATGGCCCGTTCAACGCTGGAGAGAAGCACTTCAAACTTGGAGCGAAGATGCTCTAATTACTCGCTCCGCAAAATGTCTACCTCCCATCTTGACATCCATGCCATCAAGGCCTTTTATATCTCTTCAAAGAACCATTAGTTGGTGGGTTAAAGAAGCCTCTAACACAGAACATGTAGACATTCATTTGGAAACTCTTATTTCTCTTTGCGGCCGGGCACTGGAGATTACCCATGAAAAGGAGGAGGCTGCTGCAACCACTCGTCAGGAGGAACACCAACCAGTACTAAGCGCAATAAACCATACAATAGGTTTCACATCCCAGGCTCTAATCAAATTATGGCTTTCTCAAAAACCCAGAGACAATGATGGAATTGCGAGCGAATTCAAGACTCTCTTTCTCAAGCTTTGCGACAGAAACAATATCTTTTATATTCACGGCCGGGTGATATTACTCTCTCATCTCATTACCTTCTATCGAGTCGACGAGAAGTGGACAAGAGAAAACCTGCTTCCCCTTCTTAGGTGGAAAGGTAATAGAACTGAAACCACGGCGGCATGGGCAGGCTTTCTCTGGTCACCTAGGCTTTACCCACCTCTAATGAGCATCATTAAAAAGGATTTCTTAGAAACCTCAAAGCATTATGATATCCTTGGCGACCATCAAGAGCATTACGCTGTACTTTTTACCAATTTCGCCCTCGACTGCTTTGAGGCTTCTGATCATGAAGACCTCCGGAAAGCTCTTTCTCGTCTCCCTAAAGAAGGGCTGAGCATAGTCGCGCGCGCTCTTTGGCAAGCTCTGGAAGGAGCAGGCCATCAAAAGGAATATTTCTGGAACAACAGAATCAAGCCATTCTGGTTAAATGTCTGGCCAAAAGACAACTCATTTATGTCTAACGCCATCGCCATTAATTTGGCACATCTTTGCCTTTCCTCAGGCCGCGAGTTTCCCGCAGCATTTCAATTAGTGCGACACTGGCTATCTGCTAATGATGACCCTTCTTTCTTGATTCATTTACTAAGGCAAACCGACTTTCCCAGCCAATTCCCCAGTTCAACTTTAGAATATCTTCACGCCGTAACCGGCGAGCGCAATTCACCAAAGCACGATTTAAATGACATTCTGGAAATCGTCGCAAAGTCCAAGCCGGATATCGCCAACAGTCCTCTCTATCTCAAATTAAAATCCAAAAAAGGGAACTTCATTTAGCTATCCGTGAGCCATAAAACTACGCCTACTCATAATGTCAACAATGGTTTCTTCTTTTTTACTATCATTGATCCTCAATTAGTGGTCCAGAAGCACTAGTTTCTCTACTTTGGGCTGAACTCCACATCCCTTGACTGCCCCCCTCTCCTTGCTATGCTTCGCTGAGCTCAGCCGGATTCGCTGATGATAGATATTGGAGAAGGACTTCCATGACCGATCCCTTTTCGCTTGGCCGCGATATCCTGGCTGCCCTGGCCACGTCACTCCAAGACCAACGCCTGATCGAAATCGAAGCCGCGGCGGAAGGCTTGGTGGTGGAGCGCTTCCGGGGCCGCGAGGAAGTCTGTGGCGAGTACACCTTCACCATCGACTGCTTCATTACCGGCTCGGACCGTCGGGATGAGGACATTGGTGACGTCTTGAATGGCCAACCAATGACGCTGTCCCTGCGCTGTCCGGATGGCAGTTGGCGCCGTTGGCACGGCGTCTGTGTAGACTCCTATCAATACCGGGACATGGACGGTTTACCCCGCTGCGAGCTGGTCCTGGGTTCCTGGAGCTTCTGGCTGGAAGAACGCCTGAACAGCGAGATCTTCCCTCTGTGCTCCGTCCAGGACGTTATCGAGCGCATCATCGGCGAATACCCCGAAGCCGCCGTCCGCTTCGATCTCATGGCCCCGCTGCCACAACGGCCCATGATCACCCAGTACCGGGAAAACCAGTGGGCCTTCTGTCAGCGATTGATGGCGGAATACGGGCTGGCCTGGCGTTTTGAGCATCGCCAGGACGGCCAAGAGGACGCCGAGGATGGCGGCCCGCCGGTGACTTTGGTGGTGTTCGACCAGCACGCCCGCCTGCCGAGGGGCACGGCCCTGGATTTCCATAACGACCACGCCGAGGAAAGTCGGCCCTCGGTGACCCGCTTCACCGACGGCACCCGCTTGACCCCCAACGCGGTGCAGGTGGCCAGCTGGCACAGCGGCAAGGTGCGCACCGTTACCGGTCGTGCCGAGGAAGCCGACCCGGATGGCCTGCCGGTGCGGGAAGTTTACTGGCACCGCCAGGATGCCCGCTTCGACGGCGCCGATCAGGCGGAACAAAGCGCCCGCCATCATCTCGACGCGCTGCGGGTATTGCGGCGTGTGCACCGCGGTGAGGGCCGCTCCCGCACTCTCGCGGCCGGCGAGGCGTTTACCCTGAGCGGCCATCCCCGTTGTGACCAGGGGCCCTATCTGGCCCTGGCGGTGGAACACGCCGCCGTGAACAACCTGGCCCACGCCGGCGAACTGCTCGGCGACGATACCCTCAAGGCCGGTCAGTACCGCAACACCTTCCTGGCGGTGCCGGCGACCACCCCGATCGCGCCGCTATACCGCCCCAAACCCACCGTGGGCGGGCCGCTGGTGGCGCGGGTGGTGGGCATGCCCGGCGATGCCGTCACCAGCAACCGCGATCACCAGGTGCGTATTCAATACGCTTGGCAGCGCGGTACGGCGCCCAATCCCGGCAGCCTTGACGACACCGGAGGGCAGCACCCCGGCCATGCTCCGGGAGACCATTCTTCCGGTATCTGGGTGCCGGTGGCGGAAGCCCTGGCCGGTCCCAACTGGGGCGGCAATTTCCTGCCCCGGGTCGACAGCGAGGTACTGGTGGAATTCCGCCAGGGGGACATCGACCAGCCAGTAGTCATCGGCCAACTCTACAACGTGTGGGTTTGGAATAAAGTTGGTAACAAAATGTCTTCCCAAGCCCAACTTTACAGCAATTCATCAACCATAAAGATAAATAACGTTGGTAACTTTCGAAGGCCCCAGAGCAAAATCCCTCGAAAATCATGGTAATAAAGTTGGTAACTTATTTGTGGCAAACTCGCAGTAAACGATCTGAGCTTCCCCTAATGAGGTTCTAAAAGGGTACAAACTGTCGCAAAGCGAAACCGACTGACCGTGGAGCATAATCGAAAAGCCAGTCCGCGTTAACGCTATTGTCAGGCCCTTATTCATGAAGCCAGGGGGCATAACTCAGACCAACCAGCACTCCTTTAGGACTGATAATCTTGCTACCGTCTGCCCCCAGCCCAGGGTTCAGTCCGCCACTGATGGAGCTGGCCCATATCTGCATTCATATGATTTGACTCGTCAGCAGCGTGTCGCTTGAGCCCATTAGCACTTGCTCAACTGCCGTCTGATTTTCCTGGGCAGATTCATTTTTTCTCGAGCCATCGAAGCATGGATCTTGAACTATTTGGTGCATGTGGCTACGGCATCCAAAGTTCGGGTAGCCTAGTCACCCGTATGAATATATGGAAGCGCCGAGGTAAGGGTGCTTCCAAGAAAATCCTGGGCGAAAAGGCCGCGACCGAAATAGAAATAACGTTTGCCCACCCAGGAATTTTGGTTTACCACTTGCCCGTGCTGCCCCGGCCAGCGATTTCCAGCGCCTTCTGCATGGCGCTTTCCAACTCAGGAAGCGGGAAAGCTGCTTCGCCGACTGCCTGGATGTCCAGTTGCTCGTCCCGGGAGATTTCCCCGAGAGCACTCCAAGCGTCGGCGCTGCGCTGGCAGGCGTCTGCGGCGGTCGCGAAGTCAGGGTCGCCGGTGGCCTGCGCCACATCCCGGCAGAAGCTGGCTTGCAGACGGCGGAAGAAGCCGCCACCAGTGCCAGCTTTTTCCACAAACACCGGTATGCTTCTCACGGCAGCGGTTAGTTCTTCGGGATCCAGGCGGTAGGGCCAGGTGATGATGTCATCGGCGAATGCCTGGACGCCCTCGACGCCGGATGCGACCAGGCTGCCTTTCGGCAGGGTCGATACATCGAACAACAGGGCGTCTTCGCCACCAAGTACCCGCGCCGCCGATGCCGCCGCCTCACGGGCGCAGGTGAGCAGGTCGGGTAACCGGGCTGGAAAACGCATGGGATAGGTCGCAAAGTGGTTGGGCCCCGGGAAGCCATTGGAGCCATGGGCGCTTCGGAAAGCGTCCATCGGGACTTCCTGCACCTCTTCCCGGTCGTTGTCCACGATAAAGACCGTGTTTTGGTCGTCGTCATAACCGATGATGACCACATCATGGCGGGTATTGGAAAGCCTGACCCGCAGGTAGGGCAGCTCGGCGATATCGCACCAGACCATGACCGGGTGGCCAGCGTCGATCTCCGCCTTTACCCAGCGCCACGCCTCATCCGGATCCTCGGTTTGCTGACGGCGGGTATCAATGTTCAGTCGCTGGCAGAAATCCAGCTCCATATCGGCGTTACGACCCACCAGGTACATGGGCGGTGTCAGGCCGGGATAGCGGGTGTACATGAACGACAGGCCGCCCCCCAGGCCGAAGACCAGGCCTTCACCCGGCAGCCGGCCAGGCAGCTCTTCCCAGCCGAGGTCAGCCCAGTGCAGCAGGTCCCGAAGGGCGCCTGAGCCGCAGTGGCCCCCAAGGTAGTGGGGGTAGGGTTCAATCATAACATGACTCATCTCTGTATACTCCACTGTCGTCGTCCAACATTATAAAGAGGCTGTTTTTATTGGTTGTGCTTCACGATAGTCTGCAGTGTGTTCCCAAGCATCGTCAGAATCGACGATGCTTCGATGAATTTTGACCCTGACCCAGAATTCTTAACCGTTTAAAACTGGAAAATCCGGCATGATAGAGCCCTGAACAGGAGATCATGCCATGAAGCGATCCCGTTACACCGAAGAGCAGATTGCCTTCGCCTTGAAGCAGGCGGAGTTGGGCACGCCGGTTCCGGAGGTCTGCCACAAGATGGGTATTTCTGACGCCACTTTTTACGCCTGGCGCAAGAAGTATGGAGGGCTAGGACCTTCCGAACTGAGGCGTTTGAAGCAGCTGGAGGAGGAGAACCAGCGCCTGAAGCGGGTAGTCGCCGACCTGAGCCTCGACAAGGCCATGCTTCAGGACGTGCTGTCAAAAAAGGCCTGAGACCGCCTCGCAAGCGTCAGCTGGTCGATGATTTCCAGAAGCGGTTTGGGGTCAGCCAGCGGCAGGCTTGTGCTGTCCTGGGGCTCTCCCGAGCCTCCTATCACTACAAATCGGTAGCGCGGGATGCCTCCGCACTGTCGATGCGGATTCGGGAAATCACTCAGGTGCGAGTCCACTATGGCTATCGCCGTGAGCATGTGTTGTTGCAGCGGGAGGGGTGGCAGGACAACCACAAACGCGTCTATCGGTTGTACCGCGTGCAGGGACTGTCACTGCGCCTGAAGCGCCCCAGGCGGAACAAGGCTGCGAAGAACCGGCAGCCTATGTCTCAGGGGGAATTTCCTAATCACATCTGGGGCATGGACTTCGTTTCGGATGCTCTGTTTGACGGCCGCCGGCTGCGGTTGCTGACCATCACTGATCTGTTCACCAGGGAGTGCCTTGGCATCATCGTCGGACAAAGCCTGAAAGGCGAAGACGTCAAAGAAGCACTGACGCGGATCGCTCGCTTCCGGGGGAATCCGAAGATATTAAAGGCAGACAACGGCTCCGAATTCGCCGGCAAGGTCATGGACCGGTGGGCCTATGAGAGACAAATAGAAATTGATTTCTCTCGGCCCGGCAAGCCCACGGACAATGCGACCGTGGAGTCATTCAATGGCAGACTCCGCCAGGAATGCCTGAACGAGAACTGGTTTCTGTCACTGGCCGATGCCGAGCAGAAGATTGAGGCATGGAGAACGTTCTATAATCAAGTCAGACCCCACTCCGCATTGGGGTGGTCAACACCTTCCGACTACGCCAGAAAACACGCTGTTTCGGGTCGTCTGAAGCAGCAATTAAAGCCGGATTTTTCTGACAATGAGCGGTACTGAAACGGGGTCAGGGTCATTGCCGGCAATCGAAAGTCGCTGAACTGGCCAAAGACTCTGCCTGATATTGCAGGTTCCATCTTGATCCGTGCAAACTTGGCGAAACACCAACAGGCGGAAAACTCTGATCAGCGGTGCAACTAAAACAGGGATGTTTACAGAATCAACAATAAGAGGAAAGTGATATGGACCCGAAAACCCCTCGAGAGCAGTTTTTTTTCGCCAATGCCCGAGTAGCAAGATGCTGGCGTAAGTTTTTCAATGAGCGTCTGAAAGACACAGAGATCACCCAAGCGCGCTGGTCCACTATGACCTACTTGCAACTCGGTGGTGAGGGGCTTACTCAGAGAGAACTGGCCGACTTGATGACCATTGAGAACCCGACATTAGTCCGTCTGCTTGACAGGCTTGAGGAACAGGGTCTGATCGAACGCAGGTTTTGCAAACGTGATCGCCGTACACGACAGGTATATCTCACCAATGCCGGTAAGCGCTTTATTAGCGAAACTAAGGAGCGGAGTAATGTATTGCGGAACGAAATGCTTAAAGGCGTTAACGAGAAGGAACTGGAAATTACGCTGCGTGTTTGTGCGCGGATCATTGAAAACACCGCCAATCTCAAGCGTACCTGAATCCATGGCTTCTCGGGCTGGGCCAATAATTTCCCGAGGCGTGAAGTGTTCCTCGGCGGGCGCCAACCATTAAACAGCGTGTCTGCCCCAATGTCCATGCCCAAATTGAAATGATTGGGATGGTACGCACCATGTTTGGCGCAGAAAATCGGGATAGGGGGGAACCAATAGGTTCCGCCCCTCCCACACCACCTGGCATGCGGGTCCGCACCAGGCGGTTCGAGAAGTTGAGGCTTCACGAGAGTCGCGGCACGCCCAACCGATCGAAGTAGGCAATCGTCAGCACACTGTGGATGGCCGAGAGACTGTTGTGCCACCAGCGCCGGCTCAGAGCCGCCACGGATTGCGCAACCTCAGGTTTCGCTCCCAGTCTGAGAAGCTCCCGATAGGTCGTCTTACCCCGCCGCCATTGTCTCAGGTGCAGGGCTCTCAGGCGGCGCCGTATCCACTGATCCAGTGATCGCCAGACCCTGGGTGTCTGCGCCAGTCTGAAGTACCCTTTCCATCCCAGTAGATAGCTGCGGAGCTTCTCCACCACCTGTGCCATGCTGCGACCACCTGATCCTCGGGTCAGTTGCCTGATCCTGAGCTTGAACGCCTGTAACGCCTTGGCTGATACCGCGCGCCGAACGTTTCCATCCCTCCCTTGCCACAGGGCATAGCCGAGGAACTTGCGACCGAACACGCTCGCCACTGCGCTCTTGGCTTCGTTGATCACCAGGCGCAGCTTTCCATAACAGCGGCGGAGTAACTGCATGACCCGTTCTCCCGCCTTGTGACTGCGAACGTAGACGTTGCAGTCATCAGCGTAGCGAGCAAAGCAGTGCCCCCGGCGTTCCAGCTCTTGATCTACCTCGTCCAGCAGAACGTTGGCCAGCAACGGCGACAGTGGCCCACCTTGCGGCGTGCCCTCATGCCGATCCATGACCACGCCGCCATCCATGATACCCGCGTTCAGATACGCACGAACCAGCCGGGTAACTCCGGGGTCGTTTATGCGTTTCTTCAGGCGGTCGATCAGGATGTCGTGGTTGACCCGATCGAAGAACTTCGACAGGTCGACGTCCACCACGATATGGCGGCCCTGTTGGGCGTAACGCTGCGCGGCCAACACGGCGTCGTGGGCCCGGCGGCCCGGACGAAAGCCGTAGCTGTGCTCGCTGAAGGTGGGATCAATCAGAGGTTGCAGCACTTGCAGCAGTGCCTGTTGGATCAGGCGGTCGGTGACGGTGGGAATACCCAGTTCCCGTTCACTGCCGTCCGGTTTCGGGATGCCTACCCGGCGAACGGGTTGTGGTTGATAGGAGCCGCTCAGCAGTTGCTGGCGAAGCTCCGACCACGCCCATCGCAAGTGTTCTGCGGTTTGGGCAATATCCAACCCATCCACACCTGCCGATCCCTTGTTGGCCTTCACGCGCTTCCATGCCCGCTGCATATTCTCTCGTGCGAACGCCTGCTCAAGCAGGCTTCGCCCTGCGCCCTCCGGTTCCTGTCGCGGGAGTCCTGTTTCATCACTGGTCACGTCCGGCAAGGCTTCACCTTCCCGTGTGGCGACCCGCCCCGCTGGCGCGGGCATCTGATGCCGTACAGTCCTCATCGACAAGGCGTTTGACGCTCCTTCTCGTTCAGCCCTTCACCCCGTGCCGGCGGCTACTATGGCTTCTGCTGACTTCTCGCTCCGCGTTACCACGTCGCCCTTTCAGGCATGAGGCGAGATCTCCCCGGGTAAGAACACACTCCTTCACCGCACAACCGCCGGATTTACACCACCTCGCCTTGGCCACAAGAGCTTCGCGACTTTTAGCCCGCTCGCCCTGCTCGGCAGTGCCTCGTATCCGGTTCTTGTTCATCGGCTCACGGTTTACGCTCCACGCTTCCTCCCCACGGTCGGTCGCCCTTCCGCAGTTGCGCTTCACTTCGTTCGCTGTGGCCAGCTCACGGGAGGACTTGCACCTCCAGGAGTGCGCCCGTGCCGGGCACACTAAAAAACCCCACGCAAAGGTGGGGTAAGAGTCGCTCAAGAGAACATCCAACAACCTGAATAACTGTCGTCTGCGATCAGCGCCCGGGCCAACGGGGGGCACGTTTTTCGTTAAACGCCGCCATGCCCTCCTTTGCATCCTCGGTCAGCGTCATGGTGGCCAGCTGGGTTTCAGTATAGGCAATGGCCTGTTCGAAACTCATATCCTCAATGGCCTTCATGGCGTACTTGCCACGGCGGATGGCGGTAGGCGACTTGTCCGTCAGGCGGTTGATCAGCCAGTCCACCTTGGCATCCAGTTCCTCCGGCGCCACCACATGGTTCAGCAGGCCATGCTGAAGGGCTTCTTCGGCGGTGAATGGCTCTCCGGTGAGAGTCCATTCCCGCAGCACGCGCCGCGGTACCAGGCGCTGCATCAGGCTGAGGACCTGCATGGGAAACAGGCCCACTTTGACCTCTGGCAGGCCGAACTTCACATTGCTGTGGGCGACGGCCATATCACCCATGCAGAGCAGGCCCATGCCGCCCGCCATACAGACGCCGTTTACCCGCACAATACAGGGCGTGGTGGTATTCACCGCCAGCCGGAACAGGTCGGCGTATTCGGCATTCGGCTTTGAGTAGTCAAAGGCAAAGCCCTGACCCGGTTGCAGGTCACCGCCGGCGCAAAACGCCTTTTCGCCGGCGGCTGTCAGTACGATCACCCGGATTCCGGGATCAGACTCGGCCTTCAGATAGCCCTCGCGAATGCGGGCAATCACGTCATTGTTGATCGCATTGCGTTTTTCGGGCCGGTTGATGGTGATCCACAGGGCCGGCCCCTTCTGTTCCAGCAAGACCGCTTCTTGTTCAGACATCATGGCACTCCTGGTTGATCAGTTGCTTTCAGCCGAGGCGGCGCTTTCAGCAGGGGAAACTTCGGCAATCACCTTGCCGGCGGTGACCTGTTCCCCTTCGCTGACCGTGAGAGAAACAATCGTGCCTGCCACGGCGGCCACGTGAACGTGCTCCATCTTCATGGCTTCCAGAACAACCACCGGCTGCCCAGCCTCGACCGTATCGCCCTCTTCCGCATGCAGGGCTACCACCCGCCCGTTCATGGAGGCGCGAATGACACCATCACCGGCTTCGTCCCCGGCAACGGCAGCCTCATGGGTATGGTCATCCACACGGTAGGAGTGACCGCGGTAGCGCAGGTAGAGGCGTGAACCCGCACGAATCATCTCGGCGGTTTCTGACAGGCCCTCGCAGGTGAACCGCACCCGGGCACCGTACACGGCATCCAGGGTCAGTTCAGTGGCGGCGTCGTCCAGCTGAATCCGGAAGGTGCCATTACCCTGATTGCTCACCCGCGCGTCAGCGGCTTCCCCGCCGACACTGAAGCGGAAGATGATCGGCAGGCGATGGGTAATGGTGCTGATCGAGCCACCGTAGCTACCCTGTGCGTCGGTGGTATACAGCAGCACAGCGGCCAGTAACCGGGCCCGGTCATCGGCGCCCTGGTCCCTGGCCAGCAGCTCATCCTGGTGGTTATCAACAAAGGCCGTGGTCGCCTCCCCCTGGATAAAGGTGGGGTGCTCCAGACACGCACTCAGAAAAGCCTGGTTGGTTTCCACGCCCAGTGCCGTAGCGTCCTTCAATCCGCTGACCAGGCGACGGCGGGCCTCTTCCCGGTCCGCCCCGGTGCTGATCAGCTTGGCGATCATGGAATCGTAGAAAGGCGGGATCTCGGAACCGGACTCCACCGCATCCTCTACCCGCAGGGTATCAGGCATGTGCCACAGTGCCATGGTGCCGCTCTGGGGCATAAACCCTTCGCTGGGGCTTTCGGCGCACAGACGCACTTCAATGGAATGGCCTTTCAGGACAATGTCGTCCTGGCTCAGGGGCAGCAGCTGGCCGGCGGCGACCCGCAACTGCAGCTCCACCAGGTCCAGTCCGGTGATGGACTCGGTTACCGGGTGCTCCACCTGAAGCCGGGTGTTCATTTCCATGAAATAGAAGTTGCCGTCCTGGTCCAGCAGGAATTCCAGGGTGCCGGCCCCTTCGTAATGGATGGCCTTGACCGCGGTCACGGCGGTCTCGCCCATCCGCGCCCGCAACTCCGGCGACACCGCCGGTGACGGCGCTTCTTCCACCACCTTCTGGTGACGGCGCTGGATGGAGCAGTCCCGCTCTCCGATATAGACCGCGTTGCCGTAGCGGTCCGCCATAATCTGGATTTCGATGTGGCGCGGATTGATGATGGCCCGCTCCAGGATCACCTCCGGGTCGCCGAAGGCACTTTCCGCCTCGGACCGCGCGCTGCGCAGGGCGGCAGGAAAATCCTCCGCCTTCTCGACCAGGCGCATGCCCCGGCCACCGCCACCGGCGGTCGCCTTGATCATGATGGGGAAGCCGACGTTGTCCGCTTCCCTGATGAGGCGCCCTTCGTCCTGGTCTTCACCCTGGTAACCGGGCACACAGGGAACGCCCGCGTCCATCATCAGTTGCTTGGCACCCGCCTTGTGGCCCATGGAGACAATGGATTCGGCAGACGGACCCACAAAGATAATACCCGCCTCCTTACACGCTTTCGGCAGGCCCGGGTTTTCCGCCAGGAAACCATATCCGGGGTGGATCGCATCGGCGCCACTGAGCTTTGCCGCCTCGATAATTCGGTCAATACGCAGATAGGAGTCCGCTGGCAGGTCGCCGCCTATGGCTACGGCCTGGTCAGCAGCCCGAACGTGGCGGGCATTTCTGTCAGCGGAGGAATAGACCGCTACGGTCCGGTAACCCAGTTCACGGGCGGAGCGGATGACCCGGAGCGCGATTTCGCCCCGGTTAGCGACCAGCACCTTGGTAAAGGGGGTCGGTTTGATTGCTGTTGTCGTGGTCATGATAGTCAGACACCGTTCTCATTCTTGGGGCGGCCGGAAATACCGGCCGGGTTCCGGGATTCCATCAGGGTCAGGGGCGCGCCACACCAAACTGCATCTTGTGGGGCTCACGCCGCTCTGCGTCACGACAGACCGACAGCACGTAGGACAGTACCGAGCGGGTCTCACGAGGGTCGATCACACCATCATCCAGGAGCCTGGCACTGGTAGTGAACACATCCATCTGGCTCTCGAAGGTGTCTACGATTTTCTTTTCCATGGCGGCGAGCTTGTCGTGATCCACCTCGCCGGTCTTGCGCTTCATGGCCGCTTCGGTGACGTTGGTCATAGTCTTGGCGGCCTGTTCGGCGCCCATGACAGCGGTCTTGGCGTTGGGCCAGGAGAAACAGAACCGGGGCGCGAAGCCTCGTCCGCACATACCGTAGTTACCCGCCCCGAAGGAGGCACCGCAGTAGATGGTGATCTGGGGTACGGTGGCGTTGGTCACCGCCTGGATCATCTTGGAGCCGTGCTTGATGATGCCAGCCTGCTCGTATTCCTTGCCCACCATGAAGCCGGTGGTGTTGTTCAGGTAAAGAATCGGGGTCTGGGACTGGCAGCAAGCCTGGATAAAGTGGGTGGCCTTGGTGGCCCCCGCCGGGTCGATGGGACCGTTATTGGTGATAATGCCCACCGGCAGGCCCTCTACCTTGGCATGGCCACAAACCGTGGATGAGCCATAGTTCGCGCCAAACTCCAGGAAATAGGAGTCATCCACGATGCGGGCAATCACCTCTTTCATATCCACCGGACGCTTGTAGTCCATGGGCATGACGCCCAGCAGTTCTTCCCGGTCATAGCGAGGTGGCTGGAAGGCGCGTGGCTTGTCTTCCGGCAGTTCGCCATCCCAGTCCAGCTGAGCGACAATCTCGCGTACCATGCGCAGGGCGTCGCGGTCATCTTCTGCCAGGTAGTCCCCCAGTCCGGAGATGCTGGTGTGCATCTCGGCGCCACCCAGTTCTTCTTCAGTGGCGATCTCGCCCGTCGCTGCCTTGAGCAGGGGAGGCCCGGCCAGGAACGCCCTGGAGCGGTCACGAACCATGATGATGTAATCCGACAGACCGGTCTGGTAGGCACCGCCCGCGGTGGACGACCCGTGGGTGACGGTGACCACCGGCAGCCCGGCCGCTGACAGTCGGGTCAGGTTGGCAAACAGGGTGCCGCCGTGGATAAACTGGTCCACCTTGTATTTCAGCAGGTTGGCGCCCGCGCTCTCCACCAGCTGGACGTATGGCAGTTTGTTCTTGAGGGCCAGTTCCTGGACCCGCAGCTGTTTTTCCAGGCCCATGGCCTGCATGGCGCCGGCATCTATGCCTGAGTCGTTGGCGGCAATCATCACCCTTACACCGGAAACGTAGCCAATACCGGCCACCACACCACCGCCCGGCACACTCTGGTCCGGGTCCGGCGTATCAAGGCCGTAACCGGCCAGGGTAGACAGTTCCAGGAAGGGCGCGCCAGGGTCCAGTACCAGGGCGATACGCTCTCTTGGCAACAGCTGGCCGCGTTTCTCGAACCGCTCCTTGGAGGCTTCGGACTTGGTTCGGGTGCGGTTTTCCAGTTCGCGGATGCGCTCCAGCAGAGACAGCATGCCCTGCTGGTTTTCCCTGAAGGTGTCGCTGCCAACGGATAGTTTGGACTCGATGACTGCCATACTTGCTATTCCAGGTTCGTGAATTCCTCACTGGCGTTGAACACCAGCGCTTTTTATGGGGCTATGCTGAAAGAATCCTTTGCGCCCGTCTTGTGTGAACTGGCTGGCGCGATTCCGGAGCTGCCCTTTTCTTCAACATAAATTTGATCAAGCGATTGGTCAATACTAGAATCACAAAAAACCAACAAACGGAAAGAAACCTATGATCAAGCTTTACCACTGCATGAGTGCCCGTTCGTTCCGGGCGTTATGGGCACTGGAAGAATTGGGCCTGGACTACGAACTGATGATGCTGCCGTTCCCGCCCCGGATGTTCAAAAAGGAGTACCTGGGCATCAACCCCCTGGGCACCATCCCGGCCTTCTTTGACGGTGACACCTTCATGACGGAGTCATCCGCCATTGCCCAGTACCTGGCGGAACGGTATGGGCAGGGCAAGCTTAACATCCCGGTGGACGACGCCCGTTACGGCGCTTACCTGAACTGGCTGCACTTCGGTGAGGCCACCCTGACCTTCCCCCAGACCCTGGTGCTGCGCTACACCCGCCTGGAGCCGGAAGAACGGCGGGTCTCCCAGGTCGCGGAAGATTATAAAAAGTGGTTCCTCGGAAGGCTGCGGGGCGTGGAAGCCTCACTGGAGAAAACCTCGCCGTGGATCCTGGGTGACACCTTCACCGCGGCAGATATCTCTGTAGCCTACGCCCTGATGCTGGCAGAGAACCTGAACATGGAAAACGAGTTTGGCCCCAACATCCGCGCTTACTGGGAGAGGGTTCAGCAGCGTGACGCCTTCAAAAGGGCACTGGAGAGCCAGGAAGAGGCGGCCACGGCCCAGGGTATTTCCTGAACTCCATTCAGGACAGGGAGGGTCAGAAGCCCTCCCGAACAGTTGTCCTGTCAGTCAACGAGGTAATGGAGAGAATCAGGCCGTAGTACCGCAGCGGCCGGCATCCTGGACTTCCGCCAGGAACTCCAGGATGGCATCGTTGAAGACATCATTCTGGTCACCGGACACCATGTGCCCGGCCCCACTCACATCAACCGCACGGGCACCAGGAATCAGTTGCAGGAAGTCCTTTACCCCTTCCTCGCTGACCACGTCACTCATCTTGCCCCGTACCAGCAGGGTGGGAACATCGATGCGCCTCGCAGCATCCCGCAACCGCTCCACGTTACGGACAGACCCCGGTGTGCGGTCACCACTGATGAAGGCCGGATCCCAGTGCCAGTAAAGGCGATCGTCTTCCCCTACCCTCAGGTTCTTGCGCAGACCCTCGCTGGAGCGAGGCTTGGCCTTCCGGTGTGGCATATAGGCATTAACAGCCTCCACCACTTCGTCATACGAATCAAAACCGCCAATGTGCGCCGACATGAACTGACGGATGCGCTGCACCCCTTCCGGTTCCATCCTGGGCACAATATCAACCAGCACCAGCCCATCAATCGGCAGGTGTGTCGCCTCCCCCACAGCCAGCAGGGAGCTGATGCCCCCCAGCGAAGCACCAATCAGTACCGGAGGGCGCTCCAGGTCGGACAGAATGCCGTGTACATCCTCTACGAAGCGATCGAGGCTGTAGTCACCCTCAGGACACCAGTCGCTTTCACCATGGCCACGCATATCCACGGTCATGGCCCGGTAGCCGTTTCCCGCCAGGGTGCGGGTCAGCTCGCCCCAGGAGTGCCGGGTCTGGCCGCCACCATGAAGCATGACCACAGGCTGGTGTTCCGGGTGGCCGGCAACATCAGCGGCAAGCTTGAGTCCCGCTGCGCCGTTCAGGTAGATGCGTTCCATAGATTTTCTCCGGTGTTACGACCCCACCTGTGACACGGCAGGGTATCAATCATCACCGCAAGCTTATCGAGCGCTTGCTATCAAAGTAATGATGATGCCTCAATTAATCGAGTAGGAGGGGGCGTTACCGCCCCCGTCCTCTCACACCACCGGGCATACGGTTCCGTACCACGGCGGTTCAAGGTCGGCTCTGAAGCCTCACGACTGTATCCACTAACGACACCAGTCCCAACCTCGCGAAGTACCGATTCGGCAAGGCCACCTTCAGGTGTGAGGCACCGCTATTCCACCACGGCCCTCGACCATTGCTCGCGCTGTGACACGCTCGCGCTTCCGATAACCCCAGCCTCATCAACGCACGCGCTCTCGTCGCCGGGCGCTTCCACTGCCGCCACAGGATCCCTCGTAGTTTGCGGCGCAGCCAGCCATCCACCGTCTCCAAGGCACGCTTGGACGCAGTGAGCTGGTAGTACGCCGCCCAACCCCGCAGGATCGGGGCCAGTGTATGGAGGGTATGCGACAGCGAACGGCCCCGGCCCCGTCGAAGCACATCGCGCAGTGTCGACCGGAGCCGTTCTACACTCTCCGGCGACACTCGCAGCCGTGTCCGACGGTGCCAGGTCACGCTGTAGCCCAGGAAACGACGGCGCCACGGGCGATCCACCGCGCTTTTCTTGCGGTTCACCCGCAGTTTCAGCCGCTCCTCCAGGAACCGCGTGACGCTTGCCATCACCCGCTCTCCCGCCTGCTTGCTGCGAACGTAGATGTTGCAGTCGTCCGCATAGCGGCAGAACCGGTGACCCCGGCGTTCCAACTCCCAGTCCAGCTCCGTCAGCAGCAGGTTGGACAGCAACGGCGAGAGAGGGCCGCCTTGCGGCGCTCCTTCCCGCCTCGGGCTAACCAGCCCACCGTCCATTACCCCCGCTTCCAGGTACGCCCGGACCAGCTTCAGAACACGCGGGTCGCCAACGTGGCGCGCCAACAGGCCCATCAGCACGTCGTGGTTCACTCGGTCGAAGAACGCTTCCAGGTCGATGTCCACCACCCACCGGTGGCCTTCCTCGACGTAACCCCGCATCGCGCTGACCGCCTGGTGCGCACTGCGGCCCGGCCGGAACCCGTAACTCGACGCCGAGAACGTCGGCTCCAGCAACGGGCTCAGTACCTGATGCAGCGCCTGTTGGATCAGGCGATCCTGGACCGTTGGGATGCCCAGTGCCCGTTCGCCGCCCTGCGGCTTCGGGATACGCACCCGGCGCACCGCGCTCGGTTGGTACTGACCGGCGTTTATCCGTTCCCGGATCGCCGGCCAGTGTCGTTGCAGGTGGCCCTTCAGGTCGCCCACGGTCATGGCGTCCACGCCCGCGGCTCCCTTATTGCCAACCACCCGTTGATACGCCCGCATCAGGTTGCCGCGCTCCAGCACGACCTCCATCAGCGCGCTCGGCTCCGCGTTCGTCCGCGAGCGGGACGCCACCGACGTCTCGGCATCAGTCGCACGCATCTCGGGGTTCCGCCCCGGTCCTCGTTCGTCCGATTGAACCATCCGGTTCACTCCTGCCTTCCATAACCGTCGGTGAGTGCCCGTCGCCTACTAACGGCAGACCTTGTTCGGCCCTTCAACGGTGGGTTAAACCGTCTACTACGGCCTCGGCTGACTTCTGTCGCCCCATCCCGGCACCTCGCGGCGCCGGTAGCACAGTGGCAGGACGACAGACCTCCCAGGGTAAGACGCGCGACCTTCACACTTATGCCCGCCGCATTTACGTCCGCCGCTTCCGTGCAAGTACCGGGCTTTGAAGATATGGGCCTTCTCACCCGCGACGGCCGCCTCGTATGCGATTTCTGTTCGTCAGGCCAGTGCTTTGCCTTCGGCTTCCTT
>CEWJ01008029.1_pt1 | contig 54063 bp, 26 predicted proteins | sample 350291 | NCBI WGS metagenome assembly CEWJ01 (sample SAMEA2622923, study PRJEB7988) | marine metagenome | isolation source: saline water (ENVO:00002010), including | reverse complement strand
TTCACATTTTTTATATGTTTTCTGAGACGGTCTGCTTGACTCTTATGTTTAGTTACAGCACCATCCAGTTCCTTTGCAATCGTTTTGAGTTCTTTCTCCTCTTTCTTCATCGATGCTTTTGCTGCCTTGATTCTATCAAGAAATGCTTGTCCACCTTTCTCTTTCTTGATCTCAGCATCAGTCCTTGCTCTACCCATACTATTATTCTTAGCGTATAATTTACTCTGCATATCATTGGCACCAGTGAGTCTACCTCTACCATAACTCTCTTTATACAAACTAATCAATTCATTTCTTGCTTCTCTTTTACTAGGTCTACGATACCTACCAACTTCTGTAACTCTACCATCTCTACCATAGTGCCTTCCCTTTGTTCTATTGACGTGATCTGTCATTGCAGTATCTACCTCTTTAGTGCTTCTAGCATACTGAGTAGACTTATCTTTTAAATTAACTTTTTCTTCTACCTTTTTTGGACCGTATGTGATGCAAGGGTTTTTACCACAACCACAATTTTTCTTAGAACCTGGTTTTACTAACTCAACTTCTTCATTTTTTTTCTTACTCATATCCATTATCGCACCTTTACCATACTTATCAGTTATTCTTTTCTTAACCATCTCAAGTGCTCTAGCACTATTCTTTTGTTGCTTTAGCATACGTGCTTTTCTTTGAGCATCAGTCTCATTATTTTGTGAATGGTTAGCAGTGGTTGCATCAGATTTTTTACCCGAAGTAGGATCACCACCTCTCATCAAAACACTATCTTTCCAATGATCATATCCTTCTTCTGGAATATAACCTTCTTTGTTTATTCCAAGAACTGCTCTAAATTTTTTACCTGCTGAATATGGATTTTCTTGTGCTTTTCTTTTTTTGGTATCTGCTTTTATTGACGACATCTTCAAAGCGTTAGAAATCCTAGCACGCTTACTATTGTACTTTGGTTTAGGATTTGTCTTGTCTATTAAACGAGCAACTTTTAATCTTTTACGAACTGTGGGATCACCATATTCTTTTATGATCTCCTCTTTAGTAACTTTAGATTTTTTCTTTTTATCTTCGCTGTGATCACAATGACAGGATTCAGAGAAGTTAGAAAATGATTGAAGATGTAGATTAGTCATTATGCTACTTTATTATTAGATGGGTTTCTAGGACAATTTTTTTCGTGCTTTTGAATCCACGTCTTAGGTCTCCAATGTCCTTGAGGAGATTTCAATCCACAATGTGCACATACCCACTGACCATTAATATCTTGTATCGCCACGGATTAACCTCCAACAACCTGTACTTGTTCTACAATTACATCAGCAGAACCTGCTGTTAACTTAACAGTTCTTTGTAACATAGGAACGGTGTTGGCAATTACATCATCATCACTAATTGTATATGCAGAACCTGCACCTGACGCATCAATGTCTGTAGTAATTGTTCCGTCAGTAACTGCTGTCACTTTCTTACCTGCTGATGCAGCAGATTCAAAGTCCGATCCAAAACCATTTGTATCGCCACCATCTATAGTCTGAATAAAATCTCCTACAGCAAAACTGTGACGACCACCTGCTCCTGTACCGTGTCCACCACCTGCAACAGTAAACACTGAACCGTTAGCATTAGTTGCAGTTGTAATACTAATATTTTTTGATTTGCCCACAGAAAGCAAGATTGCTTCCCCTGCTGCGAGTGTAATAGCAGGACCGCTATCGAACTTTATGGATGATGCAGATGCAGCGTATGCACGTACAACTCCACTTTTAACGACGATGTAAGCAGTACCTGAACCACTCACTGTCGTAGTATCTAAGACATTTAATACAGACATCGACTTTTTGACACAAGATTGTTTTTACTATTTATCCTCTTTCTGTTTCTGTTTGAGGAATTTCGCAAGATCAGCAGTGCTACCAACAAACATTGTGTTGTTAGTAACGTTACCTGTTACAGCACCTTTTGGACCCTCTTCTAATTCTTGCATTTTTTTCTGAAGGTCAATTAGTTTATCCGTGGCATCTGCCACGTTCTTAATTAGATTACCTGCTACCTCATAGGCACGTGGTGAATCTGTTTGTTGTGATAGTTCTAGGATTCCGTCTACCGCTTCCTGTCCCTTGTCAATTAACGAATACAAATTACCACGAGTATATTCGTAGTCTTTTTTAATTGCTTCGTTTTGTTTTACAGGTGTATCTTCTACTCTCTGTAATGTAGGTTTATCATCTTTAACGATGGATGTTTCTACATCAAGAGCGTCTTCAATACCGTCGAATTTACTCGTCGTTTCCTGTGACTGGGTTTCTTGATTTTCCATCATTGAATTCACTGAATAGTTCATTAAAACCAAAATCATCATCTGGATCAGAAGTGATCGGGTCTGGTTCGACCGTGTATCTCATTTCACGAGGTGCACTTGTTTTGCTATCGGGAGCAGTATCTACGATTGCCTTACGGATAAGATCTTTCTCACCGTCGAGAACAGGACCGTAGATATATGTTTTGCAAGTGAAAGTTAATGTATATATGAGAGTTCTTCTTGTTGTATAGTCACCTTCATAATCATCATCATAAGATATTGTATTTAAAACTACTGGAAAATCTTTTTTCTCCTGTAACTGATCGTTCAGTTGTACAGTGATATTAAATGTGGGTTGGAAGTATGGAAGTATTTGTTCTAAGATTTGTAAACCGTCATCTTGATTCTTTGAAAGAATTGCTAACTCAAAATCAACGTTGTACGGTACTGGCATAAACGCTTTTTGTAGGTCACTTCCAACAGCAGTCCTAACTCTCTGTGTTGGGGAGACCTTTCTTGTTGCGTCGTAGTTGAAACCAGAAATCTCAAACGAAATCCTAGGAAGCGTAATTTGAGTCGCATCTTTCCTAGTTAAATCTCCTACTTGTTGGAGTCTTGCTAAAAACTTTTGTTTAGGTCCGTATGCCAATGGCACCTTCATAAACTCAAAATCCGTAGCATTTTTTTTCCTACGAATTTCTATGTTATTAAACAATGTACCGAAGGCAATAACTGACTTTCGGAATATTTCATTGTATGTATATGTACCTAACATTAAGTAGCACCTCCAAAATCACCAAATGGGTTCCCTTCTGAAAAATCAATGATCCCATCAGCAAGGGTCTCAAACGAATCATTTGAATCATATTCGCTTGATGTATTATTTAGGGTATTATATGATGCAGTTGTCCAAGCAGCACCTGATGTCTGCCCAGTTATAGTTTCTGGAATTGAAAATATTCCAGTTCTATTGAAGACTTGTAATTGTCTATTAGTAGAATCCCAAGACTTAACCTCTGCTGTAATATTAGAGGTTCCACCTGCCACCACTTCACCGACTGTAAAGTCTCCAGTGCCACCTGTGGCAAAGTTGATAGTGATGGATACAGAAAAATCCTGCTCGATTTGATCGATTGCAGTAACTCCTGTATCGAACTGCTCGTCGCTGAACTCGAAGAGTTCACACTTAAGACCCCATACGTGGATCTTATTTAACTGGTAGAAAGGTTGTTCGTGCTCAACGAACATAATTTTAAATATTTTATTTGCCAAAGGGAAGTAAACCAAGTCTCCTTCGTTAGGTCTTCCTTCCACAATCAGTTGAGTGTTGTCGTCAACTGCTTCTGTAAATCTTTTTCTTGATATTATAAATGTAACTTGATCAGAAATCCTTACACCAAACTTCGTAAAGAGATCGCCATCACCAGTAAATCCAGTTGGATCTTCAATGTATGCTTCAATCTCATAGGCATCATCAAATTTAGACAAAGCATCCTCAGTAAATGTTGTATCTTCATTTACTAAAGTTCTAGGCATATAGAAGACATTTTTTCCAAACATCTTTATCTGTTCTATGACAAGACTCTCTACGAGATCCTGTTCACCAGTTGTGCCTTGTGTAAAGAAAGAGTTAGTTGCCATTATCCAATCATATCCATTGGTGGAGTTTCGTATGTAGTACGAAGTTGTTCGTCTAACTGTTGAAGTTCCTCTACAGCATCGCTATAAATTTTCTCACCATTTAGAGTAACACCACCAGGGAGTTGAACGTTTTGGAACTTAGTTAAATTTGTTCCCCAATATTTTTTAATCATCGCAGTAGCATAATCCTTGACCCACATCTCATTATAGATTTTTGTAAAATTAATTGGATCTAATGCACGAACACAATCAATAACAATAAACTCACCCTCACGAACATCTGTATTAGTATCAAAATCAATATATAAACGACCAGATGTATGAGTAAATCTTGTAGGTTTCATTCCTTCTAATAAGAAATTAATTGTCTCAAGATGTGTCTGAATCATATAGTAATGATAAAACTGTGTTGATGTAAAATCAAACAAATCATTTAATCTTAACTGATAACGAATATCAAACATATTTGCAGTACCCTTATCTTGGAAAGTAAAGATACCATTAACAGATGTTATAAAATCAGGTAAGGTTAAAAAATTATTTTGCGTCTTAAATTCTGTACTACCTACAGTTTCTGTAGTATCTGCTTGAAACGCATCTACTTCAGATTGAGTCATCTGATGTTTTAGATAAACTTTTTCTGAACCACCATAATGATAAACGTGAAACTTCTCGATAGTGTAATCGATAGCATCATCTATTTGATCATCAGAAACATTGACTTCTAATACAGGTTTACCTAATCTGCGAAGTGCGTATTCTTTTAGTGTTGATTTAGAGGTTGGAGTTGCCATTTAATTATAGAGCAGCGATTGCAGCAGCGAATTGTGTGTAATTTATTGAGTTCGCAGCAGCAGTTTTAAGTTGTGCTAATGTAATTGTTTCTGCTTGTAATGCAGAATCTGCCTTAGCACCTTGTGCAGCAGTAGCATAATCAGTTGATGCAGTTGCAGCAGCAGTGCCTAGTGTAGGTTTGCCAGTCAGATCATTATATGCACCAGAGAATAATGTAGGTTTGTTGCTGAGATCATTATAATTATTGCTAGTAGCAACAGCACCAAGGTCGCCTGGTTGTGTAGCAGAATCAGCAAGTGTACCTTGTGCAGCAGTTGCGTAAGCACTTGCAGCAGTGGTAGCAGCAGATCCAAGTCCGAGAGTTGTTCTAGCAGCAGATGCTGATGCGTCATCAACAAGTGTTAGACCAAATGTGCTGATTGCAGAGGCATCAAGTTTTCCAGTGATACCTGCTGTTACACGAGCGTCAGCACGTGCATCTGTATAGTAAAGATTTGTAGATCCTTCTGCCAAATCATCAGTATCGTGATTAGATAGTGATGCAATAGTTGTAGGAGTGGTGAATGATATGACACCAGTAGAAGAATTATATCCTAGATCTCCGCTGACTGAAATATGTCCACGAGTTCTTGCAGCAGTGGTGAATAGGTTGGTTGATCCTTCTGTGATATTATCTGTATTAATGTCTGACTGAGTAACAGACAAAGTACCAGAAGAATGTTCAATACCTGTTCCATATGTGAAGTGTGTCCTTGTTCTAGCAGCAGTAGTGAATAAGTTAGTTGAACCTTCAGTTACGTTATCAGTATTGATGTCTGATTGTGTTACAGATAATTGACCTGCTCCACTTAGTTCAATACCAGTTCCGTATGTAAAGTGTGTTCTTGTTCTAGCAGCAGTCGTGAATAGATTTGTAGATCCCTCAACGATGTTGTCAGTATCAAACTCACCAAAGTCAGCAGATAGAGTTAGTAAGTTACCTGCATCATTGTAGGTAGCAGAAATACCAGTACCACCTGCGATCAATGCAGCAACACGATCATCAACTCTTTCGTCAGTAAAGTATAGATTTGTAGATCCTTCAGCAAGAGCATCTGTATCGTGGTTACTGATGTCACCAACCTGTGACTCTTGGAACGTAATAGTTCCAGTAATGTTTAAGTTACCTTGAATCTCAAAGTTTGTAGAACAAACAAAGTTACTTACAGATAAAGTGTTTGAACTAGGAATATATTTAAAGTTGTCTGAGTCAGTTCTTATTTCAGTGTTTCCAGTTGTAGCAGAAACAAATGTTGGGAAGAATGTAAGGTTAGAACCTGTGGTGTTTGTGACATCAACTAGAGATGCAGTATCAGCGTTACCAGTTAAGTCACCAGTTACGTTACCAGTAATCTGACCTGTAACTCCAAGTGTGCTTTGTAAAGTTACACCATCTTGAACATTAAGAGTTCCAGTAATATCAGTGTTACCTGTAGGTCCATCTACAGTAAACTTGACTCCCGCTGCTCCACCGACTGATAAGTCATCACCAATAAATGCTTTCTTATTAACCGATAAACCACCATCTGTATGTACAGAAGCAGCAGCATCGTTATATGCAGAAGAATCTGTTATGTTATTTGCTTGTACAAGACCTGCAAATGTAGCATTACCTGCTGTGACATCTATACCAGAATTAAAGTCTGCGTTACCATCTACATTTAAAGATGAATCGAAATCAACTGCGTTAGTTACATCAAGTGTTCCTGCAATATCAGTATTACCACTTGCAGATGCAACGTTGAATTTATTAGTGTTAATGTTGAACGAACCACCAACGTTTAAGGTTGATTGTAAGTTTGCTACAGAAGTAGCGATAAGTGAGGATATAGTTGTAGTTCCACCAGTTACATCAAATGTTCCACCAACAACTGTATTTCCTGTAGGTCCATCTACAGTAAAGTTACCCGCACCAACATCAAGGTCATCTCCAATAAATGCCTTCTTGGTAACTGCTAAACCACCTGCTGTGAATATTGCAGCACCGTTATTGTTTGCAGCAGTTGCCTGTGCAGTAGAATTTGATCTTAGTTTTTCTGCTAGTGATACAATACCACCAACTCCAAGAGTTCCATCTAATGTAGTGTTTGTATATACCTTTAAGTCTCCACCAATACCTGTGTTACCTGCAACAGATAATCCACCTGCGGATACTCTTAACGCACCATTAGATGCCCAAGTTCCACCAAGAGTTGCATTAGTAGCATTTGTAATAGTTGATACTCCAGTTACACCCAAAGTGTTTGTAATATTGGTAGCACCTGATACATCTAAGGTATTACTTAATGTCGTTCCTAACGTCACTCCAAGCGTCCCTGAGAGGGTTGTATTGCTTGTGACACCCAAAGTACCACCAACGCTTAGATTAGAACTTCCTCCAACAATATTTACAGATGAATTTAAAGTAGATACTCCGTCTGCTCTAAATGTTCCTGCAACTAATGTATTACCTGTAGAACTGGCAACTGTAAATTTATTTGTATTGACTCTTAAGTTATTTGTTACATCAAGCGTGCCAGTAATATCAACATCTCCACCAAACGATCCATCATCACCTACGATAAGATCATCACCAACTTGTAGATCAAGTCCAATACCTGCACCACCACCAACAATAAGAGCACCTGTAGAAGAATTGCTTGCGTTTGTAGTATCAAATAATTTGATAGAACCTGCATCAATACCAGATCTAGTACCAGAAAATACTTCAGAACTATTAGTAGCATTATGATAAACAGCAAATCTAAGTGCTGAATCATCCCATCCAAAGAATCCTATCTTAGCATTTGAATCAAAATATCTAAACTCCACACCACGATCTTTTGCGTCGTCAGATGAAGGAGCAGTATCTCCACCCAGTGTGATGATAGGATCATCCACAGTAATAGTAGTACTGTTAACTGTAGTTGTGCTACCGTGAACTGTTAAGTTACCATCAACTATGGCATTACCACCAACATTAAGATCTTGTCCTGAACTCAGGGTAACGGGTGCTGTGAATTGAGAAGTAGCATTTACTGTTAATGCGTCACCAGATGAGTCACCAATGGTATTCTGTGAACCATTCAAAGAAACATCTCTGTTTAAAGTTACATCTCCGTGGACGGTAAGTGTTCCTGCTGATGCTGAACCTGCTCCAACTCTACCTATTGTTGTATTACCAGATTCTCCAAGAACTGTAAATTCTGTGGTATCTCCAGAATTAAGTTTACCGATATAAAGATCGTCACCGATATAAAGATCAGTAGCAATACCTGCACCACCAAATACTCTTAAGTTTGAATTATTATCTGTAGCATATGAAGGTGTATAAGCAACTGTTGATCCTGCACGTACTTTATATCTTACACGTAAGTAGTTCTGTGTACTAAATGTCTCAGTTGTTCCTAAGTCTTTTTGGTTAATAGCACCGTTAATGTATAAATCTGAGTTAAACAGAGTGTCACCTTCAATGTAACCACCACCATCGAAACGGAAAGACCCGTAATCTCCACTAGATATGATGAAATCGTCTTGAGCATTTGTCCCTATAGTTGGTACATCAACATCCTCAGAATGGAAGAAGTTACCTAGATTTAGAGTTCCTTCTATATCTGTGTTACCATTCGTGGTGCTGATTTGGAATTTTTGTGTACTACCGTTAGTAAGCGTAAAGGTCTTACCAGTAGTATCCATTAAGAAATCATTATGTAGAGTTACATCGTCATCTACATCAAGGGTTGCATTAAGAGTAACATCACCATCTACATTTAGAGTTTGATCTAAGTCTACTCCTTGTTTCGTGTTGAGTGTTCCTTCGATAACTGTATTACCGTTATCAGTGTCAACCGTAAACTTGTCAACATTACTAGCAGTACGAATCTTGAACGTTTTTGCATCGGCAGTAACAATTAAATTATCTGTAATTTCAGTTTCTAACTGAACATCTAATGTACCTTCAATAATAGTATTACCATTATCAGTATCAACAGTAAACTTATCTACACCCGAACCATTTTGTATTGCAAACTCTTTATTATCTGCTTTAATAATTACATTATTATTGATTTCTGATTGACCTGCAACAGTAACAGTTCCACCAATATTTGCATTTTCGGAAAGTCCAAAACCACCAGTTACAACTAAAGTACCTGTAGTTGTTGATGTAGAACCTGTATTTGTTGTAAGTTCTAAGTTACCTGCTATTAAAGGAGCATTAGTTCCAGAAAATACTTCTGAAGTATTCGTTGCATTATAAAGGAATCTATATCCACCTGTACCTGACCAGATATTTGGATTAGAATAATCTTCATCCCAACCAAAAAATCCAAGACGTGCCTGACTATCATAGTATCTAATCTCAACACCACGATCTTTGTTATCGTCAGTAGTGGGGGCAGTGTCTCCACCAAGAGTAATGATGGGGTCATCTACCGTTATTGTTGTACTATTTACTGTGGTTGTAGTTCCATCTACCTGTAGATTACCACGTACTTGTACTAAACCTGTAGCAGCATCATCGTCACCTGGATCTAATACCATAGTGGTATCATTGGTTCCAATAGTATTCTGCTGTAAGTAGAAATCTTCTACTTGAACTTTTGAATTGACATTAGTTGCTGTAATGACAATACCATCATCTGATGTTACGTTTATCTTTGATGTTCCTGCTCCTGCATTATTTGAAATAATATCAAGAGTTCTATCAACAGCAGAGTTTACATTATGATGTATCTTTAAAGAACCTGATGAACGCTCTATTGTTTGTAGAGGAGTGTTTCCAGGTCTGTCAAGTTTTATAAGTGCACCGCTAATATGAGTATCAACATTAATATCTACTCCACCTGCACCACTATTATCTACATTGTTAGCAGTAAATAATAGATTTCCACTGGTATCATTTACAGTAACATAATTTAGATAATTAAATCCTCTATATCCAGTTGTCGCTGTTAATTCTTGATCTAACTCAAAAGTTTCTAATGTATTACCATCAGCAAATCCCACTCTAGTATTTTGCAACTGAGTGTTATCAACTGCTTGTGATGCAATAGTAACGTGACCATTTGCATCTACATCAAAATCTTCTTGTGCAAAAGATGCTAGTCCTTTTTGCTCAACAGCAACAGGGTTCAACCATCTCCAGTTTCCAACATCGCTATTTACTACATCAATGTAAGCATTGTTGCTCATACCAGAATGGTAGTAGCAATAGTAATGCAGTAAATTAGGTGCATTCTTTGATACTACAATCTCTACCTGACGTGTTGTTGCATTGGTAAAGTTAGTATTATTGTAGTAATCAGAGTATGATACTACTACACCATCAAGTTTATAGGTAACTCCAACATTATATACAGATCCACCACCGTGTGTACCATTAGATGTTTCACTAAAATGAAGTGGATGAAGAACGTTAGAAGCATCATCCTGATTGAAAATATATGTACTTCCTCTTTTAAATGTTAAATTAGGATATATTGATCCATTTAAGTAATACTTGTTTCCATCTGTTTCTGCATTTACAGTAACAGCATAAGTTACAGTCTCAGTAGAGTGTGAAGGAGCACCTTGTGCTGCTGCAATATCTGCAATCGCTTGGTAGAGGTTGCTTCCATTCTCAATAATATCGTATCTATTATATGATGTACTTGCATTATAGGTTGAATACTTTGAACCTTCAGTTGCAGTGGCAATCGGTACATTGGTTGCTTGTGTAACTCTTCCATATCTATCAACGGAAAATTTAGATGCGTTTACAGTTTCTGTTCCGAATGGTTCACCATTAGCACCGTTTGTAGATACAGATGTTAATGATTCAACGTTATATGAACCCACAACAACTGCTGTGTCAGCAAGGTCAATAAATGGGTTTGATGCTACACCATCAGGTGTAGTAAAGATAAGTCTACCTGCACCACCAGTTAGGTTTCTAGTTGTAATCTGTCCTGTAGCAGTTCTAGTCAACAGACCAAAGGTGGTCATATTTGCTAGTGCTGTTAAGTCACTATCTAATCCTTGTGCGTCAGTAATACCATACTCTGCAAGAGTAGATGCTAAACTAGCACCAACAACCCTACCTCTTGAGTCAACTTCAACTCTAGAATATAGAGCAGTAGCATCAGGATCGTTAGGATTATAATGTGGAAGAGATGAAACTAATTCTAAGTTTGTGGCAAGGTTTAAGTTTGATGAACCGTCAAAAGATCCAGAACCAGTTATAGAACCAGTTAACTGAATTTGTCTTGCAGATGCAAGTCTCGTAGATGTAGAAGCATTTCCAATTAAGGTTGCACTAATAGCACCCGCCTCAAAGTTACCGTCAGCATCTCGTTTAACAAGAGTGTTAGCAGCATTTGATTCAGTTTCTATCGGTCTCTCATATCGCAGAGAGTTCCAAGGTGTAACACCATCTCCGATCTTGATACGTGAAGTATCGATCTCGATTCCAAGTTCACCTTGGGCAAGTATAGGGTTGATGTTTGCCCATTGTTGAGCACCATCTCGTCTTAATTGAAGTCTATTTGCCATTGTTTATTAAGGACACTATCGCCTCTTTGATATTTATAAGCAAAATAGAAAGGGACCGTCGGTCCCTAACGATTATTCTGCATTTACTTCGTCTACCGTATTAGTTTTTAGGTATTCTAGAGTCTCAATAGCACCTTGTAATTTGAGCATTTGAGTCTCATTTTCTTTTACCTTTGCTACGAGTTGTTGATTTTCATCACGTAGTTTGTTGTACCTACCTTTAAAATCGTCGAGCAGTTGTTGCTCGTCCATTGTCTCAGGTGTGTCTACAGTCATTGATTTTTCTCCAAGAATGATTTTAGTAGAGATTTGATCTCAGTCAGTTCAGATTTTAGCACATCAACGTCAGTTTTTAAGTCGGAGAACTCCCCCTCCTTTAACTTACGTTTTTTTGCTGCACTACCATTAGTAGCATTAATATTTAGCACAGCACCAGAAGAAGAATCTCGTACTAAATTAGGATGACCTTCTACTCTTTGGTACTTTGGTTTCATTACAAATCACTAAGTGCAATAACTCTAAGGTTCTTGACCTCTGGAACGTAGCACTGATTAGACGAAGTTAAAATAATTTTAACCTGTGCTATCGTAAATTCAGTTCCCTCAAAGGTGTACTCAAAATCTCTATAGAGGAGACTCTCAGTTTTCTGAATTGTTTTGTCTTCAAGACCATTGCCATTAAAATATGTATAACCTATTTCACTGACTGGAATTGTGGTTCCAACAGGAACAATTTTATACATAACTTTTATCTCTGTAGATGGGTGTCTCCATCCTTCAAATCTTACCCTAAGTGAATTAGCAGGGTTAAGAAGATTCATTACCTTAGTAACGTAAACTGCATCATCAAGATCACCTGTAGGACTCTCTGCATTGTTACTACCAATCGCAAGATCATTAACTCTATTCATAGTAGTAATTAGAGAGCAACGATCTGTGTCAAGAACAGGAGATATATTTGGATTAGATGTTGTCATTATCATCTGTACGTTCAATGATTTAGAACCAGATAATTTAGCATCTTCGTTTACCTGTGAACAAACCATCTTAGGTTCGTCAAGATAATTATCCTCATTAGGAATCATATCGTAGTAAATACCATCATTAATAAATGATGCTTGAGTTACATTGTTACCATCCTGTATTGATGTACCAGATACTGCGTTAAGTCTAGGAACAACATCTGTCTCAGGATATACTGTCATTTGTAATTGAGGATATAGTTGATCGAACTGTATGTTCTGTGTAGCAACTACATCAAAACCACCACTTACAATACCTGCTGAAGATACAGATGAAACTTGTAGTTTATATGTATCAAGTGTTGGACTACCAATAGCGGTATGTAATTTATTAATTTCTGTTAAAGGAATACCGTCAAGATTATAACACTCAACTATACTGTTAGCACTGTGTGCTATGGCAGTAGTTCCTGCTTGTCCACGAGAACCAGATGGTAATGTAAATATCTTACCGTCAGCAGAGATATTAGTATATTCAATAATTTCAAAATGTTGTCTAGGAATCTCTGGATCACGAATAAGAATATAACCTTTATTAGATGTACTTACTGTAGAACCATTAATAACAGTATGGAATGCAGCACCATCCATAACGTGTAACTGGAATGAACCTGTTACACCATCACTTGCTGTAATACCATTTGTATGATATGCAGAATCTATTAGAGTTGGTGATACTTCAGATGTAACTCCACTTATCAATACTGAGTTACTACCATCGTGCATACAATGGTTTGAATGACGTACCTTAATTTCAGTTGCTCTATTAAAGTATGAGATAGGAGCAGATGGATAATCATTAATATCATCACCTTGGAAGTTTGTACCACTTGTTCCAATAGTTCCTGATCCAGTTGTAGCAGAGTTAATTACCTGTGATACTGCATCACCATCAGCAAATGTACCTGTGATAGATTTAACTGTTACAACTCCTGTTCCTGCGTTCCAATCAGTAACCATCGCAGATGCACCAGTACCATTTGTTATTATTGTACCAGTAGCAAATGTACCAGAGACACCAGTTAATGTGATAGTACCAATAGATCTTGAAGATACAAGTCTATAGATGTAACTAGCACCAGATGCAACACCTTCTCTAAATGTTCCTACAACATCATCAAGTATTAAGTATGCGTTAGATGAACCTGACACACCTTGTACAACTTCACGAACAATAGCAGATGGAGCAGGAGATACATCAGTCTGTGTAATTTCAGCACCGATTGTAAAGTTAGCAACGTGGTCTGCAAGTATTATCTTGATCTCTGGTTTTGTAGTTTCAATAGGATCTAATCTTAGTCTTGATATACCAAAGTTACCTTCTGCAAGTTCTGCGTTATTAAACCAAGCAGTTCCAGATCCACTTGTGTCAAACTGTGCTTTATATAATGTAAACTTAAGATCTTCATACTGATCGGCAGTCCAAGTAGATGCGTTCTGTGATTTGAATAGAACACCTGCATATGGTTGTTCAGATATGGTTCTATCAGATGTAACATCATCTTCACCCATTCTTGAGATCCAAAGTTTATATTCATTAGAGTCAGAAAGTATAACAGCACAGTAGTCTCTATTCTCTGTAACATATACAGGTGATGGGAATGTAAACTTAGTTGGTATTGTACCGTTTTCAGACAAGTTAATATCAGATGGTAGTAATGTTACGTCAGAGAAAGCAAGAACCTTTGTAGTTGGATAACCATTTGCCATTTCTCTAATCTGACAAGATACAGGGATTCTTTCGTCACGAGTTCTAAAGTAAATATCAATACTTGTCAAGAATGCACCACCCTTAGATTCAACCAAGAATGATTGAGCAAGAGGGTCATACCATCCAGTATCTCTAACTGTTAATGATGTATTATTAACTGTACGATCTTGTGTTACTGTGTCTCTTACAACATCAGCATTTCTAACAGCAAGGATGGTTGCCTGTTGTGTTTCTATAACACCAGATGCAACATAATTATGTTGTGCAGCAGAGTCAACCTCACCAGGAACTCTTGAGTCAGTTGAAGATGTTGTTACACGAACAACTCTTGTACCTGTTGCAAATCTTGGGTTAGTATTAACAGCAGGATTAGGAATCCACATAATACCTTCCATATCACCATTAGTATTAGCAACTAATCTCTTTGGTTTAACAACAGCACGAGCACCAGATGTTTCACCTACAAGAATCTCACCTTCTAGTGGGTTTCCGTAGTAGTTACCCATAACTGTATCTGACATTGTTCTAGTATCAATGTTTAGATATGGAGTTGTAGAAGCATATGATGTAGGTAATTCAGTTTGATCGTAAGGTGATAAACCATCAGTAAATCCATTATTAGGATCAACAAGTTTTAAACGACATTGTGATGTCTGTCCTACAATAGTTTCACCTACAACAAAAGGTGTATCATTAGTACGAATATCTTCAACAGTATTCTTAATAACTTCAAGTAGTTTTGGTGATGTATAGAAGTTTACATCAACATTATCAATGAATGAATAAAATCTTGTATTGGGTTTTAAACGTTGAATCTTAAACGCAATATTTCTAGATCTAATAAATGGAACTACAGTTCTTTCAATAACACGATCACCAATATTTGTACGGTCAATTCTAGGAGTAAGACGAGTTCTTAAACCTTGTCTAGTTTGTGAACTTGTTGTATTACTTACATTAAATGTGATCTGTCTAATACCATTTCCACGCATATGTAAGGTAGAAGAAGATGTCGTTGTAGATGACCAGTTAGTTCTCCAAGAGTTCCATTGTACAGGGGCAAATCCAGTATTGGTATCAGCATTAGTTGCAATCATTGCTGCTTCAAAACTACCCTCCATATTCACAACTCTATCAGGAGCACGACGTGTATCTACCCAGTCATCAGATGATGGATATAAATCAAGACGACCAATATATGCAAACACGTTAAATGGGTTTACATTCTCAACTCTAGAAGCATAAGGTTGAACAATAAATCTTCTCTCTGTGTAAGGTCTTGTAATTGTTCCTGTATCGTGAACAGTAACACCACTAGATTGTGTAGTGCTAAACTCCAACGATACGTTTGTAGTGTAGTGAGAAGGACGTAAAACACCTTCTTGGAAATCTAACGCTGCACCAAAATCTTCGTGAGTAGTATCTGTAGAATCAAAACTTGTAAAGTTGTCTACAAGGAATCCGTTTTTAAATTTATCAAATCCATCACTATCTTTTATAGGTAATGAACTTGTTTCTAATTCAAGTAAACTTAAAGAAGTATAGTATTCTAATTGGTCAACACGTTTTTCAATAGCACCGATGTCACGCATAGTGAATCTACGGTTGTTCTCTCTTGAAATTCTTACATCTTCTGGAGAATATCCATATGGTCTATGAACCATAGTTGCTAGTAACATTGCATTGTCAATGTTTGCAGGGATTTCATTTAGTTCTCCAGATATACCTGTAACAACTTTAAATTGCTGTTGATCTGTTAAGAATACTTTATCTACTCTACCAAGATAGAAATCGTAGTCACAACGGAAATCAGATTCTGGTTTAGGAATATCGATAATAGTAGCATTGTTTGAAACGCCTCCTGACGCGAAACTGCGGTCTTTGAAATCTAACGATGCACAGTTAACAAAGTATGGTGCACCGACGGTGCCTGATCCAGATAATACTGGAGTTACACCTGGACGGAAATCAAGAACATCTCTAAGTTCTTTTGCTATACCATTCTCAACAAACTGTGGAATATCATCATAATCTACACCAACATATGATTCAGAAGCAAAGTAATCACCAGTTGCTTCGTGAACAAACCTATTAAATACAACTTTTAATTTTCTTAATGGTTTAGTTGACGATGCAAATCTAATTAATTTTGAAATGTCATAGTAATGTCCTTGTTGGTTAGGATCTAAGAAGAACGATGTTGTTATGTTCTTACTACCATTGTCGATAGAACCATCAGCATCGTTGATAATACCATTAATTACAACATTGTTAGCATTGAAACCTTGTACAGTTTCACCTAACTGGAAGAACCTATCGTTCTCATAAACAAAATGACAAACATATGAAACTGAGTTAAAGTTTACAACACGTGCTTTTGCCTTAGATGTTTGTCCTTCAATGATTGTACCTTTCTGGAAGATGGTAGCATCCTGCATTGTGATGAAAGGAATCTTTGCAGAAAGTTCATCTAATGACTCATACACTGCGTGTACTTTATAGACATCAGAAGATCCTAAAGATATTTCCTCATCTTCAATACGTGTACCATATAATGAACCATATGAAAGACCATACTTAGGAGCATCAGAAGATATGTTTGTTTTCTCAATCTTCATCACTTCCATTTCAGTAGCGTTCTTTAACTTTTTCTCTGCTTGGTTTTTAGATACAGAAGTAATTAAACGACAAGATGTAACACCTGTCAAATTAGAAACTGTTAAAGATGTTCTAGGAGTACCTGTGCTATTAAATGATAAGTTAGGTTCAATATCTATTAGAGTACCTGCTGTAGGTGCCAATTCTACTAACTGATAATGATCTTTGTCATACGCAAGAAACTGTTCATCAGCAGGTAGAGATATTGTGAAGTCATTAGATCCAGTAACTGTTATATCGTCAAAAGATCTTGCAACTATAACTGATTCATCTGTGATGCTCTTAATAGATTCTTTAGGCATCTCAATTAGAAGATCAGCAGTTTCCTTATCATATACTTGTGCTCTACGACGAACCATAAATGAGTAATCACCATTACTCAAACCACTTGCAGTACCACTTGCATTTAAAGCAGATGTAATATTATTTGTTATCGTATTTGAAGTTATAGGATATATCTTATCCATTGTAAATGTATTCACACCGTTTGGTGTTAGAACATCTCCAGGACGTAAATCCAAAGTAAAGTTTGAGTTTGTACCTGTAAAGGAAGTACCATTAATATTAAAGTTAACACCACTAATAATAGTTTCCTGATCAAGAAGTAGATCTCCTGCAAATGTAATTGCATTTGTATCTGGATCTCTACCAGTTACACCTTTAGCATCTGTAATTTGGAAACCAAATGAGTTTGTAAGAGTTCCAATTTCTACACCATCTTTTTCTATAACTTCTCCAGAACGGAATGTACCAAATACTTGATAAACTTTAAATACAGTTTGTCCTGCTACAGCATCCGCTACAAATGCTTTTGCTCTAGATGTTCTACCACGAATAACAGCACCTTGTCCCGCAGTTACAGCAGCAGACATTTGGAATGTAGTTAGTGGTTGTATATCAAAAATATATGTTTTGAATACAGTTGCATTTGAAGTTACAGTTGTTCCACTATGGTATTCATATGCAGCACAACGTGCAAACGCTATGATCTCACCTGCTGCGGTTAATGAACCACCTGGTGCTGAATCTCTAAATTCAAGAACCTGATAGTTTGCTGTTACATTATTACCATTAACTATAGGAGAACCTTTTACATTATTCAACAACATATAGTTGCCGAGTTCAAATGGAATTATGGAGTTCTGTAATGCTTTTGTATCTCGTGGTTTTTGTACATCAATAAAAGTAGGAACTAGGGTTTCAATCTCATATCCTCTTACGTACGCTTTTCCTGGGGATACTTCTAACGCATAATATGCAGAACTAGATGCGATTCCATTTGGAGATGATTTTCCTGGAAGATACACACCATTATTTTCACCATCATCTTGATGTTCACGTATTCTTAGATCAAATTCTCTAACACTATAATCACCTGACTCGTCAAATGTTCTACGAGCAAGTTCTCTTTCTATTTCGTTATATGCAGTTCTTTCTACAAATGATTCTATTGCTGAATTATTGATACGTAATAATTCAATAAAGTTTTTATCTGTATCATCATCAATAACTTTTTTAGTTAATGAACAACGAATTCTAAATCTATGTGCACCAGGTGCAGAATAGTTAGATGTTCCAGTAGCATTATCATTCAATGATGGATCATCTTCTGGAGTTACAATAGATTCAAATACTTCTAGACCAACCCTATATGATGGACTATTTGTATATTGATCAAGAATAATTGTTTGCTCACTTACATCTACAAAATAACCACGTATAAAATACACACCATTAGCAACTGTGGCAGTAGAACCAACAGCAGTTGCAGTTGTAGGTAACAACTGTGCAAACGGTGTACCGACTTCAATTAGAGTGGATCCAAAAGTAAGTTCTGCATCACATACTAACTGTTCGTTTGCAGTGAAAGTTCTAGTGTCACTATCTGTTCCACCAGATGTAATGTATTTTAGATATAGAGTTATATAACCACGTTCTGACTCTGTTGCTGATATGGAGAATATAACTTTTGCTTTGATGCCAGTTGTAAGACCTGTAACTATTCTTCCTTCTAACTGTGAACGATATAATTCAACGTTTGTTCCTAAGAAACTTGCTTGCAATAATACTGCTTTCGCATCTAAGTCGTAACCGATCTGTCCAGGGATGACCATTGCACCATCTTTGAACATATGAGTTCCCATCGACTCAACCTGATTTTGCATCAGTGATTGAAGCGTGGTTAATTCTCTTGCCTGTATCGGATACCCAGGACGGAATAAAACTTTGTAAAAGTTATTGTCCGAACTAAAGTCGTCGTAATAGGGACTGATATTGAGGTTGGTATTCTGTGGCATTTTTTAGAACTCTACAACGATTTTGATGTCTTCAATTTGGTCGCCCGCCCTAGAGATTGCTCTCCTATTGTCTATGTAAATTACTTTACCTGAATCCTTTTTCACTTCAGGTTTGGCGTAACCAGATGTGAATGACATACCTAAATCATATTCTGTGTTGTTTATAACACGTGTTGCTTCACCAGGAACTACAGGGAAGTTGATGTCAGGGTCAACAGATGTACCTGATCCCGAACCAACGATGGTGTTACCACCAGAGAACTCAACTTTGTTACCAGTAATCTCAGGGAATATACCATCAACTCTGTTTTGATAAAATTTCAAAACTTTTGTTGTTGAGTTCCAAGAAACTACACGACCACGAGCAGTGACTTGTTGTCCACCCACAGTACGAGTTTGAGTTATGATTTCATCAGTATTAAATGATCCTGTGAAATCAGGAGAAAATATTACAGCGTTTGATGCTGACAAAGTAATCGCATCTGCTAATTCTTCTGTACCAAACTTAAATGGGTTTAGAACTAGACCAATACGACGATAATCATTATCAGTAGGGAAGTCTCCAGATCCCTCTGAATATGTAAATTTAGTGTTAATCATTACACGAAAACCACCTAACTCAATAGCAGGAGTAGATCCGTGACCACCTTTAGGTGGAATAATAACGTCAATGGCACCACCAGATCCTGTACCAGAACCAATACCATTAACTTCGTCAACAACGATCTTACCGAAGGAATAGTTAGATCCTCCAGAAGTTACAGTTGCAGATACTATACGACCACCATCAACAACGATAGAAATACGTCCACCAGTTCCATCTCCCCTTAGAGGTATGTTTTCATATGTACCATTGTTGTAACCAGAACCAGATGATTGGATAACAACAGTATCAATCTCTCCTCCTACAGCATCTGACTGAACAGCAGTGTCAATTAACACGGGCATATAGTCTGCTGAGAAGAATTTTAGAACCTGCCCCACTGGGATGGTGTACATATACTTCCAACGATAACCATCAGCAGTGGTGATAATAGAAGTAGAAGTGCCAGTGGGTTCGATCGTACTAGGTTTACCGTTCGGATCAGAGGGTGACGTTCCATTGTAGATACATTTGTAAACTTGATATGAACTGTTAACAACGTAGAAATCAGCATCATATAGTTTAGTAGCACCACTAGAAGCAGTTTTACTAGATGAGTAATCGTTACGATACATATCGTAAACGTAACCTAAACCACCAGTAGTCTGTTCGGGTGGTATCCAGTCAATACGACGTATAACTTGAATAGCGTCACTAGCAAGGACACGTTTCATAGAAATCATATCGTCATATGAATCTGAAAACTCTTGGAAAGAGTCTATGGGAGTAGGAGGATTATTCTCGTTATCCCACTCTTGAGGACGACCAATGAAAACATACAAACGGTCACGATTTGCACCCGCAACGATGTCACTCTGAGTCGAATCTGGTCCCTCAAGTGATTTGATGAATTTTTCAGCGGTGAAAATTCTAAATTGATCGGTAAGTAATGCCATTGGATACTATGTACCTTCCTTTTATTTATAGTAGTTTAGTCAGGTTCGTTTCGGATATAGGATGGATAATTTATAAATTGGATAACTCCAATGGCACCTGACGTACCTCCAGAGATATTTTCGTTCTTATTCCAAAGATAATTTCCTGAGTTTGCAACTGGATTATTAACAACAAGAACCTTTGTAGTTGCATCCCAAGATACAACTGTTGCTGTTACTCCACTTAAACTTCCTGTGACAGTTTCACTCTGTACAAAGTTATAAGAGTTATTCATAACACGGAAAGTAAACTCAATAGTTGCTAGGTGTTGTTCTCCATCACCTAAAGCACCTGCAACTGTGACAGTAGGAGATCTAGAAGGAAGAGACGAGTCTGTCATTTGGTCTCCAACTTGGAACAATGAAGTGTTTTGTCCACCCAATGTTTCCTCAATACCATATAGAGATGATGCGATACCTCCATCAAGATTGATAGCACCTGCAAATTCTGTATTAAGATTTACTAGGTCAGGAATACCATCTCCTGCTCCTTGCAACTCATCATCATCTTCAAACTTTTTGTCCTGTATTAGACCAATAGGATCTGTTAACTGAACAATAGTATCACCAACACTATCAACTAATACGTGTGGTTCAACACCAGTTTCACTAGATGCTGCTACACCACCAATAAAGTCAATAACTTGAGATAAAGTATTTGATGATCCACCATCAATAAATGCCAATTTATCAACTTCAAATACTAAAAACAAAGCATTTATTTCTGGTTTCCAGTCATACACACGAGCAATCTTATTACTTGAACTTTCAGAAGTTCTTATAACACGATCTCCAACATTAAAAACATATTGACTAACACCACCCTCATCAGCAAGTGCATCTAATGTAACTTTTTGATCATATCTAAAATTGACAGCACGGTCACAACCTACAAAAGATGTAGGAGTTTTACCTGTATATCTAATAACTTCATTACCTATTAATATTTTTCCAGATCCAGGATAAGGTGCGGTAGTTTCAACAAATATTGTTTGATCAGAAATACCTACATCATTGATAAGACCAGTTATATTATATAAGAATGAATTAAATGCTTGCCTATTTCTAGATCTTTTAATTAGATCGGTATTCCTAGTAAAAATTACTGAGGGTTCTGTTGAGAAACCACCACCAGGATCAAGAATATCGATTGAAGTAATAGCACCAAGATCTACAGTAGCAAGTGCTCTAGCACCACCACCGCCACCACCATTGAGTAGAATAACAGGAGGTGTTTGAAAGAACTCACCCGCACTTGATATGTTTATCTTTTTAACAATACCAAATTCATCTACATCTGCAACACCAGTAGCACCCTGTCCACCTCCACCAGATATAATAATATTAATATCACCATTTTCATAATTAGCACCAGTTTCTTCTAATGCTAAACCAGTAACCAATCCAGTAACAGGTCTGAGTTCAGCACCTGATCCACCACCACCTTCTATTTCCGCAGTTGTAACATCACTATAATATTCATCACCATTAGACAACATCTGAATATATTGAATAGAACCCGCAGGAGCAATCAGAGTTCCATCAGGTGCAACTTGATCAGTATCATATAATATTGCTTTTGCCTCTGCACCATATCCAATTCCTGTTGTTTCAAGTTTAATTCTAAATGGATTATATCCACTTCCAGGATCTAATACTTTAACAGCAGCAATTTGACCATTAGTAATTACAGGTTCAAGCACTGCCTCTCTTAGAGGTGTACCACAATTAGTAACTTTTAATTCTGGTGGGTCGCCCGCAACATATCCAGTCCCTCCATCATTAACAAATACGTCCTTTATTCCGAACGTACTGTTAAAGATAGGTTCAATAACTGCTCCTGATCCTGGGACTGTTCTTGTCATTACCTAATTTCTATAGTTCCATTCATATTTGAGTGGATTGAACACTGATAATATAGAGTGCTTGGTGCATCAAAAGGAACTGTGAATGTTTGTACAGAAGTTTGTGATCCACTAATACCTGTAGTGTATAAAGTTCCTGATACTCCAGTTGTGGACTGTATTCTTAATGGATGAGATCCTCCAGTAGTATTATTGAAATCATATGTAAATCCACGATAAAGAATCAAATTAGGATCTGTAGATCCTCCTGATGGTAATCCTGGTCCACTAACTGTATAGTTTGATTGTCCAACTGCACTGAATGTATATAAAAGTGTTGGTGATGCTTTATATACAGTTTCATTATTATATCCTTTAATAACACTTGATCCCGCAGATGCAGCAGTTCCTTGACGTTTAAATCCTCTATCAACGTCTTGGAAATTTGTGCCATCATTAGCAATTTGCAATTCACCGTTAGTATCAATTTTGATCTTCTTGGTACCAATATGAATTTCAGTTCCTGTAGGAAGAACTAAGTTGTTACTTCCATCAAGTGATATTTTTTTAGTACCACCACTACCAAATCTTATCTCAGAGTTTTCTGGAACCTCTAAGTTACCAGATCCATCAAACTTGATAGATTTAGCAGCATCACCACCGAAACGAATGTCTGTTCCTGTAGGTAGATCTAAGTTATTGTTTCCGTCAAACTTAAGTTCTTTAGCAGAACCTGTAGTACCAAAACGGATAGAACTTGAAGCAGGAAGTTCAAGAATACCATCAGGATCAAATGTTAATTCACCAAAACCAAACTTTAGTTTCTGTGCACCAATATCTACATCTCCATCTTCTTGTTCACTAAGTAATTTATTTTTAGATGAAATCTTAATATTGCTAGATGTTACTAATTCTGTTGTTTGGTTAGCAGTTCCTGTAGCACTAACTGTAACTGTACCACGAGTAGCACCTGCCTCAGCAGTAAATGAAGCGAATGTTACTTCAACTTTATTACCATTAAGATCTTCAATTTCTAAAGGTGTTCCTACCTTCATCACACTAAAACGTAAACGAAGACTCTCTTCTTCTGTAGAGTTTTCTGACGCTAATTTAGATGTGATAGTACGGGTAGCACCTGTGTCTATGTCGTGAACATTATGTTCTTTTCTTTTTCTACGGGTAACTTCTTGATCAGATCCTATAGAAATACCTGTATCATCCATCCAAATAGTAGAACTGGATAGATATAAATCCCTAAACTTAAGTGAAGTGCTACCTAAGTCATATGTGTTATCGGTGTTTGGCAGAAAGTGAGTTGATATAACAACGTTATTAGAACCATTGTTAGTCAAGTTAGTAATGGCATTGCCCCCACCGCCACCACTACCTTGTAGGTCATCACCAGGTTGGAATCTTGAGTTTGCTGTATTCCATTTCAATACTTGACCATTACCAATACCAGTCAAGTCAACATCAGTCAAATTAGATGATGCCAGGTCTCCTTCTGTAAATACTGATCCATTCCATTTAAGGACTTGGTTTGTTGACGGTGATCCAACACTAACTTGCAAGTTAGTATTATCACCAAGTTGGGTGTATAACTCGTTAATTACATTATTAACTTTTATAGCACCGTCTCTGAGGGTATCTCCTGTACCATCATTTGCCGATAAACCGACGTTTACATTCTGCTTAGCCATAGTAGGGGGTTTTTTCTACAGTTTTATTTATGTCATATCGAAAGATTCTGACGTATTATCCAGAGAAACATCTTGTCTAGTGAAATCGGGATTGTTATTATCCCTGTCAAAATTAACTGGAGTCATATCGTACTTTCCAATACCACTGTCAAATTTGAGGATAGAGGAATAATCTATAGACGTTCCAGAACCTGTTACAGTTAGGATCGCCAGATTGCTTATTAAAGGTGAGTTTTGTGCTTGAGTAGATGAACCAACTGGACCAGTTAATACACATCTATAACGATAACCAGTCATAAATGGTTGAGCACTTACTGTTAACGTTGCTGATGTTTCACCAGTCATATTAGACCAAGCAAATCCACCGTCTGTTGATACTTGCCACTGATATGCAATCGTATCATTTTGTGGTTGTATCTCTGCCAACAAACTAAACTGTTGTGTGTTACCACTTTGAACAGTAGCATTTGTTGGTTGAAGTGTTATTACAATACTAGGAGGTTGAGAAGGAGTATCACCACCACCTTGAGTGGGAGGTGCTTCTTGTGTAAAACCATCATTAGCAGGTACTACCATTGCCTCTTTCGAGGTCAAACCTATCATAAAAGGAAATACTGGATTTCCAGAATTATCTTCAGTAAGAAAATATGCAAAGGTACCACTAGGATACTCAGGTGTTATACAATACCTACCATTATGTGTGTCTAACTTACCTGCTCCACCAGTATATTCATAATCTTCCATAAACACACCTGCGGGGTATGTTGTATCATATGCAGGTCTTCCAGGTGCTTCTTGGACTCTTACTGACCATCCAGAGGACATTCTGATTACAGGTGTACTGTTATCATTAGCATCAGTATATCCGTAAGGACCATATACAGGATACCCATCAAAACTAAAACCTATTATCTTAGAGTGACCATCAGGATGTCTGATATTATCACCATTATATTGAGATGAACCATAGTAATCGTTATATCCTGCCATTGCTTGATTGGCATTCCAACAATCTATGAAGTCGCTGTCATTATAACTGTACTGACCACTTGACTGAGGATAACCACCACAATTATCTTCTCCATAATTAACAGCAGAACCAATACCCGCTGCCACGTAGGAAAAACCCGATGGGGGAGACCCATCAGTTCCTGCACTAGGATTAAAGAAGACGACACCGTTTGCAGCAATACCAATAGCACCCAAACCGACAACCCCAGAATCAGACGTGTTTGATCCACCTCTGTAAATAAAGTTGTGGTTAAAAGAATATGATGTAATTGTGTTTGAATTGTTAGCATTAGGAAAAGTTCCTGAGTTCACTGGAAATGGTAAACCATCACCAGTTACTGTTAGGACATTATTGCTACTATTATAGGATCCATTTGCTGCCATAGTAGTATTTAGTCGTCGTCGAAGATTTGTGTAGGTGTGAAGTTGTCAAGTGTTGTTGCACCGATGTTGACGGTGAGAACAGCAGCAGTTGATAGAACAGGAACCGCACCGACAGATGTAATACCAACACGGAATTCATCATTTGTATCTGCCTGTGTAGTTGCAGGAGTTTCAAATGTAGAGTTGGTTGCTCCACTAATATTATTCCAACTATTTGTTCCATAATCTTTCTTCTGCCATTGGTATGAAAGTGTACCATTGTTGATATTAATGGACGCTCCCATATATCCGTGTGCTTGACAAGCATAATGAAGTGTGGAAGGTGCATCTGATGCAACTGTGATGCTGACACTACGTGTTGTAGCAGCAGCAAATCCTGCTGCGTATGTTGCATAATCTGCAACTTGATTTCCATCAAGACGATATACAACACCAGTCTCATATCTTTCAATTCCACCGTATGCGTCTGCATTCTCACTGAAGTAAATTGCGTGAGTAGAATTAGATGCGTCGTTCTGATTAAATTGATAAGTTGCTCCACGAACAAATGTAAGTATTGGTGCTTCGGTATTTTGTGTAAACTGACCTCCTGTGAAGTAGTATCCTTTACCAGATCCTTGATTGTAGTAAGGATGATTTACAGATTTACCATCAACTAAGACATCGTAAGAAACAACATTAGATATTGTTACTGTTGCTGAAACTTGGAAGATAGCAGTTTGACCTTGGTTAACAGTTATGTTTCTAGGTGCTTCTACTATTGTGATAAAGTTCTCGATAACTCCTGTTCCACCAGTCTCAGGTATAAAGTTAGGATCGTAAATATCAATACCACCATTTAATGCAGGTCCTGTAGGTCCTAAGAAATCATCTGCAACAGTTGTATTTGCACTAATTGCAGGTAATGAATAACCTTGACCTGCGTTCTTAACGTCAATTCTGGCAACACCGACAAGTGCTTTAATACGTCCACCAAATCCTGTTGAAGATATAACATCAACTTGTGGTCTTGTATTATAACCATCACCAGAGTTTGTTAAGATCGCATTAGTAATACGTCCTTTCTCAATCTCAGCAAGTGCAGAAGCATTACGTCCTTTAACTGACCCACCATACTCAAATGTAATTAGAGAGTTAGATGATTCGATAAGAGCAACTGTTCTTGTTTCTTCTTCACCATCAATTCTAAGTTCATCACCTGCTTCAATAGGTGGTACAACTGTTGCTGCAATAACGTCAACATCAGAACCAACATAAGAGAATGCCACAAAGGTTGAACCTGCACGAGGAACTTCAGAGAAGATAATTCTAGATCCAACAATTTCAAAACCAATTCCAGGTTCCTGTATAACACCATTCAACTGACATATAATATTGTTCTCAGGTAAGATTGTGTTTGACTGTACACCATCAGTTAGAGTCAATGAGTAGAATACTCCATTTAATTTTAAGTTAAATGAGTTACGTAATGAATCAAAGTCAAATGATATATCATCTAATTGTCTTAACTTACCTTTATATACACCGTGGAATGTTGATCCTATAGCAGGTGCTTCAGTAAACTGTATATTATCTGAGAATGCAGTAAATGCGTAATCAGCACCAGGTGGTTGTAAGATACCATTTACAAAGATCATCATATGTCCTGCGGGATCTGGGAAGTATTGTGTACCATTTCCCTGAGTTAGTTTGAATGCAGTTTGTACACCATCAAATCCTCTAAAGAATCTACGTACTCTACCTCTCAATGATCTAGCAGATGAACAAGCACCTCTGAAACCATTGTCTCCAATAATTTGTGAATTCTTTTGGAATGTTCCTTGTGTTCCTTCTAGATGTAAAACAGCACGAGTACCAAACTGTGAAATCTTAGCAATCTTACCATATGCAGTTGTGTCTGTTATGGTAACTGTACCAATCTGTGTATAAACAGATGGGAATAGAGTTCCTACAGGAATCTTTGCTAACTGGTATTGTGAATTACTTGCAATATCACTTATTGTTACACCTTCTGGAGTTCCACTCTCATTTGCAACAAATACGTAATTATTGTTTGTATCAATCTCAGTAACAGTAACTGTCCAACCAATACTGATACCACCAGATTGAATTTGTAGTATGTCACCAACATTAAATGTATCAGTAACACCAGTATCAGTAATTAACTGAGAGTATGTAAGTCTTGTAATCTGTCTACCGTGAACATACTCACCAAAGTTAGGTAATGTAATAAACGATTCGATCTCAATAATTTGATCGGTAACAGATCCGTATATAACGTCTTGGGGTTTAAACTCTCCAGTTACTGTGGAGATGTCGTAAGTGATTCTACCACTTTGATTATCAATTAGTGCACCGTTGTTGTTTCTAACAATCAATGCAGTTGCTTTAGATCCACTATCTTTGGAGAAGAACTTATCAGTTGCAATAAATTCACCCTGACGGAAGTTAACAAGAATTCTATCGTGCTCACCAACAAATGTAGCAGTACCACCAGATGTAACACCTTCAATAGTATCACCTGCTGTAAATGTTCCATTGTAATCAATCAGTTTGATATATGTTTCGTTATCAGTAGCAAGAACTTTACCAGTATTTGATGTAGCACCTTGAACAACAACCATCTCACCATTTTGAATCTTAATACCACTTCCACCACCTTGTGCAGAGAATGTATTGCATTCCATATACTTTGCCTGATACATAATATCTGCTAGATTATCTTCCATACGAACTATCTGAGCAGTAGCACCAGATGTTCCACCGTAGATAACATCAGCAAGGTTGAAACCTGCTTTGATTGGTGTTGGTACGTCACGTGTTCCAAAAGTTGTAGGTACACGATCTACACCTGGATCTACAGCAACAGCAAGTGTATGTAATTGTGATGGAGTTCCTGGAGTTAGAACTAATGGTTCTCCATCAATATATTCTGTAAGAACTATCTGAGTAGGTGTTGAATTAGGATGGATGTAGTAAACTGATCCGTCTAGTTCTGCAATATTAGATCCAAGAACAATGTATTCAACTCTGTCATATGCTTCAAAGTTATTAGCAACATTTATAACTCCATTAGAAACAGCAACACCTGCATCGAACTGTGTTCTTAAGTATATTGTTGGGAATTGTGAGTTTTGTAATGCAACTAATATTAAATGGAATAGTTGATATAACTTATGGGAAGCAGTTTCAGTAGGACGTAATTCTCTATCAGGATTAGTTCCATCAAGACTGTAAAGAGGTTGGTTAGCAAATGTGCCAGGTTCGGGAGCAGTTCCTCTCAATATATGATCCATCAAGTCTTTAATCATTCTTGCGTGATAAACAAGACGAGTTCTGAATATGTTTGGATATGCTACAAAATTACCATCAGCGTCAAACCAAGAATTAATAAGTTGCAGTGTTCTAGCATTACCATTTGTGATAAAATCATATACAATCGCTTTCTGTATTGGTTCAACAAACGAAGCATCTCCTGCATAACCTGGATATTGACTTAATGTATTTTCAAATGCTTCTAATCTAATATATGTGTCATTGTACATTAACAATCTTGCAGATTGTTTATACATCTCTGTACCACTTCCAAGACCGTGAAGAAGTATTTTGAATAGTACGTGTGCAGCAGATGTAACATCATAACAAGTTCCACCTTTATATACAGTGTTGTTAGTAACAGGTGCAGTTCTGGTTATAGTTGCAAGATGACTTCCATTACCCGCTGCTGCTGTGGTAATAGTATTGATAAGTATCTCCCAAAGGGTATTAATGGCAGAACTCTGTGTGGTGCAGTTTCCGTTACCTGCTGAGTCGTAAGTTATAGTTATGTCACGTCTAATAGCACGTTCACCTGTAAGTGGCCATTCTAGTGGTAGTGTTCTTGTTATACCAGTTAAGTATGCTGTAGGATTGCTTGTATTTGAACTATCAAAGAGATTAATAGGAATACCCATCAATGAAGCGATTGATGCTGCTTCGTTTACACAACGTGTTTGAGCACCACCTGTATATACAGATACCGCATTTGCCTGAGCACTTACGAATGAGTGGGCATAGTTACCTGCTGTTGTAGTTCCTACAAATACTGTAAATGTATTTGTGGTTGTAGCAGTAATCGGTAAGTTTGCATTTGCAGCAGGGTCTGTGATACGAGGGTAACTATGGTTTGTAGCATCACCATCCATAGTGCAAGTAAATACAAGACTATTTGTTCTAATTCTAATGCTATCATTTGTTGTAAATGTATGTCCATTAGATGTGATTCGTAAGTTACCTGATGTTGGGAAATATTCTACATTTGTAGGAGTTATAGTTGTATTACCAGAACTTTGATCAATGGTGATTGTTCCGTCATATACAGCATTACCTTCGGTTACACCATTTGTAGTAATAATCTCCTGTCTCATTACCTGAGTAGCAATATCTCTTGCTTGTTGGAAGATATACTTAACTTCTGCTGCTTGGTTGCTGATATGTTGTATAGCATTGCCAACTGTAATGTAGAACTCACTTGAGTACCACATACGGTTGTTACCACCGTGTTTTAAGTTAAAGACTAATGCTTCAAGTAAATCTACAACGTCATCAACACAAGACTGATAATTATAACCACCAGAGAATGCCAATCCTGGATATTGTGACATACCACGACCAACTGCGGTTGTAGCAATAAATCTTATATTGTTCTCGATTTCATTTGCAGCATCATAGTAACCATTAGTTGTAGCATTTTCATAATAATCAGGTCTTTGTACTGTTTGACCTAAACCACTTGTTACTCCTTCATCCTCATAGGGAGTAAACCCTAAACGGTTCCTGATGGCGAGTATGCACATATCACGTGCTAACTTAAAGGCATAAGTTGTCTCATCAGATTGAGCACTTACGTGACTTAATCCTAAATCACTATTCAAATATAATGCAGCAGCATCATATGATTCACTGTTACCACCAAATCTTAAATCGTGTGCTACAGATTCAATAATATCAACAATATCATCTTCACAATTAACCTTACCACCTGGAACTCGGAAACCATTAGATTGTGCAAAAGATGTCTTAGTTAAAATATCAACTGCCTCACCTGCAATCGCTTTAGCATTCTGTACTAAAAGATTAGCAGCGTCAAGATCTCTATCAGTTCCAGTATATGCTTTAGGATCTATTGTAATAGTCTCATCACGATATACAGGTTCATCTGTGTATAACATCTGATAGTAATCTGAGAAATCAAGAGCAACTTGAGCAGGGTTCTCATTTCTACCAATCAATAAACCTTGTATTGCTTTCTGTGCTAACTTCTTAGCATATTCAATCGCATCAATCATCGCAAGCAATTCATCTTCAATATAATTGATGTTAGTTTCATTATCAAGATAACTATCAATCATTGCTTGAGTTTCAAAGTTACCACCTGTAACTAAGTCACCTGCAATGGCAGGAAGTATATGATCTCTAATATCTCTTACACATTTTGCTCTATTAGGTATTGTTAGTTTATTTACTGTTGAGAAACCAACTTGTACTTGATATTTGTTCTCAATGTAGAATACTGCTTCATCAGCGATTGCTTTTCTATTAAAGTAAATTAAATCAGCACCATCTCTGAATCTATGACCTGTAGGTCCAATAACATCTAGTAGATCATCTACAAGAGTCATAATATCATCTTGTATTGTTTGAGATGCAGGAGATGAGAAGTAATTAGGAACACGAACCTTAGTTGAGTATGATCCTTCTAAGTTTGTCTCATCTAGTGTAATTACATCAACACAAAGTTTTGCAACTTCTCTCCAAGTATAGATTGATTGTAATTGCTCACCACCAATATGTTGTAAGGCACCAGATCCTTCAATGTAAGCACGACCAACAATAGTTGTTTGGAAGTTACCACCTGATATAAGATCATCAATAATAGCAGGTATGATATATGATTTTGTATCTCGTAAACAAACATTTGATCCATAACCACTCATACCACCATCACCAGGGATTACAAAATCAGGGTATCTATACTTAAGACGACCAACTGCTTCTTCAGCAATGTAATCAATATTTTTCCTTATTATTTCAGCACATAATCTATATTCTTCACGACTTAGATCAACACCCTCAGTAGTGAGTTCAGAACGCCATAATTCAACTTCATCAGCGTTAGCAGTAGATATTATGTGACTAACGTATGTTGCATATACTGCACTCTGCTCCATAGGGAATGGTGCTTCGCCAAGAAGTGCGAATGATACGTTTGTACTATCGTTGAAGACAATAGGGGGAGTAAAACTACTATTGTACTGGGAGATTCCTTTGTAGATTACAAGATTATCAATCCAACCATTGAAAGGATTACCATTGTTCCATCCTGCACCAACAGTGATCTTACTATTTGCGTTGTAATTATTTGTATCGGTATATGTGCCAACCTCTGAACCATTTACATATAATTTAGTAACACTTGTAGAACGAGATACTGCAATATGATACCAAGTATTGATTGATACAATAGCAGAATTAGCAGTAATTACATCACTTGCTCCAATGGATAAACGAAGTGACTGACCAGACATTAATATACCTAGTTTAGCATCAGATGAAGATTCTCTAAGGTCAATAAGTCTCTGTACACCAGTAACTGAAGCAGGACGTATCCATAACTCCATTGTATAGTCACCATTAGCAGCATCTGCTCCATCACCAAATACTACAGCATTACTTGATGGGAAAGTAACATATGAACCAGATCCAGTAAATTTAAGTGAACCAGTATCAGTTTTAAATGTTAATTTGTCTTGAGTTACATTTGCATATGTAAGTTTAGAGTTGGTTATTAATTCACCTGCTTGTAATACGCCACTGATTTGTTTTGAGAAGATCCACTTGTTACCTGCATTGGATCCTATGACATCATATGTTGCACCAGATGTAATTGCTTTTATAGTATCACCAAATCCAAATTGTCCACCAGTTGATTTGTCTTGGTAGGCGTGTTTTGCACAACGTAAAGTCTCACCATCTACAAAAGCGTAAGGAGGAAGAACACGAGGTACATTAGTAATTGACCATTGGTATGTTGCAGGATCTCCACCTGTAGGATCTTCTAGAGTATCAGTAATGATTCTCATAAAGGATGTTATAGCGTTTGCCTGATTAACACAACTATTAGTATATCCCTCTAATGCAGCGGAAGGTGCAGTCTCAGTTACTGCTGCCTCAAATGCTGCTAATGTTCCTGGAGATGCAGTAGTGCCAAGATTTGTAATCAAGATATTCATCAACGTTGTTATTGCTGATGCAACTGCTTGACAAGTTGGATTTGCAGGGTCAGCAGTTATTGTTAGATCTTTTACTTGATTCCAGTTGTGAGATCCTGCCTTAGTCCAAGTATTATTTCTCATTACCTCAATGGCAATATCTCTTGCCTTAGTAAAAGCATCTACAATAGTATCTCTATCACCAGATGTTACACCATACTGTAAAGTTTTCTTAGTTGCCTTATAAACAAAATTGTTACCACCGTGTGCCAAGTTATAAACCATCGCTTCAAGAACATCAACAATATCAGATAAACAATGAACATCTCCACCTGATACGGTATATCCTGGATTTTGTGTTTTAGCATAATGTAATGCTTCATATGCAATAAACCATTTATTAGCAAGAATTAGATCTCTTGCATCACCGTGACTATTGCTTATAACAGCAAACTCTGCGGTAATAGTAGGATCTCTATATTGTGGTAAATTTGTTGTATTAGTATTAATTACTTCATTACGGATACACTGAATTGCTAAATCACGTGCTTTATTAAAGGCATAAATTGTTTGTGCAACTTCACCATCAACGTGATATATTGCATTACCTTGTACATATGTGTTAGCAGCATCCCAGATTTCTGAGTTACCATCAACTTCTAATTGATATGCAACGATATTTAAAATATCTACAATATCATCTTCACAATCTCTATCTCCACCTAATGATGGTACTGTAAATGATGGATAGAATGCTTTCATTAATCCAACTGCTTCTTCTGCAATGAATCTATCATTCTTTCTTATTAAAACAGCAGCATCAAATGAACGTTGATCATCTACACCTACTAATGAAGAGTTATCATAGTATATTTGTTTGTTACGTATTGAATCACCTGCTATAAATTGTGATCCTGACAAGTAATTATATCTAATTTCTTGGTTCCTTACCTCTTCAAAGTCTAAGAAGTCTTGGTTATTAGCAGTTCCTGCCTCATATAACTCTTCTGGGTTAATAACTGTCTCAGAAATATTGTCCAATATAGTATTTGGATATGTAATTGAAGGAACACGTTGGAATATAAGACCAAAGAATGATGATGGAGGTGATAAATCAACAGTATCAATGACTTGTTGTGATACATTATCTGTGTATGGTGCAATTACAGTAACTCTTGCAGCAATTTTAGATGAAGCAGAGTAAATTGTGTCATTAAATTTGATGTTAAATTCACCAGTTTCAAATTCAGCAGTACCAGATGTACGAGAAACAACTAAATTAGCATCTACAACACCATCTCTAAGGTTATTTTCTTCAATAATTGCAAAATCACCTTGTAAATTTGTAATTCTTTCACCTTGCTCATAGATTGTCTTACTTGTTATACCATTTACAGCACTTAATACACCATCAAATCCAGTAGATGATGCTAAAACATTGTCATTTATTTGGAAACTACCATTCTGATCAATAATATCGATATAATCTACACCAGTATCAATAACAGTTGCAGTTCCTTCATTTTGTAGAGATCTTACAGTCTTACCTGTTGTTGGGAAAATACCAGATGTTGTACTAAATGTAAATCTTGTGATAACAATTTGAGAGAATGTAAGTGTTCTAAACTTAATTCTTGAAGGTGCTTTAGGTGGTTCAGAAAATACAACAGATGGACCAGATGTTGTGAATGAAGTTCCAGGAGATTGAGCAACACCGTTGATAAGAATCAATAATTGATCATCAGTTGCAGTTACAGATTCACCTTCTACTGTCAATGCAAATTGTGTTTTAATTCCATTGAAATCATTTTCAATATTATCTAATTTTTTAACAATAGAAGTTAAGATTTCTTCAGAGTTAGTAAGTCTTCTTTGTCTGAATAATACTTCAGTGTTATTAAATTCTGTATATATTGGTTGTGAGTTAGCAAAAGAAGTAATTTGATTAATATTAGTAGCACTAAAGATATTAACTTCTTTAACAAGATCAGATACAACCTTTCTTCCAGATATATCTTTACCTGCTGAAAGTGCCAATTCACCAAACATATTAAATCCAACTGGGTGATTGGTTTCAAGAATACTCTTTCTCCAATCATTGATAGGAGTTTGTGATTTAATAACGTAAGAGAAGTTTTGATAGAAGTAACTATCTTGAATTTTTTGAACAATCTCAGATGGTTTACCAACGTCATCAATAAACTGACCAGTGGTAGTTGTCATTGAGTCAATATTCAATGTACCACGAGCAATCGATAAGTTATCAATCAAACCAGATGCTCTAGACACCTGTGCAGTTACACGTTCTCCAACACTCCAAGTTCCAGTATAATTTTCTAACTTAAGTATTCTAGGTCCAATCTGCCAACCTTCATTTTCTGATACATATCCTATTGCAGTTGCTGCTTCTAAAGATAAACCTTGATATACAAGTTCTCCTCTTAAGAAACGTGATGTCTCAACTATAGCAGTTGCTAAACCACCAAATACTTCGGTAAGAAGAATCTGACGACCATCACCTTGAGTTAAGAATGTAATAAAGTTACCAGACTCAGCATCAACTTGTGTTAGTGCTATTCTAAGTTGGTCTGCCTCAAGTGAATTTGCTTCACCTGCAATAGCATAGTAAGTAGTTGTAGAACTCAAACTAACCAAACCTGCTGAACTTGGTTTTGGTAGAATACCAACTGTAGATCCTAAATCTTCTGCTCTAAGTTGAATAGCAGCACCAGTTGTAATACCGTGTGGGAAGTTAAACTGTAGATAACCCAAGTCAAGGTTTACAACATAGTTAAATTCTGATTTAAGTGTAACTGATGGTTCAGAAGAATATCCAGATCCAGGATTCTTAATTAAAATTTCAGAAAGTCTATTATTTTTAATAATTGCTTCTGCTTCAGCACCTGTTCCACCACCACCTTCAATAACAACTCTAGGAACAGATGTATAACCAGAACCAGGATTGGTAATCTTGATTTCAGATAAAAGAGCAGTATTGAATAGTTGTAAGTTAACTGGGAATGTAATCTCAGGTCTTAAGGTGTAATCGTGAGAATAACCAAAACCAAATTCGTTGTTCTTAAGTTTCTTAATCTTACCAATACTTGTACCTTGTAAGAATACAGATGCACCAGATCCTTCACTAGGAATTACAACTTGTAAATCACCACCAGATCCTTGTAATAAAGATCCTAGTATTCCTGGAATTTTATCAATATCAATAGATGCAGTAGTATATCCTTTACCTGGAGATGTTAATTCAACAGCAGTAATAACACCTGTCAATTCACCATCATCCGAAACTGTAATATTACATAGACCACCTTCACCATCTCCGTCAATAACAACATTATAGTAAATGCCATTAATATATTCTGTACCACCAGATATGATACGAATCTTCTCAATTTCTCTGTTAGATGCTATATCAGTAACAATAGGTAACTTCTGATAGAAACCACCTGGGTTTACCAGTTTGATATTTGAAATAGGACCGATTGCTTTAGTAGAAGTTGTGCTATAAGATGCTCTTGAAACTCCTGTTTCAGTTACTCCTAAAGGAGCATTTGTTTTTTCTGGTTCTACAAGAAGTGGGAATGTAAATTCAGTATCACTTACTATATTATTAATTCTAAATGTACCTTTGTAAGGTGTTTGTATAACGTCAATAAATGAGACAGGACCAACAGGTGAATTAGATGGAAGAGTTCTTGATGGATCAAAGTAATATGAAATATTGGTAACATCGTCATCAACAATAAACTTAACAAGTGGTTTAGGTGATGTTTGGTCAGTTAAACCTGGGATACCTTCTCTAACAATGTTTACAAAAGGATATTCCAATTTGTATTGGTTATCCTTAGAGAATGACATATAATATCCAAGGTTAGATGGATCGTCAAGGTCAAATATGTATTGATGTCCACGAACAAATAATAATTCTGGATGTTTAGCGTAAATATTAACGTTTGATACTGATGAACTTGTAAATGTAGGATCTTGTACAGCAACTGATCTTAATCTATATGTAAATGTTCTGCTATCTAATACCTCTTCTACAAAGAATGATCCACCATATTCTGTAGTAGTAAATCCTTCTACAAATATAATTTCGTTTGCACTGAAATTGTGCTTACTATTAGATACACAGAATACTAAATCTGTAAATGTTAGTGCACCAGATGGTACTATATCTTTAGCAAGATTAGATGTAAGATGGAATTTCTTAACACCAACTAAACCTGCTATTGTTATAATCTTACCAGTTGCATCAAATGTTGCAGATAAACCAACTGCTTGTGCATCAAGAGTATCACCCTTAATAAAGTTTGAATCCTCATATACTGCTTCAATTTTTATAATGTAATCTTCAGCAACAAATGGTTGCCAAGTAGCAAATTGTCCTAGATTGCCAGTAGAGTGTGGAGTATTTGCTAAGTCAACATCAAAACTACCTGCATCACGAGTATATACCCAGTTAATATTACCATCAGTTACAGTACCAACTGTATGAACTGGAGCAGTAACACCAGAAACTGCTGTAGTTCCTGATGTGTAAATCTTTCCATCATTATAAACCTCATCACCAACTGTATAAGGATTATTTGTTACCCACTGAGGTATTGTTGTTTCAACTAAAAATGTTTGTGCTATTGTATTTCTATCATTTACACTAGACTTAAGTAATTTTGTAGTATCAAATGTACCAATAATATTACCAATGTCAACACTATTAGTTCCAACATTAACGATAGTACCATATGCACTAATTACATTTTGACCACCAATTACAGAATACTGTTGTAATAGAGATCCTTTTGTGAAAGATGCTGTCTGATTAAATGTTACTGTCTTAACAGTGTCTATTGATTGATATACTGCATCACGAATATAGAACTTAGGAATAACAGTTGTGCTTAATAAAAGTTTTCTACCAAGAGGAGTTGGAATAGTAGCAGTTCTACTTTCATATATTTGATCTGTAGATGCAAATGAGTAAGTTCCTTCAACATTATTTGATACAACATCAGCATAATCAAGTATTTGTAGACCCGCAGGACCCAATTCCCAATCTCCAGATGTGATAACTTGGGTATTAAACGTAAAGTCGTTCACAGCGGTTGCGACTGTTATCTGCATACCTGCTTCAACAGTGCTTAATGTGTATGTTCCAGTTTTAGTTTGCTCTCTATCTAACTTGAAGCAGAATCCTGATACTTTTTTATTAGAACCAACTGCTTGAGCAGGAGTAAATGTGTCTGTATATTTTGCAAGACCTGATACAGAAACATTATCTACCCAACCACCAAGAGAACTAGCAACAACAGGTGATGACTTACCAAATAATAATATAGATTTAAGTTGTGTATCTATAGTTGTACTTGTTACATCAACTTGTGCAACACCATTAATGAATACTTTATAAACGTAAGTACCAACACCAGGAGTTGACTTAACAAGAGCAACGTGTACAAATGTTTCGTTATTAAATGTTGCCCAGTTAGTTGTACTTGTAGATAGGTAAGTATTGGAACCTAACTTTAAACGAACCTTACCAAAGTCAGGACTTGTAGAATCACCTTCTAGTTCTACCTGTGCATTGTCACCTGTAGTAGGAGTAACATCAAAAATATTTGGTGTAGAACTTTGAGCATTATATTGTGCTTGTCCAATAGCGATCCACGCTTCAACTGTATAATTTGTTGCTACATCAGCACCCCAATCTAATGACAGTCTATTTGCAGCAGCACTAATATTTGCTGACTGTGCACCATACTTGAATTTAGAAGTATCTAATGTAGGATCTACAGACCATCCTGCTGTTAAATTGTTATCGTATGTATCATCTCCAGTTATAGTTGATTCAAAGTTTAATATTGCTAATTCATTTGATTCAATCTTATCACCTGCAATTAAAGTATCGCCAGAATTGTCGTTTGTAATTGTAGTTGGATGGAAACCAATACCACTATCTTGTTTTAATGATGCAGCACTTAGTATATTACTTGTATTCCAAGAAACTTTAAATATAATCGCTCTATGATCATTAAAGGCATATTTTACATATGCACCAACATCAATGTTACCAAAAATATCAAATTGTACACCAGTTGCTCTAATATCTTCAAATGTTGCATTAGGAGCAAGCATTTTAACAACTGAAGGTGTTTTATAATCAGAAGGTGAAAACTTCATATACAAAATACCAACATTCTTAGTATTTGATATTGAGTATGCAGTAGCGGTTACATATCTAGAACCATAGTCATCAATAGTAATCTTAGGATTGCTGAATCTATATGAAGTGTTACCAAACTGTCTACTCCATTCAACCTCAATAGTAGCACTATCATAGAAAGTTTCACCAACTACTACTTGACCAGTTCCCGCAGGATCATTAATACCAACAAATACACAAGTATTGTTACTTACAAACTTAAGATCAGTCATTTGTTCTGATCCTGCTGTTGTACAAATCTTACGTTTCTCTTTAATTGAACCGTCTGTATCTAACAATGCAATCCACATATCATCTGGATTAGGTGAGTTAGTATCAGTTGTACCACCAATATAGATTTGACCATTAGAGTCAATAGTAAGAGATGAAATATAATCTCTTCTAGTAGAACCAGATATACCTGCTATTTCACGTTGCCATACAGGAACAGCAGTAGGATTGTTAAATCCATCAAAACCAGAGGTGTACTTAGCAACAACTAAATCTGGATTGTATGTAAGGTTTACACTATTAGGTATTGTCTCACCAACAACATAGATGGAATGTGGAGATGTATTTTCTAAGTAAATTCTGTTAAATACACAACGTTTGTCACCCGCAGCAGGTTGTAACGGTGCCATTGTTCTTGTCCACAATAATCTACCATCACTATTAAACTTAGCAATTAAACCTGCTGAATCACCATCAAGATCATCTGCTTCACCAACAACATAGAATGTTCTATCATCAGCAATAGCAATATCTTTAATTTTTACAATTTTTTCAACATTACTTGTATTTTCATTTAATAATGTAAGAGCATAATTTGCTTTTTTATATCTTTGTGGATGAGAAACCCTAACTTCTGGGGGTGTTGATGCTGAATACTCAGATCCAGAGTTTATAATATTGACATTATTAACTGCACCAGACTCTTCTCTAACAAGTTCTAACCTAAAGTCTTGACCAGTTCCACTAACAATTTCATAATTAGGTGGTATATCTTCATTATAACCTAGACCTTGTTGACTTATCGTTACTGTCTCAACACCTGATACAACTTTTACTCTGTATGTTTTATTGGTCTGATCAATAATAGGAATACTATCAACGATAATTTCATCACCAATTCTTAAATCGTGCTCATCAGTGGTTGTAATTTTTGCTACTGGAGCATCATTTATCATAGATGATGTGTATTGAGTAACTTCAATACCTTTTACAGAATCAACTTTAGCAGATGCACCATATCCACCAGTATCAGTGTTATCAAAGAATAACTTATCGTTAACTTTATATGATATACCTGGGTTTTCAACTACAAATCCACTAATCTTAGCATCTTCAAATTTAGTAGTAGTGTCAATTTCAATATCAACCTGTGATCTTGTAGAAACTCTAGGGTAGTAATCAAATAATTGTAGTACAGGTTCTTCTGAGATATAATTTAACTCATCTTGTTCTAACTGTGATATGACACCATCACGGTTTGTATCTTCTATTTCAAAGACAAACTCTTCACCTAGTTCTGTTACAAGAGTATCTGTGTCTTGGTTAGGTGTACGGTCAATATCAATATCGACATCTTCATATGGATCACGGAATCTAACAACATCAAGAGGAATATTTGTCTGTACAGCATCTTGACTATAGTTCCAAGAATCAGGTTGTGAATATAATTGTGGACCACATACATATGGGAATACAGGTAAACCTGCTTCTGATGCGTCTATAGAAACAAAGTAAGCGTAAGTACCTTCAGGATATTCAGGTGTCTTACAAAAACGTCCATTGTATTGGTCTAAATCACCTGCTTGGAAAACATACTCATAGTCTTCTATGTAAGTTCCTGCGGGTTTGTCTGATAGTAAAGGTCCATCAACACGAACTGGATCTGGGTTAGTGGCAGAATCAAATAATAATATTGGTTTTATTCTATATGAAGATACGCATCTCTTAATACCAGATGATTGATCAGCAGCATCAATGTAACCATATGGTCCGTATATTGGGTTTCCATCAAATGCCCAACCAATAATAGGAGAGTGTCTTAATCCAGATGATAGTTCTCTAAGAAGACCTGATGCAGGATCTTTAAATACGTTATCACCAAGAACATAGCGTAATTGCTTGGGATCTGATAAGTGAGCATACTCACCACCATATTGTGTGTTATATCCTGCAAAAACGTAACCACGAGCAGGGTCTACTAATCCTGATAGTTCAGTTTCTAAGTTTTGTGTCCACTCAAATACGTTTGCAGTAAATGACGCACCTTGACCTATAGATTCGCAACGAATAGTTGTAAGACCTGTTGAATATCCTATACCTCTGTTTTCTACAGATATACTTAATACTTTACCTTTATCTTCACCAAATGTTCCAATAGTTGCTTTTGCAACAGCACCATATCCATCTCCGTTAATAATAATTTTAGGTGGAGATGTATATCCATTACCAGATGCAATAATAGCAATAGAAACTATACGACCATTGATTATAATTGGTTGTGCAACTGCACCTTCACCAGAATTTAATTTAATATTTGGAGAAGATGTATAACTTGATCCTGCTGCATCTACATTAATAGATTGAATAGGACCTCTTACCTCGGCAGTAGCAGTAGCACCTGTTCCATTGCCTCCTGATATGCTTACAGTGGGTGCTGAAGTGTATCCCTGACCAGGTGTTTCAACAAGTATTTTACTTACAATTCCGTTTGTAATAACAGCAGTCGCAGTAGCACCAAATCCACCTCCACCAACAATAGAAACTAGAGGAGATGAGGTATATCCAGAACCACCTGCTGTCACATCAACACTGAAAAGTGATCCATTTACAACAACACTAGCAGCAGCACCTGATCCACCACCACCAGATATTTCAATAAGTGGTTTAGATGCAGCGTCATATCCTGTACCTGCATTTACAATATCAACACTTGTTATTCCACCAAACTTAGTCTTAGTTTGAGACTTATAAGACCAAACAGAAACACCATTTACCCAAGCACCAATAGGACCAAATGATAAATCATCACGTCGTGATACAGTCTCTACAATTCTAGGAAATCTACTTAGTTTTCTTTGGTTTCCTGGGAGTAAAGCAGACCCAATGAACGGACCAACTTGATAGTTTGGAATACCTGTTGTAGCAACATAAGAGTAATTTGCGTTGAAGAACGTATTTTGTACATTGGTTGTAAACTGATTAATTGAGTTGTTAATTGCTTCTTCTGTTGATTTACCTTTATTAAGGTCAACAGACATCAAAATATTACCTTGAGGTGCATTAGGTGCAGGAGCAGCAATCTGATATGAAAAAACAGTGTTACTTATACGAGATGTTACAGCAAATGTACCGTTAAAGACTGTTGGGTTTGCACCGTATATCGTTACAGAGTCACCAACAAGAAGACCGTGGTTATTTGTAGTATATACAGTTGCAGTTTGATTATTAAGTCCACCTGGTTCAATATTTGTTACAGATATTAGTTTCTTAACATTATACAACCAAGATGTAATTCTTTGATCTGTAGATGAAGATCCAAGAGATGCAACATTTAATTTATCACTAGGAAGATAATATGAACCAGTATTAGTAAGAACTGTTCCTGTTGCTTCAGCAATACCAAGAACACGTAATTTTACTTCAGTATCTTGTCCTCTATTGATATAACAGAAAATATCAGAGTATATTGTTGTACCTGCATCCCAATCTTCTACAACACCGTTTTTAGAACGTGTACACTCAATAAACTGGTTAAGTGATTTCTCTTTGTATTGTACTCTCTCGTTATCACCCATAATGATGATACCGTTCCTTTCTGGCCACCCAATAGTAGAGTCAACAGTAATAATAGACTCGGTTGCTGTTAAAGGTTCTACAAGTGTTGTTTTATAAGGTATTGTAAATTTTCCTTCTAAAGTTTCTTCAGATATTGACAATTCATAGATTGTTCCAACACCAGTATTGATAGCAATGACGTTTTCAACCAAACAAACCGCATTTCCAACACTTGTATCTACATCATCTGCATATTGGAATAATTGAGAGTCTAATATGTCAACAGGACTACCACTTATCAATTCTACACGAATAATTGTATCAACAGACCAAGTTGCAGCAGATGGTTTAATTAATTCATCTTTTGGATATGAAACATCAACATTTTCTGAGAATAAAACTTTAAATAAGTATTCTGTGGCAGTTTTTGTACCTTTAGAGACATAGAAGTCTTTTATTGTCTTAATAATCTGTGGAGCATTGATTTTAGTGTAATCAATATCTGCATCAGGTAAGAACTGGTTTACAAAACGTTCATATAGTGTTCTAGAGAATAAGGCATCAAGATTCTCAATAGTGCTTCCAATTTCGTGAGATGATTGAATACTTTGTGCTTCATTTGTAAATACTTGATTTCCTCTAATATCATATGAAGAAACACCTGATACACCTCTCTTACAATTTACAAATTGAGATGGTTGATACTCTGAACCGTGTGAGTGTACTGTAAAACCTGTAACTTCTTGGAATCCAACATCACAAGACGCTGCTGCTGCTTTTGGACTTGCAATAAAGACCTGTGGTGGTTCATCTTCAGAATACCCATCACCAAAACTTGTTATATTAATATCAGTAATTTCACCGTTGAATATGGTTGCTACAGCAGTTGCACCAGTACCACCAACAGGATTACCTGATAAATCTTTTCTATTATCAACAATATAGACAGATGGTGCATCATTGTAACCACTTCCACCAGTTAATAATTGTATATCAGTCAGTTTGGTTCCTGTTACCTTAACATCTAATATTTGAGCACCTACAGGGTCAATAATACGACATCTAGGAGCAGTTACATATCCTCTACCAGGAGAAACCATTTCAATCCTGTCTACTCTGCTCTGATCATCTAAAACTGCTACAGCAGATGCCCTAATACCAATAGGATCAGCAGGAGCGTCAATATAAACTAATGGTGGTGTAGCGTAGTTAAGACCTTTTGTTAATACTGTAATAGACCCATCAACCACCTTACCATCATCATTTACATCTATTTGTGCGTCAGAAATAGTTGCACCACCAGGATTTGTAAAACTTATAGATGGGATAGAATCATATCCAGAACCTGATGACTCAACATTGATTGCTGTAACTTGACCAGTAGCATCATCAACAGTTACAGTTGCTTTTGCTATAGAACCAGAAGGATCAGCAGGTGTATCAAATACAACTATTGGTGGGTTTGCAGATGTATAACCTTGACCTCCATCAATCAGTTGTACATTTTTTATACCATTTATCAGTGCTTGAGCAGTTGCTTCTTTACCAGAAACTCCTACAGGACTTAATATAGTTACTTTTGGTGTAAAATTAATTCTATATCCACTACCACCTTCCTTTACTATCAAATCTGTAACTTTATTACCACTTACTCTTGCAATAGCAGAAGCACCTTTACCAAATTGAGGTGCAATAAGTTCTACAGACCTAATTGTAACTTTATCACCGTCAGAAACTGCTTCTTTAAGTATTAGGTGATCATTATATACTGTAAAATCTGTAAATGCAGTTTTAACTACACCGTTTACTGCGACTAAACAAGAAATTGTAGATAATGGAGAGTATGGAGAGGTATTTCTTCTTAAAGGTAATATTTTTGCACCATCAAGAGACAAATCTATGTTAAGTGTATCTAAAATTCTGACAGGAACGCTTGTATAACCTATAAGATACTCAATCTTGGTTATTTGAGTAGATCCAAGGACATTTGTAGGTGGAGTTTGAAATCTAATACTTGATCCATCAAGAAAATAGTCAATATTAGGTTCTAACTGCAAACCATTGACTATAACACGTAAATATTCAACAGAGTTTGGTGTTATTGGTGTTCCAAGTAGTTTTAATTGGAAACTTGTTTTTACACCATCGAACTGTGTTCTTATATTTTCTAATTCTTGTATTTTTTTATCAAATTCTACTTGGTTAACACCTGGAGTAAATACAACCTCTGGAGATTTTGTTGTATCTTCATAGAATATAATTTCATTATCAATCTTTATAGTTCCGTCTTTCGGAAGAAAATTATCAACAGTTTCTACATTAATATTCTGATCAGTAGCACTAACACGATCTAATACAACAGATTCAGATGAAATAAAGTTAGGATTGTATTCGTCACTGGAAATATCTGTATAACTCAGTATATTGTTTAATATATCATACGGTTTACCACTTTTCTCCTGTGACTTGTAGTATTGTACTAGCAAGTCTACAAAAGACTGATCCTCTTCTTTTATAAACGCAGGGATCTGGTCCTGTAACCGTTGGGATACCTTAACTGACTTCATCTCTTATTATTCTTGGTGCTTTAGAAGCAAGTGTCAAACTCAGGGTAATCAAATACCGTGGTTGGATAATCAATTATATTTATCGAGGTTCCGTCAAAGTTAATTGGAGTAAAGTCTAACGGATCGAAGGTTGGAACGCTAGTTCCATCAATGGTGTAATCTATAGTAATTACTTGTGGGTTGAAAATAGTTGGATCTACACCAGTTCCTATATTTACATTACCACTATCTAGCAGAACTGTAACAGGAATTCGTGATGTTCCATCAGGAGTGCTTGCTACATTTATAGGACCTAGACAAACCTCTCCAGTTTTATAATTAACAGTTCCAACACCAGACTTAAGAATAACTTCTTTTTCATCCAGTTTTGTAACCATTATTAATTCACCTTTACCATTATCTCTCACATTTACTGGTAAAAGAGCACTTGTGTCATTTTCTACAAATGTACTAATACTTAATACTGAATTTGTTGTTAATTGTTGAGATGATACAGCAAGATCTAATAACGCATCTGTATAACCTGTAGAGTAAAATGTTCCACTCTTTACAGCAGAGAATTTAGGACTACATACTGCCAGACCATCACTAGAACTACCAGAACCAATATCACCAGGATTTACAATAGCATTACCAAAATCTACACATTGAGTAAATGTGGAACCAAATGGGAATCCAGTTACATTTAAACCAAGTGTCATTGTTGTCTGATTACCAACAATACTATTTTGAGACTGATCAATCATTGTTTGGAACGCAGATGTATCAATCCTTCCGTTAAATCTATTGGAAGATCCTTGTGTATTAAAGTCATCAATAGCACCAAGGACTCTAGATGCCAATTCATTATTTGATAGGTTTGTTGATGTACCGTCAAAGAACACATATGTCTTAGGACGTATGTATAGAGTTGTAGGATCGATAATCACTGGTTCGATCGCTGCCATAGAATACTTCAGTAAATCATTCTTAATACGCTTCTTGGTAGTAGCGTTTAATGATGCACCAGATTTAGTTTTTACAGCAACAAATACTTTTCCATATACAGGTGGATAGACTCTTTCTCCACCATAAGCGGTGACAGACTTTGCTTGAGGATAAACAAGTTTAGTAACATACTCATAATCGGACTCCGTAACTGCTCTGTTTTGGGCACTGAATGCCCTTGGAGCGTTGTACTTGATGGATATAACATCTTCTCCCGCTTCACCGTCCTGAGAGGCATCTACGGTTGCTATAGAGATGTTTGCAGCAGGTACAATACGACCAGTATTATCTACCACTCTACCTATAAAAGTAAATTTCTTACAACCATTTGCTTCTGGTCCATTAGTTCTAACATACTTAAGTCTTATAACCTCACCCGCTATCAACTCTCTACCTATGATGCCATCACCAAATATTACAGTATATCTAAGATCGTCTGTCTCTTCTAAGAAGTAACCACGAGTTGAACCATCTACATTTACAATATTTGTAATTTGGTTGTATGTATCTATCTCTTCACTCTGAGCGTTAGGTGAGATAGACACATAAAGTAAGTCTGTATCTACGTTGTCAACGGGAATCTCATATTTTCTCTTTTTAACGTCAGTTACGTTATACTCATACTCTAGTAAGTTACCTTGATATATTATTGTTTTGTTAAATGTTGCAAGACCAGTTTGCTGATCTACCATAGAAGTGATAGGTTGTGGAACTGTGAATGTAAATGCTTGACCATCAACAGCAGATACAAATACATCACCCGCAGGAATAGTTACAGTAGATGGATATGATGTTCCAGAACCAAGAAAAGTTGTTTGCACTGCAAATGCAACACACGCTTTTGCTGCTTTTATTGATCTAGGTGTATAATTTAATTGTTTTGCTATCTTTACTACGTTGTCTCTTATCGTTGCTGACTCTAAAAATGCCTCATTCATCGCCATATTAGCGTTGAAAGCAGAATAGTAAGTATTGTATGCTAGTACGTCTAGAAGATATGACGCAGCAGATCCATCAAAGTCGTAATCTGTAAATTCAGTTCTAGTTCTTAGATACGATTTGATGGATTCTTTTATCTCTCCGAAATCAAGAGATGTTAAATTTGATGGTATTGCGGGCATTTATACTTGCTCCAGTAAGAAATCAACTGTTTGTACTAAAGTTTCACCAATAATCTTATAGTCAAGTTCAACACGGAGACTGTTATCATCTTCTGTATCTTGCTGTACTCTAACCGAACGAACATTTATTCTAGGTTCTAGTCTTGTGCAAACGTTGATGATTTCTTCCTTAATGTCTTGTGCAACAAAAACATCATATGGTTCAAATAATAGTTCTCTTAAACGTGATCCAGTCTTAGGTTGAAATGGTCTTTCACCCATTCCAGTTAATACTAAATTACGGACTGATTGCTTAATAGCGTTTTCATTCTTAACAGTAGTAAAATCCTCAGTATTTGGATTTGATTTCATCAAAATACTGAAGTCTTTAAATGCTCTACTGAGTTGTCGTTCTGCTCTGAACTTGTACGCCATTACCCAAAACTTTTATTTGTTTTAAGTATTTATCACGTTCGGGCATAGTTACTAACCATCCACCATTTCTAACAAATTCTTCACTCATATCTACTCTAATCATTTGCCTTGACCTCGATAACGTTTTCTTGCTTTATTACGAGAGGTTGCAGAATATTTACTGTGTTGTCCTCTGCCTTGTCTTGATTTTTTAGGTTTGGATTCAATAGTTTGACCCATAGTGAAAGTTTTTGCCATAGTAATAATGTAGGTTTGTAAAGAGGGCACTCCTTCTACGTGGAGATCTTTTGTACTCCCTCAGTGTGAATGACTATAATCTATATCGATCTCAACACCAGAACAATCTGGTATTTCAAGATCGTCTTCGTCTTGACCTTCCATCATCTTTTTCATCCACTCTTCAAAACTTTGTGACTTTCTAGTTTTTTCCATTTGAGTTAACCACAGAGAACAGTAGGTGAACCATAGGCGACAACTGATTTGCAAGGCCAAGATCTAAATCTAGGTCCCACACCCAGTGGATCTAAGATTCTAGCGACTCGTCTTTTAAGGGCGAATACAGTATATGTAGTCGCTGTAAGAACCCGTTCGTGTCCGACACCGCCTTTATCTTCAATCGTTAATATACTTCCCATAAAAGGTGTGGGTATGATGCACATTGCTTTTCCGCAAGGACACAGATAATTTATAATGTTAGTTGTAAATGACCTGTGAAAAATAAACGCATCTCCTTCTAACATAATAGGAAGGTTATTTACTAACACTGTTCCCCTTATCGGAGATAAACCGACTAAAGGTATCATTGGTGTAGGATGCCACCAACAAGTTTTGTTTTTTATCTCAATAGTGAATGGGATGGGTGGAGTTCCGCAAGGTTGCTGATTATGAATAGCAGAAGGTATAGGAATTCCGTGTCCACTACAAGGTAGACCATTATGACTTGCTACTGGGAGTTTTCCTGGCATTAGAAAGATGCGTCCGCGTAATTTTCTACCGATTCACTAACTACGGTGTAAGTAAGATCCTCTGTGAAATAGGATCTGTATATCCTACCCCAAATAATGTCAAACTCAGATTGACTCAAATCCTTGAACAAGCATTCCTTTTTCAAATAGATGTGATAAGTCAGTTCCATCAATCAAACCTCAAGTCGCATTCATCAAAATAAGGGTTTCCGTAATTGTTCATAGTGTCATCTAGTAACTTTGAACCTGCTGTGGAATAGTTTCTGTAAAGTAAACTTCCTTCATAAGGACCCATTTCTATATAGTTGTCCGCATTGATTAGATTGGGATCTATAGAAATAGCAGCGTGCACAACCTCATACAGTGCTTCACAACTAGAAAAAGGTGAATCAGTACAAAGACTGGTCTGTGAGAGTGCGTTACCACTTCCGTCATATCCACTATTAACATCTAATACACCGTCTACAACAAAGTTGTGCCAACAGGGACTTGGTAACTTCCCTCCGCTACAAGCAGATATGTTTGCGGAATTATAACTATAGGTTCCCGAATTTGAACTAAATTGAAATGTTTGTGCGGAATATCCTTGAAGATTACCTCCTAACCACGTCGCTAATTGATCTAGTTCCGTAAATCCCGCGTTCAAGGCATAGTCAAATGTATTCTCATCACCAGATAAAGGTACAAATGCGTATTGTCCTGCGGAAGTCTCATAACATCTACCCTCTGCATCTCCTTGCTTACAAGGATGAGATTTCTTAGGTGCATTGTTTACTGTAATCAGTCTAGGACGTGTCAAAGTAGGTGGAGGTAGTGTTTGTAACCAATTCAAGAATGCAGTGTTTACAGACGCTCCTGCACCGCTTACATCGCCTTCTATCTCCAACGATACACGTATTCTTGCAGTCTCTTCCTGACTAGGACAATACTTAAATGGCATATACCCTCTTACAGACTTTTCACCATCCTCATCCAGTGTTACAAAGGGGCACGGTATGTCAAAAAACCTTCTAACCTCATATAACTGTGGTTGACCCCACTCTTCGCATCCTTCTGGGTATAATGAGTTGATTCCTCCTGTATCTGCATCAACTTCTCTTGATGTTTCGTTAGATTCTTGCCAAAACTGTGTCAGTTCCGCATTTCTTTCATTAAAGTTAGGTGCATATTGACGTAAATTAGAAAATAGTGTATCTGGAGTGTAGTAATTATTAATATCAGACCATTCTCCAGGCATATCTAGTTTCAAACAGTTTTGCGGAGTTGATGTACAGTCTTTACTTACCTCTTCGTCGTTTAAATCTGGCATATCCAGATAACTTGATACTACAGGATCGTTTTGAGGATCATCATACTCTCCCATAACCTCATTAAAACTATCTAAGTTCAAATTTACTTGCTCCTGCATATCAGTATCAAGTATTCCTGTCTTCAATGAGGTATCATAGTTATATGATATTTCCTTTACATTACCTCCTGTTCCAGGTTCTTCTAGATCTTCCTCGTATCTCTGCACAACTAATATTCTAGGTTGTGATGATGGACTGTATCCTTGACCTGGATCATCAATAATTACGTTTATAATACTGCCTTGATCATCTAAAACAGGTCTTAACTGTGCTGCTTTGAGTGTTCCTCGGAATCCAGACTCATTTTTATACGTTTCATTGAGTATTGCAGCGGTAGTTTCCTTGTCTGTCTGCTCATCACCTTGGAAATCTGGGTCAAAATACGTTTTATTCTGTAATTTTATGCCAGAATCATTAACAAATGTCTCTTGTCGGAACCTTGTAGGGTCAGCATACCCCATTTCACGCAATGTTTCGGGAAATTCTATCGCAAGATCGGGATTTTTGTAATCTTTTCCGCTATTGATGATGTTAACTCCTGCAACTTTGCCCTTTTCATCAATAATTGCCTCTATAACTGCCTCATTTAGGTTACGATCTGGTATAAGTGCGTTCTCTTTTAGTGAAACACCAAGGTAAGTTACTCTTTTTGGGAACTCATACACTCCCCAGAACGCTGCTTTGTCCTTTATACCGTATCCTGCTAGTACATTTATACTCCCACCGTTGGTTGAAGTGAAAGATTGGTTGTATGTAAAGTTATTTCCTGCGGTTTCATTGCTAATTTGAGTCAATTCCATATATCCACAGTTCATTTCATCACCAAAATAGCGACAAGCAGTAATCAACCACCCATTTATTCGCTCTCCTATTGCAAAAAACCCTGTATTGGATGTGTATCTGAAAAATATACGAGGTTCTTCTGAATCAGTTCCCCAAAATGACTCATTTGCTCCTACTTGATTGGGTGGAGCATCCACATATATTCTAGTTTTCTTTGTTACCCACGCAGTCTCTTTTATAGTGTAATTGTAAGTATGGTAATAAAGAGTAGGTTCTGCCTGATCATCATCAAGACAAGGAGCGTCTGTTGTGAGGAAGTTTATACCATATACGGGTCCATTCCACGGATATGACGTATCATAGAGGTAATATACGAATTGTCCCTCAAAAGCATCGTGAAAATTCAGTGATCTTGGCACAGAACCTTTTACTGGTCCGTTTTTTCCGTAAAACCACTCGTAATATGCGTCTGTACTTAATATTTCGACTGCTGAACCTCCCCAACCCGCTTGAGATGGTGGATCTTGCAGTGCAAGGTAGTCACCTAGTCCAAAACTAGAGTCTTCGTCAAAATCATACCACCCAGAACGGTTTACTTCACCAGTATTCTTTGGTCTACCTAGATTTTCGATCTTTTTCTTGCTTCTAGGTGCCCCAGAAGTCATTATATAACCAACTATACCCACAAATTCGTATTGTTGCTGTCTAGGGTCTTGACAATCAGGTATTCCCGCTACTCCAATCTCTAAATTTACCTCTTGTACGGGGTTTATGGTGTAAAAATTGTCAGGACCACGGTTTACTCCGTTAGGTAACTTATACTCATACAGAGGAGTTGCACTTTCACCGCCTTTTAGCAATCCAGATGCTGTTGCGTTCGCTGCGGATGTCCAAATGTACCCTAATAAGAATCCTCCGCTACCTGTAGTCAAGTATGAGTTGTTCCCTGCGGAGTCAAAGTTACTATAGAGTGCGACAGCACCAGTTTGACTACTCTTCATTAGAGAGAAGTACTGTGCATTCCTCTGACGGGGTTCTCTATTGTAACTACGGAAGTCGTAAACGTTATCTTCTAGTATATCGCTCTTACTGTATAAGTGGTTTCTTAACTTACCACTATAGTATCTGTATATTGGTGTTCTTTCTGCGTCACAGTTATCTAAACACGTTGCTGTAGGTTCTCCTAGGTAAAATACCTGATCCTTACCAAACTTAAACCCGCCAGGACCTATTCCTTGAAACGTTATAGTGTAACCTGGTGGTACATTAGTTCCAGTATAGACTTTTGTATAATCTTCTGAGTCAACAGGGTTCATATAAGAACGACCTGTCTCTAGGATCTTAGCTGGCATCCATTTGTGCTAGAGTTTCTTCAATTTTATTTAGTCTGTCAAAAATAGTATCAAATACCTGTAGCAAATTACTATGATTATCATTTCCAGGGATCTTATACTGTATCATATCAGCACCTCTACTTAAGAATGTTTCTATCTGCTGAGTACGATTGGCAAGGTTAGTAGCAGTCTTTGCTATCATTCCAAACCTCCACTCGTTCTCCTCTTCTATAGATTTAAACTCAGGTACCTCTATATCTTGAGGTATTACTAGATCTTCTTGGTTTTCCATTAAAAATAATTAAAATTCAATACTACACGGAACTTTTGGTCTGTGCAACTGGTACCTGCGTGAGGTGTATTCACCTTAAATTTTAGCAAACGATTAGTCTTACTGTCAACTTTAGTACCGTCTTGAAAGTATGTATAACCATTATTGTCATTCAGATAGTATATTGCAGTAGTAGCACCATCAAACTCATTAGACCCATACTCACCACAGTCTGTATGGAAGTCATACTCCTGTAGTTTATCGGTATGGTGGTTTAGGTTTGCCTTTATACGTATCAGTGCTCTTGGTTGTAAACGGTTTATTAGAGGTAATACCTTCTCATACTGAGGTCCTAGAGGTTGTCCTCCTCCATATATGTAATTTACCATTTGCCAGTTATATATCTCTTTCGCTTGCAACTCAGGATCTACCATTCGGGCAACGTGCATTACCTTCGCTTTGTTTACATACCACGGAAAATCTTGTCCCGTAAAGTAGTCTCGGATTTCCTCAAACTCGTTCGGGGGGAGGTAGTTATCGATAATTTCAAAGTTCATCACAATTTCAGAATAGTTACGACGACGCGGGGGTAACGTTTCTCATCGTCAGACCCCTCTATATGCCCTTCTAATGGTCACAAACATAGTTTTGGTTATATCTGTCTATCTTCGGTTGTATTTTATCTAATAAACTTTCACATTCATCATAAGTCACAGTCTGATACTGAGACAATCTCTTTTGGTGGTCTTCAACTGCTCTATAGATTAGAGAGAGTTCTTTTTTGTTAAACATCTGCCTTAGTGATGATTAATTGTTCGTCGATAATATCATATTGTAACATATCTCCCACTGCCAACGCAAGTTCTTCAACAATCTGATCAGGTATCTTGAAAGTCATTTCACCGTAATCATCTTCCTCTATAGGAACTAGAAATCTTTTACTCATTCTTTCGCAAAATGTAGCGTATCAATGGTATATAGGATTCTATGTACTCTAGGTTACTAACGTACGCATACTTGTGTTGAAGTATTAACCCATCCCCCAGATATATCGCTGCGTGTTTGATTCTATCAGTACCAAATGAGAAGCATATCACGTCGTTCTTTTTCAAAATGTCTGGGTTAAACTCACTGTCACCTTCTTCTTTCTCGAAGACAATGCTCCAACCCTCTCTTTCTATATCCTCTATCTTATACTGCCTGACTGTAAGAGAGTAGTCCTGAGAGAACTCCTGTACTCCAGTCTCTTTCATATAGTCATAGATGAGTGTGAAACATCCCCCACCCCTTTGCTGCTTCCAAGGGCGACCTAACCAAGGGGAGTAATCATCCTCGTACTTTTTTAGCAAATGGTCCATACGTAAAATTTTTTTTGGGATTTTTTTTATATATCAGGGTACCTTAAATGCGTTTTCGATAATATAGCAAACCCTATACTTTTGTAGGTTAGTCAAAAAAGAATTTTTTAATATGCCACTTTTCCGATTGGCACAAGGCGAAAATGGTTTTCATTTCCATTCTCACCTGTCGCAATCTC
>CEWJ01031661.1_pt1 | contig 58024 bp, 29 predicted proteins | sample 350291 | NCBI WGS metagenome assembly CEWJ01 (sample SAMEA2622923, study PRJEB7988) | marine metagenome | isolation source: saline water (ENVO:00002010), including | reverse complement strand
CGAATAGTACAATCCAGTTTAGGGGATTTCTCTCCATATAAGTTTGATATAGTCAGTTTTGACGGAAACAAGGAAGGGCCTGATGGACATGAATTGCCTAATCCATGGACATATGGGTACCAATTACATGCAAACTCCACAAATGATAATGTCTTTCGAGGACATATCTCAACTGGTGATATCGAGGGCGACTCAATTTTGGTGTCTTCCGGATCGAAGATTTTGATGCGATTGGATTGTGAATTTACTGGAGGGGTTTCACTCGACATAGTAATTCACGAGATGGGAAATATAACAAGAAAGATTCTAGAAAATTTAGACGACTGCCCTGAAGAATTGCAAACCCCAGAATCTACTACTGGCGTGGAATTTAATATGAAATCTGAGGTTCTTTCTGAATGGTATATTGAGATTACTCCCCAAACCAACGGCGATGGAAGTCTGAACGGCGATGCTCCTGATTTTCTTTGGACCGAAACCGGGCCTTCTGAGTTTTGGACGCATCTAAGGCCTGGTCCTAGTTCAGTATCAGGGAGTCTTGGACCGGGAGATTCTGTAGACATTCACCCCTTGGAGATCGATGATGAAAACGGTTCTCTGGTGATGATTAGATCGGACATTGATTCACCGGTCACATATCAGATACAGGAATTGAAGCAAGGTGGCTGGCAGATTTTGAATTATACCAATGGGGCAATGATTAGTTTGCCAAAGGGTAATCATGCGATTAGGGTGGAGGGGCTATCTCCAATTACTGGGGATGTGAATTATGAGTTCACAATACTGTACTTGGGCGAGAATATTCCCGACGATGGGGAGTACAGGGACATGTCCCATCTTTTCACCAACTTCTATATTCTAATTGGATTTCTGATGATTCTTCCTTTACTTGTGGTCCTGTGGTGGAATCGTTCTACAATCGTCCAAAGAGACGGAGCTAGGAAAGTTAACGAAAAACATGATATTGAGAGATTGAGTAAGCTCAGGGAAAAACTCACAAAATCCATCATTGAAGATAAAGCTGATCCAAGAGAAATTGAGGTTGCCCTGGGGAAATTGAGAGAAACCCCCTGGGAAGGTGTACTAGACGAGTGGGGCAACCCAGACCTCAGGCATATGACTGAGCAGATTGAGATTTGCGCTTGGCGTCCCATGAATGATAGTTTCCTTATGATTGGAATTAGGACATTCGAAAAGAGGTGGAGCCTAGCGGCATTAAATCTGAATTCTCCCGAGGGTTCGAATATTGAAATTGATTCCATAAACCCGTCTCATATTTGTGAGGGACAAGATATTTTCCTTGATTCTATAGAGCCTCACAGTAAGAAATTCTTGAGGATTTCGATAGGAGGAAACCCTTCGAATATAGAGCTGGAGATATCTGGTTTGGTTGATGGTGAGCCGTTAGCCGCAGTGCCCAGAGAGGCATTATCGTGGGAGAAAGAGGAGTGATTACCCTCTTCTCCTGGAAGCCTCTTGTCTGATCCTGTCCTCGATTCCCTCCGTATCTGAGCCGAGTATATCTGCCATCGATGTAATCTTCTTCTTCTGTTCTCTGGTTAGTTTCTTTGGCATGTCCAATTTTAATACAACCATTACCGAACCCCTTCTTGAGCTCCCTTGAATAGGTAGGCCCCTTCCTTTTATCTCGATAGTATCTCCAGGTTCTGATCCAGCTTCTATTTTTACTGTCAGACTCTTTCCATCGATATGTGGTAGCTCAATCTTTGATCCTAAAACTAGGTCAGAGAATCCTACAGGGAGACCCATTAGTAAATCAGAGGAGTCCCTTTCAAACCAAGGGTGCCTCTGCACCTCTATCTCGATGTACAGATCCCCTGGAGGCCCATTTTCTGTTCTTGAGGCCCCTCCATATCCCCTCATTCTTAGCCTTACTCCTGATGTAATCCCAGCGGGTATTGTGAACTTAACCCTCTTACTCTGTTGAGACCTTCCTTGCCCACGGCATGAATCGCATGGATCTGAAATTATTTTTCCCATTCCTCCACATGATGGACACTCTGAGACAGATCTTTGGGTGAATGGCCCAAGTCTCTCCAGCCTCTCAACCCTTCCCCTTCCATCACATGCCGGACAGGATTTGACATTGTTTGGATCTTTTGAGCCAGAACCATCACAGTCTTTGCAATTTCTTAACGCCTCTATCTCTATCTCTTCTTCAGAACCGTCCATTGCAACTTGGAAGGGGACCGTGTGACGATAGATAAGGTCGTCCCCTTTGGTCGATCTCCTCCTTGATGATCCGAAGAATTGGTTGAAGATGCCATCGAAACCTCCTCCGAATAAATCATCCAGACTTATATTGACCCCTTGGAATCCTCCGGGCCCGAAAGGGGATCCTCCTGGACTACTGTGGCCAAACATATCGTACTTTCTCTTCTCCTCTGGATTTGAGAGAATTGCATACGCCTCCTGTACTTCTTTGAATTTTTTCTCTGCGTCAGAATCATCGGGATTCTTGTCGGGATGAAATTTTCTCGCTAATGACCTAAACGCCTTCCTGATGTCTCCATCGGAGGCATTCCTGCTTACGCCGAGAACTTCGTAGTAGTCCCTCTTCTCCGTCATCTTGTTGGTGGCTGTGTAAGGGGTGATTTGAATCGTTCCCTATTGAATCAGTAAATTTCCGCATGATGTGCAGTATTGAGACTCCCTGTTATTCAATACGCCACACTGGCTACATGATATTACAGACTTGACTGTAGATGTTGTGGCTGAACCATCCCATGGACTGTTTCCCGCCTTGGCCTTGGAGTTCTTTTTGATTGATTTCTTCTTGGCCTTTATTTTTGCTTTTTCCTGTCTGTTTTTTATTTTCTGGAGTCTCCTCTCTGCAGATCTGTCCAATGAGGAGCTGAGTAGCTTTGAAATCGAAGCTTTACTTTGTTTTTGCTTTGTAGCATCAATTGCTTCCTCGTCAACGATGGTCTGCATGCCTAAAACACGGACCTCGGCCTGATACCCATCTTCAACCTCGGTTTCACTCATCTCGGTATTCAGACTGCCGATACTCCCTGACATCCTTCTAGTGAGATTTTTGTTTGCCCTTTTGGTAGGGGAGTTTGCCTTAGACTCTAGTTTCTCTAGGGCCTTATCTGACTTCTCGTCCCACAGACCCCTATCCTCATTCTTGTAAGTCTTGGACAATCTCCTTATCGCGTTAGATCTATGATATTCATGATCCTCTATTCTGGAATATCTGGTAAGCATAAACAACCCAACAAGGACAGCAAAAATATGCAATGAGGCTTCTAAAATGAAATCGTTTGAAATGACTTCGTTCAGGGCAGGAATTCCAAATCTGACAGCGACAATACACATCGTGGGCGCTATTAATAATGCCAACGATATTGCTGGAGAACGATTGGTCATAGTCACTGCTCAGAAATTTACCATTTGAACCATTCGTGTTGAAGATTCGAACAACATAACTTTCAGCCTATGCCATGTCGTGTGGCCATGATAAGGGAGATTGAGGTCACTACCACAATACAGCCTTATGAGGACTTAGATTTGGTTATAGATTCCGTTAGGTCATTTTTCCCAGATTGGAATCCTGATTTGCCTTCAAGGGATGATGGCTTTCCCTCGAACAATTCTCATGAAATAATTCATGGTTTCTCCTCATCACTGGACTTATTCTTGGACGCAATAAGGAGGCAGTCAATACTTGACACAGCATTAGATGCGATGACAATTGATGGGGACAACAGCATATGTGAGTTCTCGATTTCTAGACTTGCTTCTATGGCTGGCAAAGTTTCCTTCACTCTGGGTGAGAGGGTATTCGGAGGAAGCATAGATGTTTGCATCTCTGGCACCAAGTTATTGCCATGGCTGGAATCTGCAACATGGCATGAGGGCAGGAGAGGAGTTCCAAGATACGTCGGAGACGATATTTCGATGCAGAGAGATGGCAGATACACAGAATGGTTCGACAAGAGTGGAAACTCAGTCAGGGGTCCGGATTAGACTGTGGGATACCATTTAGATGCCAATCTTCTATAGTTGGCAAATCTGCTGGTAGCCATTTTACCTCCAGTAATTCTTCCCTAGCCAACCATCGAGAGTCTCCGTGCTCTCTGAGAGTGATTTCTTTAGGGTCGACCAATCCACAATCAAAAATATGTAGATTCACATCTCTGTCATTATATGAATGATTTATTTCGCATATTTTTGATTTGGGATTGACTAAAATCCCAAGCTCTTCCTTAATTTCTCTAGTGAGAGCTTCCTGCATTGATTCACCCGGATCTACCTTCCCCCCAGGAAACTCCCACCATCCTGACCAAGCGTCTCCAACAGGCCTCATACATGAGAAAATCCTATTTTTTTTATCTCTCAACAAAGCGCCGACTACTCTCAATTTTGGCTTATTTATCATCAGACGGACTGCCCTTGAAACGACCTCAATTTGCCTTTCTAAATTCACTCTATCTGCTTTCGGGAGGTGTATAAACAGTACTGGAGTTCCGGAATTGGATGTTAAAGTTCTGAAATAGGTTTCATTACAAACAAAGCTCCCGGCATCAATGCTCCACTTGACATCATCATCTGAGTCAAATTCTTCATCGAAATTGTGTATACTTACTGTTGTCTCAATCATATCTGGATAATTCTGTTGAATAATTTCGTTGTCTAATTTCCTGCCAGAGTTATCGGGGAATTTCATTGAGATTTTATTTCTGGCATATCTTTCCAATTGAATAGTGTTTGATTTTTCAGAAAGACCGAGAAGCAAAACAGCATCGAATTCTTCATTTTCTAGAATCTTCGAAGGGACGATTGAACCCGCCAAATCCACTGTCAGAATTTGATGGGATATCTGCACACCTTCCAAACCCGAGTTGAGAATTTCTATCACAACCTGAGATGACTCATTTACTTGTTGATCGTGGAATGGCTCAAAGCCTGTCAAGAGAACTTTCCGGTCACTCACGACTTTTGCGAACAAATGGTAAGAATTGTTTTTTTCGCATCATTTATCAGTCACATTCATCCATATTGGCAAACTCCAGTTCGATATGGAGCACGATTATGTCGTCATCCTTCCAACCGAAAACCGGGAGGATGAGGTTACTGCAGCTGGAGTAATCTCTGTGATTTGGAGAGAGTTAAGCGGAGGAGTTGGTCCTTGGGGTGCATTGAGGCCCATTGTTGCAGTGATTCTTTCGCTAGTTCCGTTCCTTTTTCTGGGCCAGCACTTTAATCGGCAACATAGGAAATCTGTTGGATGGTTTGTAATTCAATTCCCACTACTATTGTCAATCTTCCTCTGGCCGGTATTATTCATATGGTCGATTGTTGATGCATGGTGGGTCTCGAGCGGAATCGTTGCAAGGTCCAGATAGTTCAGAAATCTTCTGGGAGTTGGATCGGACTGAAAAGATGTCCGGGGCTGGTTGATTTCGATAATTGCGACCTTGTTACGTATTCCCAATCTCTGAGGACTGCAAGGGCGGATAAAAATGGTAATTCTGTCTCATTTAGTACTGTTCTAACTATCGTGTCTAGTATGTCCATCCTATCTTGGTCAACTGACTCCAATACCCTCTCAAGAGGGAATGAATCTAGAATAGGAGACTCATCAATCAACTGTAATTCGCGAGGGGATAATATCTCAACTGGGAGAGTTTCGTCACTTAATGAAGCTGTTTCCTGTAACTTTTCCAGTATTATTCGAATGTATTTTGAAACCACCAGAGATACTTCAATGATTGGTTGACTATACTGATTAACGAAATTAACCATATTCTCATGCAGGAATAGTTGCTTTTCCTCAACTGAAGATGAGGGGCTAGGGATTTGGCCGCCATCATCGTTCATGTCTAGTCCAAGAGGAGGTCATTCATGAGTACTAGGTTGATCTATCGTCGTATCTTATCGGAGACCCGCTATTCCCCCTTAGGCCGTCCAATAAATCATCTTCAATCTCGAAATGATCGTTTAGCCAGTCCCCGTCAGTATCCCAATTAGTGGGATCTGTACCGTCGGCGATCTGATCTCCGTCTATGTCTAAGACCCACCAACCATAAACGTACTCGCCTAGGAAGATATTAGGCAAATGGTACTGGTCGCCTGCAATCCTGTTGAATGAATCCGCCCATTCTCCATTCAGCAGGGTAATGTCATTACTGTTATCCACATTCTCATAATCCAAGTCGTTATCCTGAATGACCAGTGCATATAGCATATCATTATCATTTATTTTATTCATTCTAAAATAATTGGTCGATATTGCTGAGCTCCCTGAGCACGTACCCAGAAGACTCTCTCTTAGTTGCCACCATTCTGAAACTTGGTTTCCGGAGCAATCTAGAAGACTAGAGTCTCGGATAAGTGAGGGCGATGACATGGAGGCATTCACAACGCCATAGTATTCTTGGAAATTATTGAAGGGCTGGTAGACACAGCTACCCCCTGAGCAATCCCAGGACCCGTCATTGTCGGCATCTTGCCCTGCATCTGTTGGATCCGTTGGATCATGAGTGAACCAAGCCCAATCTAGGGCAGGCCTTGAGATAACGCCATTTGAGACTTGAACAGGCTTCCAAACTACGGAGGTCACTTGATGCCATACTACAGAAATATGCATCAGTGAAGACCAATTATCGTTTGTCTCATTCCATCCGCGATAATACTCATAGAAGTCTGGCATCATATCTCCATCGGTGTCATTATCCAGCGGATTTGTTCCATACTTGAAAATCTCCCTACCGTCCGATAGATTATCGTCACGTAGATAGGAGTCCACTAGTCCATCCACAAAGACTGGCCTCATTACAATTGAGTCATCATCTGAATCTTCATCCAATGGGTGTGTCCCATTCTCGTACTCCATCCAATTTGAGAAAAGTAGTGGTTGTGTGCCCTGACCTAACTGCCACTCCTGAGAATATTCTGTGAATTGTCTCGCCTCCCAAAGTCCCTGTGATGCTGGAATATCTGAGATTTGTCTATCAAACCAACCGTCTGAATCTGGGTCATAATTAATGTCCAATGGGTTTACTGGATTTAGAGACCAGCGATAGTCATTCACTGGAAGGAATTCCCCATACACCGAGTAACAGAACTCCCAGCCATCAGGCATATTGTCTGAATCAGAGTCTTCATCTGTGGGGTCACTTATCCCTGCCAGACTAAAATTGAAATTATCTGAATTTACAGCATTAATCAGTCCCATTCTATCTGAGGATTCTATGCTCTTGCTCTTGAAAATATCATACAATTGGCCAAATGCTGCAACGTAATTCATACCATCCTCATCCATGAATGCATTGATAGCATCCGCACCATATGAAACCAAGCCAGTCTCATTAGGGATTGTCCCCACCGCTATTTTCTTACCAAATATTCTCGATTCATATTCTGCCAGATTATCAAATGACTCTGAGTCAGAAATTTGACCGTCTCCGTCACAGTCATAGGAGTCTCCATCAGAGTCCCTGTATACATCTGATCCGGTAAGTAGATTCATCTCCCAGATATTTTCTTCTAGATTCCACTGGGTAAACCAGTATTCGTAGCCGTCACTCATTCCATCCCTATCGGTGTCAACGTCATTTGGATCTGAAATTCCTAGCAGAGCGGAAAGTAATGGCTTAGCAGGCATTCCCGATAGCCAATCTTGATACTGCTCCATGGCAATCTTAGCCTTTCCTTCCTTTCCAAATAATATCCTAAATACTCTATTGTTAGCCTCGGTTGGATCTATCGAGTCTGCTTCTTCCCACATTCTAGGGGCGTCTGGAGGAGAAAGTGCACCATTTGCGGGGTTATTATTGGTTAGATTGAGTTCCACCAAGTCAGTGATCCCATCCAAATCTGAGTCGTAATATCCATCACCGGCGACTAAAGGATTGAGGGTCCACACAGAATCGGTTGAGTTCCATCTGGTAAATATCAGTTCGATTCCATCCAGTAGACCATCTCCATCGGTATCTGGATCATTGGGGTCTGCAGTCAATCCCGAGAGGTTTCTTTGATCATCTGACATAAAATGCCCGAAGGATAGCGTTGACTCGGCGGAAAGCCAAGGAGTCGGTAGTAATTCACCACCTACGCTTAGTAGGTAGAATTGAGGAGAAGTGACCAGTGGATCGGTTTCGCTGAGGTTTCCATCAATTGAATTGTACTCCTCCCAATTGTTCATTCCATCTCCGTCTGGGTCTCCATCTTGGTCTCTCTCATTCACGGGATTTAGAGTCCAGTGCTCTTCAAAAAGGCTCCATCTGGCATGATAAAATTCCCATCCATCAGGCATTCCGTCTCTATCAGAATCTGAGGAAAGAGGATTTCCGGAACCCACATCATTAGTTGTCGTACCATTAATCAGACTTAGATAAGCAGTACTTGTAAATTCTCCAAAGGATCCAGGGGCCAATCCAAGCCATGATGCATGGGATAAGTTCGTAGTGAAGTTTTCTGGGAATGGTAGCCCAGATTCTGTTTCATCATTGAAAATGATTTGATCTTTCAGATGATATTCAAGCCAATTAACGAGTTGTTCATCCAAAGACAGCGAGCCATCCATATTGACATCATATCCATCCCCATCCGGATTATTCAATGAATCGGAGCCATTTAGTGGGTTAATTCCCCTGTTTTCTTTATTCCAGGAACATGCATATCTTGCCTCCCATCCATCGGGAAGTGAGTCCCCGTCCGAATCTATGTTATTTGGATCAGTAGGGATCCAGGACAAAGCTGACTCGTTAGACTCGCCATGAGATGGGAGTCCCTCTCTGATTACATCATCAATAATTTGACCCCATTGATACTCGCACAAGTTGGAAAGGCCATCACCGTCGGCATCCTCGTCTGCATCGTTGGGGTTTCGTGGATCTAGTGTCCACAGGTTTCCTCCTGTGTAGATGTCCCCTACCCATCTTCTATTCTCGATTTCCCATCCATCAGGCATGCCATCTCCATCAGTGTCGGGGTTACTGGGGTCTGTTGGCCCATCAGTACCGCCACCTGCCCCGGATCCCAGCCATCCTTCGAGATGAACTGTTTCTGTTTGGGAAGAGGATTCGTCACACACATAATTATCATTCAGATAGTGACATTCGAATGAAGTGGAGTCCATGAACCACCCCCAATATTCCTCTCCATCAGTTAATCCGTCTCCGTCTGAGTCGATGTTTCTTGGGTCTGTTCCATTCATTCCAAATTCTGATGAGTTAACATACCTGTATTCTTCTAGATTGCTCCAGTCTCTGGTGAAGATGGTCCCATCAATGAGTGGGAAGCTGACGCCGTCCGCATCTGCGTCCCTGTACCTATCAAATGGATCGGTGGGGTCCAGTCCGTGGGAGAACTCCCATCCATCAGGCATACCGTCGAAATCTGAATCTTTGGACATCGGGTCTATCGGCATTATATTCATGAATCTACCCGGGGAAGCTCCGGCGAAGATCCAATTTTCCTCACCTTCTTCCATGGAAACAAGGTTGGTAACCAGTCCTGGCATACGAGTCTGATTTGAGTATGGGCCAAGCACGCCTGTGTGACCGCCCTCTAGGCACCAAGTCCCATCTTTAGACCCAAGAACTACCATTCCATCTATTGCCAATACAGAATGAATATCATTGGCTCCTTCTGACCATCGCTCGGAATTGAACATCCTGTCATTGCTAATTGACGACCTCGGCATTTGAATGAATATCGAGAGGTCGATTAGATGTAGACCACCAGCTGTACCCATCCAAACTCCAGTTATCTCTTCCAAATTACCATCCTGAAGAAGTGGCCCAGCTGGCTCAAGTACGTTAACGACTGCGGATTTCGATTCATTAAGAAGATCGGCCATCCTGACGAATGTTTCGGCGTCTTCAATATCAAATACCCACCATGGATTTCCTGCTGAAGTAATACCATCGGTTGTATTCCAAGCTATGAGGCCAGAGTCAGTTGCCAGCAGAAGCAATGGACCTCTGCCTTTCATCGGAACTTGTATCGCATCATTGACTGAAACTTCAGCGTCCGATAGGATTTCAGTTAGCTCCATATTGGGAGCTTCGGAGCTTATTCCGATGGATTGGCCACCACTCCAACAATCTCCATTTATCCCTTGATCTGCGAAACTGAGTGTCCATGCCTTATTTTCCCCGAAGACTAGTAAATCCAGATTATTACCCCCGGTGTTTAGCTCTAGCATGTTGAAAACTCTTCCAATATTGGAATCAGAAACAGACGACATTATCGGTAAGCCGTTTTCCATGGATATGCAATGAACACCTTGATTTGTACCAATTATCATGAAGTCTGTGGTTTCAGAGGGGGACCACCTAATCATCGAGGTCATCTCCAATCCAGCTCTTAGTTCATGAGACGAGGAAACGCCTCCTAGAGGATCCAAAGCGGTAATGCCGTATTTCGATCCGACCAATATCCTCTCTTGATCTGTGTCCTTCAACATCGAATGAACTGCACCATCGACTAAGGGGATTTGTGTGGATTGGTCAAAGAAAAGCACTGATCCGCCATGACTAGTACCAGCTGTTCCCCTCACGCCTGGCTTTACCCAAGATCCATCGTCAAAATGTACCATATATTCCTCGTAGTTGCTAAACGCCTCTCCCCAAGCAGAGGTAGCAGTAGAAGTATCTGGTATGACAAAACCATCTCTATCCATATCCCAGCCGTCGTTGTCAGAATCAGCGATTGCGTCACTGGCATTTCTGGGATCGAGACCATAGTGTGCCTCCCAGCCATCGGGAATCCCATCCCCCGGAACAACCAATCCAGAAGCCAACAGATCTGACCAAGAGTAGTAGTCAGAATCTGATCTAGTTGGATCGGTACCAAGCCACCCGCTGTCCCCGGTCGGCCTCTCAAAGATATCTTGACAAGATAATTCACTCAAACCCTGTATCGTTCCCGAGCACCAAAGTCCGTCTCTCTCGGTTATCCAATAGTCTGGTATTCCGAATGAGTACTCTTCTGCGTTCGAATATCTTTCTGTAATATCGATATCTCCATCTCTATTGACATCAAATCCGTCACCACAACCAAAGCTGAAATCATCACATCTATCGATATCCTCTACTCTATCAGAGGGGTCCAGCGGATCGAACCAAAGACAGGTCCAAGCATTAGTCGCGTTCAGGTATCCAAGTCCGCCCTCAGTACACATGTGGATCTCATAGCCATCGGGAAGTCCATCCCCATCTGTATCAGCCTTAGTTGGATCAAGATACTCCCTATTTCCAGACTGAGTCAATTCTGGTGGCTTGCCAGTCAAAGAAAGCCTATCTGTGAAGCACTTATCTAAGGTGTATGGCCAACAGTATTCCAGAAGGGCAACTGCACCATCCCTATCGTGATCTGACATGTTGTCAGTGCCGTTATTCATATCCAATCCTAAGACCTCAAAATTCCCGAATGGGTCTTCGAAAATGATACTCTCACCATATATTGATTCATACTGATCTGGTATTCTGTCCTCATCGACATCCGTTGCAGGAGGAGCGCCTCCACCTGCATCTGTGGGGTTTGTCGAATCAACGGGAGATTGGGGTCTCGTTTGAGAGACAAAGGCTAAGCTACTGAGCAAAAGTAGGACGATGAATGCCGCAGTCTGCTTTCTCCTCATGGAATGCCCCCAGCTAAGTGGTCTTCAACGTCCTCGACTGACTTATGATGGTGATGGAGCGTCGTTCGGACATGTATCCGGATAAAGTGTGTCTGGAAACAGCGAAAATGTCCTAAAATGGTCTTCAAAAAATATAATCATAGGATTTGTTCAAAGGTCGTCGGCTCGCGCGTACCCCCGATATCAGTGAGTATGGAGATAACGCATCTAGGGAGTGGAAGCAGGGGCAACTCTGTCTTACTCTCCACTCCAGAGTCCAATGTATTGATTGACTGTGGCTTCTCTCTGAAAAAAACTGAGTCTAAATTGCAAAAGTTGGATGTTAATCCCAAAGAGATTGATACTATCTTAGTAACACATCATCACTCTGACCACTCCAAGTCAGCATTGAGGGCTTCTAAGAAGTGGGGTTGTACTCTAATCAGTAATGCTGAGACTGCAAGAAGACTAGAATGGGAAGATACGGCAAGGCTGAGAATTTTCTCAGAGCTAGAAAGAATTGACGCGGGCGTTGATATCAGCTTACTCACAGTCCCAGTGCCACATGATGATGCGGAGAATGTGGCAGTCATAGCATGTGACAGTGATGGGAAGAGGGCCGCAGTGGTCACAGATCTGGGAGAGGTGACCGCTGAGTTAATTTCTCATCTCAAAAATTGTAATCATATTTCTATTGAGGCGAACTATGACCATGATAGGCTGATGAGGGGGGGATATCCTGACTCTCTGAAAAGGAGGGTTTCTGGTAGAGGAGGGCATCTCTCTAATTATCAGACTGCCAATGCACTCCAAGAGATCGTGCATCCAGAACTGCACAGCATAGTTCTCTGCCATCTTTCTGAGAGTAACAATCAACCTCATATTGCGGAAAGTGAAGTACTCATGGGGATCTGCGACTCATTTGATGGAAGTCTAAGTATATCCAAACAAGAAGGTCCAGATTTCAGTAATTGGATTGGACAGAGTAATCCCGAAAGGATAGTTGCATGACTAATGTCCCATTACTACTCTGTGCACTGAATTTTGTACCTCTCGCATCCTGTCCACCGCGCCCAATTCTCTGAAAACAACGAGCGACCTTTGCAAGTAATCCATCCTCTGTGAGCGATTGCTTTCAACCTCTCCAAGACGAGATAGAATTTCTCCCTGCATCATTCGGAAATCATTTGCCTCGGCGATTGATAATGCATCGAGATAGTGTTGTGCGGCTTCTTCAGTACTACCTGCGTCACTAAGAACCTGGCCGAGAAGAATCTCAACCTCCACGGCACTTCTAGGGTCGGATTGGTCCGAGAGGATCTCCAATGCTCCAGTGTAGTGGTGCATTGCTAGGTCATTATCCTTTATTCTGGCATAGTATCTACCAAGGACAGCTCTTGACCTAGCGTGGAGTTTCTCTTGATTATTTTCTGCGGTTTCGTCATGGGCCTTCATTGCATGGTCCCTTGCCCTATCCATCTCTCCCATTTCCAAGAAAGCTGAGGCTAGTCTAATTCTGGCCTCAGTCAGCTCGGGTGAGTCCTCTGATTCTAATAATTCCTCGACGTTTCCATATACCTCTATTGCCCTCTTGTTATCTCTCTGGCGCCTGAAGATGTATCCCATGTTATTGTAAGATCTGGCTGCTCCTTGTGCATCCCGGAGTTTGATTTGCATCTCCAATGCCTTCTTGTGAAGGGACAGTGCATTATCCATCTCCCCTTTCTTTACTGCCAAATCTGCTCGTGATGAGTAAATTCTAGCCGAGGGAGTCGTAAGTTTGTGCTTAACAGCAATAGGGAGAGCGAGATCATATTGCTCCTCTGCTTCGTCCCATCTGCCCTGGATAGACAGGATATCCCCCGTCAGCTCGTGGATAACGAAACGTGTCCTCGGCCCGAACAAACTGGCTTCCAGCACTCTGAGGATTCCAAGAAGTTCTATGTGTCCAGCCTTGACCAGGGAATGGCCCTCTTCTGATAGTGCCTCAGCAAGCCCCTCTGTGTCTCCTGACATGTGGAGATGGTGGATGTACTCAATACTCTCCGAAGGATTTCCTTTCCTAACTCTGTACCATTCTGCGGCATTGGCATGCAAAGATTGGCTCAATGAATCCTCCATTGATCTTGTTAGGAACTCCCTAACCAAATCATGGACATCGTAATTCTCACTATCCGCCTGTCTGGCAAGTCCTTTCTCGACCAAATCATCTAGGAGATCGGTTTCCATATCCATTCCTGAGATTGCCTCCAATGGCATAGGCTCCCGGAATACTGCAATTGCTCCCAATAATCTTTTTTCAGCGCCAGATAATCTGCTGAAAATCTCCTTCTCAACGAATGCCTCCAGAGTCTCGTGGAATGTTCCTCCAACACTTCCTCTGTTAATTAGTTCAAGTACCAATGGATGGCCCCTTGAAAGATTGTGGATGTGCAAAAACTGAGGCATATCTATGTCTTTCATCGTGGTTAGAATTTTCCTACTTGCTTCCTGATCAAGACCATCCAGTGGCATGACAAGTGTGACTATCCTCCCAGAAGTATCAGATTCTGGAACGACCATCCTAAAGGATCTCGAGAACATTACCAAACCGACGTTTTCCAGTTCTGGAATCTTCAACGCAAGGCCCCTGAGTACTGAGATTAGAGTTTCATCACCGACTTTGTGAAGATCGTCAATTACAACCAAGGCAGGGGATGTACTCAGGGCTTCTGACATTAGGTTCACAGCCATCTGGGGCTGTGGTACGGGTGAAGATGCAAGATAGTCTGACAGATCGTCGCTTCCCATGGCAGATAGCCATTCTGCCATCGCTTCAAGAAAGGCCCTTGAGCCCTCCCAATCCTGACATCGGTGATAGAGTAGATTTCTCCTGTGTGTGAAGCTTTCAATCAGTTTGGCCGAAAGTGAAGTTTTTCCAATTCCAGCGATTCCGGGAACTAATATTGAACCGGACTGGTGCTCCAGCAGATTTACCATGTTCTCTAGCTCTAATTCCCTGCCATAGAACCTCCTTGTTCTGGGTAGGTCGCTAAGCGAGGTTACTAATTGCTTCTCGATATGTTTCGATAGATCTCGCTCAATCAAATCTGCTGAGAGAATTGACAAGTCTATCGTCCCGGAGTCGTCTAGATATCTAATGACATCAACGTGTCTTAAGGGAAGATCGGTATTTTCTAGGGCTTCTGCAAGCTCCATGTTGGACGCTCTTCCATCCTTTCCGATTACCCTCACACTTTGCTTTCCAACCTTGGACCATATATCATCAGCTAACTTTGCTCCCTCATCGGTAAGGAAATACGCCTTTCTCTTCCTTGAAACACCCGTAACGTGGGCTTGCTTTTCTAACAAGTAACCTTGGTCCCTTAGGCCTGAGATAGCGCGTGGGACATTCGATCTAGCGATTGATACTGCATTTGCGATTCCCATTTGAGAAAGAGCGAACGGGACTTCGACTTTTTCGGCATGATCTACGTAGTCCCTGAGGTGCAGTAGAATCCTCTCTTGGACCCCGGGCTTTGGAACAGGGGTAACAGTCATGGGTGTATTAGCGGCAACATCTATTCAAGAATGTTCGTGAAGAAAGAGCGTCGATTGATTCATTGATTATTCTCACCCTCGGGGACCCATTCCTCTTTTTCATTGTCCCATAGCCAACCTGGGTGATCATCGTCTTTGACAAATCTACCTTCTCCACTATCAGGCCTCTCGTTCTTATTGTAGTTGTGGACTTCTTCGACTTCATCTTCGAACTCGATAAAGAAATAAGCGAAAGCTCCGATAGCAACGACGAGAACTATCGCAATTATCACGAACATGGAGAGGCCTCCAGAAGTAGTATCACTGACTGTAATCTTTGACCCGTCATAGTCCATACCTCCGTACTTGAACTGAGGAGTCGCAGAACCTGAAATTCTCGATGCAGGGATCCCGACCGACCATGTTGAGTCTTCTGATACTACGGTGCTATTCACAGGGGTTCCGCCAATGGTAACGGTAACAGTCCTTCCTGGTAGTCCAACTCCGGAGAAAATAGCAGTCTCATCTTCCGATATCCTAGAATCCTCAGGGGCATCAACCACGAATTCTATTCCGACTACCTGAATGCTCATCGGGATAGAGTTGGCCTTTGAGCTAAATTGATCCGAGGCTACAAAGACAACATCACTGAGTGACCATCCAGATATATCGGCATCGAAGAATGACATCGATGTTGGGTTGTATCTTGCTTTTCCATCGGCGGATATAGTAATCACCACAGGGTGTTGGTCATCAGAGTCTGTATCTTCGCCATCATACACAGACAAAAGTAGTTCCTGATTTGGATCTGGGTCGGTAAAGAAATTCAGAAGGTCTATCTCAAAGCTTGTACACCTATCTGCTGATTGAGAGTCTATTTCGCAGTACAGGACTACTTCTTCGGGCCATTCTGTTTGATCGAAAATGGGCTGATTATTTCCTGCATCCGGAGGGTTATCGGCGATTATGTTGACTGTTTTCCATTCGCTGTAGTCAAATCCGTCATATGACCTCATTCTAATCTGATATTCTGAGTTGTGCCTCAAAGCCCTAGAATCCCAAGTTGAAATGAATTCACCATTGGAATCGAACTCGGTGACTGATTCTGAGTGAACCTGAATCATTCCGTTAGCAGTGTCCAATACCTCAATGTCCACTCTAGTGACATCGTTATCATTATCCCTTGCAACACCAGAGAATGTAGATTCTTCTGAAACTGGCATCCTATCTGATTCCTTTGGGGATGATATGCTGATAAACGGGGCACTGTTTGAATTATCGATTGTTAACGTGAGTTCTGCTGGAGAGCACTCGTCTATTATCCCATTACAGAAATCCGAGTCAGAGGCCCAAATCTTGAATGTGTAATCAGCAACGATCCTTGGCTGTCCACTGAAATCCCATGTCCACGTCCATGATGTCCCGCCTGAGACTGGGGTAACAACTTGGAAGTTTGGACCCTCGATTTGGAAGTATATTTCAGAAATATCCTTTCCGCATTGAGAAGGGCAACCATAGTAATCATATGCTGCCCCTTCAAACGTGACAGTTCCATCTGAGTGGGTGGAAAGCGGACTAGGGGTGCTCACAGAGACTGTAGGTGCTTGCGAATTCAGTTTTACTGAAATGATTGAGATAGGGCTATAGTCAATACCATCAAAAGCGCGGAACTGGAAAACGTAGTCTCCTTCCGCCATTTGTGACATGTCTAATTCGTAGTACCAGTCCTTGAATGGGTGGTTATCTCTGGTAACCTCGCCATAGGATGCCCCTGAGGAATCAATGGCCGTGTTGGCTTCTGACCAGTCACTTGTAAATGGGTCTCTCACCTCTATTGAATGGACATACCCCTTCTGATCCCATTGTGCACTTTCATCGGTTGGATAGAATGAGGATAGGATTCCATCATGGGCGTTTCCTGTTATGTTGACCACCTTTCTAAAGGAGTGCCCTTGGTCCTGCGTGATGGAAATTGATGGTGCTAGATTAACTAGATTGGCGGTTCCCTGGTAAGATGTGTCATCTAATGTGAATTCGCCACTGTCCAATCCATAGCCGAACTTGTATGCAGTGTACCGGTACAGGGAAAGTTCTCTGGTCCCAGCCGAATGATCGCAATCGTCGTCGTCGCTATCCAAGAGGAGATCGCCATCGTTGTCAATCCCATCTGAGCATGAATCCTCATATTCATCATCCGCAAAACCATCTGGGTTGTTTCCCCCTCCGAGACCCCTGAAATCAAGATGGAAGTCTGAAGGTAAAGCGAACCATGGAGTGTATCCATCGGACATTGTTTCGATATCGTAAAGGTCGTTTCCGAGAGCGTCCTCTACCAGAATACTTGCTCCTTCCACCCTTTCTCCATTTACGAGTGCTTGGAACTTGACTAATTCGGCCCTTCTAACTTGCACCGCGTAAGGCGTTGGTTGAGTCTGAATTGCTATGGATGAGCGATCGATATTTGACAATCCTGCAAATGTCAAAACTGTAGAGTTGTTGTCCATTGACAGTGCCAAGGGGAAATTTCTGGGAGTAAGGTTATCGCAGTTAGAGCACTCTTGAACTTCGGTTGGGATAATTCCATTTTGAAATCCGTTCAATGGCCATGCCTCTTGATCTGGCCACGAAAGGACAACGGGGTACTGTCCCTGTGGAGGAGACGGTATTGATTCTGATTGTACGGTTACGGCACTCTTGGTGATGTTGTATGTAGTGCCTACTCCATTCCAGATATTTTCAGAGAAAAAGGCTAATGTTCCATACTGCTGATCCCCTGCATATCCAGAATCATAATGTTTCAAAATGGCACCTGTTCCAGCCGCATCCCAGGTATTTCTCCTGATATCCAATAGAGCACCAACTGACCTGATTCCATCTGAACTACCCGCATCGATTTCATTATCATACATTGTCAATCCTGACCTGTATGCAAAAACTGCCGGACAAGTGAACTGTCCGCCGAAGTGTAATGAGCTGGTGCAGGTATCTGGCTCAGTTGAAATTGTATTATTTGCTAGGAATGCCCTAGCTGCACTTGGAGCGGGTGCATTACTCCCATACTCTCCTGCAATAATTGCCTCCCTGTTAGTATCAAAAATTGTGTTGTTCTCTGCAATTACATCGAATGATCCATACATCCAGAGGCCGTTCCATCCACCTATGGGCCCGATTTCATTGTCCATGATCTCAGCATAGCTAGAGAAAACAGCTATTCCACTTCCCTCTCCTGCCCCTGACAGTTCATTGTTTGAAATGTAGGCATGCCCCCCTCCATAAACAGTAATGGGAGTTCTCACTGCAGTGGTAATCTGATTTCCAGTAATGGTATTGTGATAGTCTAATTGACCCACACTTTTCAGACTATAGATGTCAATGCCGTTACAATTTACAGAGATGTCTGAATTAGTTACCGAACCTGATGAATATCTGAGTGAGATTCCATAATCGCCGACTGGGATTTCTGCATCATCTATTTGGATGAAAGCATCTTCAACCCATACGGTCGGCTTTCCTCCAGCATTATTCCCACATCCGTTATCTGAACCGATTAACACGGGGGAGGACATAATCAATGGAGTGATTGGAGTGCCTGAACTGTAGATTTGAACTGCAGGACCGTCGACCCCACTGTCTTCATCATTTCCTACAATATACTCACCGCCAACGAACTGTGGTTGCGCTAGGCCAGTTGTCAGGACGCTGCTCGAGGCGATGTCCTGGAAGTCTATTTCCGTCAGAACCGGGCTTGCTCCGTCAAGAACTAATGCGGCATACTTGAAACCATTCTGATTATCTACGAAATGTGGAATCCCCCAAGCCCCATCAATTGTCAGAAATCTCAGTCCAGACTGTGAAAGATCGATTGAATCTCTGACTATCAGCCCTTCATAGCACGATGGATCGGTGATTGTGATTTCGTACTGGCCCTGTGATATTCCGTTACATTCGCCCTCTGCGCTTTCGTTTTCCGGTTCCTCCCAGCTAAAGGTTATCCTCTGAGCTGAATTGGCATTATTGCTGGCACCGCACGAAGAAAGACCGATACATATGCTTCCTCTGGCATCTAGATGCGTACCATTTGGAAAGATGACATTGGTACTAGGCTCTATGATTAGTTTAGCCCCAGATGAGATGACCACGTCGCCCGTGAGTTCATGAGTTCCCTGCCAATATTCAACGCCGGAGATGGTTCCTGATGTGGTCTCATTGGAAGCTGCCACTGTCGAAGCAGGACCAACCAGTGCAATGAAAATACTAGTCATCATCAGCATCACCAGAATTGATGAGCTGGTTCTCTTATTGCGGGCCATGATAAGGGGGCATCGGAAGCGGATTATAACAAGTCGGTATCTTCGTTTTAACCGAGCCTTGGAAAATCCACGACTAAAGATTGGAATTTAGCTCAATTGAGAGCTGATTTGCCCATTCAACGGCATTTAGTGAACCATATCCCGAGGTCGAACTATGATTTCCTTCCGATGAATCTGGCCTATCTGCTGAGTTTGCCAATGCTCTCTTCACCAAATCCATTTCTTCAGGGTCAATCTTGTCATTATCCCCTGCAATATCCTCTCCAAATTTCTCAAGCAACAGAGCTAATGCTCCCGATACGAAAACTGTGGAGTCGCTAGTTCCCGAGGAGTAGGCATATGGTGGATTGAGATTGGTTGAGGCAGTTGAGAAGATATTTACCCCTGGAGCAGTAATTTCGGGTTTTTGGTCTGGATACGTTCTAGCCTGTCCGGTGTATGGGTCCGTTTCCGATCCAGAAGCACTGTCCCCCCAGGTCAATCCAGAACTTCTATCGGCACCAACGGCAATTACACCTCTAATGTTAGCTGGGACAGAGACGTCTGCAGATTCAATACCAGTATTCCCTGCTGCGGCCACGACGAAAATTCCCGCATCTAATGCTTCTTGGACGGCGGATACAGTCTCTGTTTCCATTCCCATTCCCTGGCCCGGATCAGAACCGAGGCTCAGACTAATTATGTCTGCCTCTTGAGTAATCCTACACCATCTGATGGCTAAGGAAACCCTATCCTGCTGACCAGAGGTTCCCTCCGGGCCTAATGCTAATGCGACCGATATGGACGCTTCAGGTGCAACTCCCACAAAGGTACCGTTCGAGGCGATGATTCCCGCCATCATCGTACCATGGAATTCGCTTCCAACATCCCTTACTTCCTGATTCCCTTCTTCGATGAAATCCCTGAATCCAACTAAATTTATTCCAGAGAAGTCGGGATGGCTAATGTCTATTCCTGTATCGACGATGCAGACAGATACTCCTGATCCGTACAATCCCTCGCCTTGTAATTCTCTGATACCGGTGGTTTCGTATGCCCATTCTGAATCTGGCAAAATTGGAGTCAGATATGAGTTAATGAACGGCCATGAGAGTAGTAGTGCTACCGTCCCGATAGAGAAAAAGACTGCCCCCCATGGCCAAAGGACCTCCTTTAACGGGTCGAGAGGCCAACGTAGCATGCGCGCTTCTTCGTCTGTCACACCGTAATCAGAGCCGGGATATCCTGGAGCATGAGGGTCCACTGTAGTCAGCAACCTTGGGTCCTCTGGCTCGGGCATGAGCTCAAGGCGATCCATTGCGGGCATACTCCCCCCTGATGCATTGTGCATAAATAACGGTGTATCAGAACGGGGCATTCGGGCGTCTTGAACGGGGCCTTGTAAGCATTACAATGGCGAAGATGATCAAACCACCCAACAAATACCCTATCCAGCTGGAGTCGGATTCTACTGCGGGCGATGAAACGACAAGATTCACACTACCTCCCTGGTTTGGCTGGAAGGGCATAACTGTACCTTCAACTGACGACTCATTTATCTCCAGGTTAAGGTAATAGTTACCAGGATCGATGCCATCTAGATCCATGGAAATATCAAAGTTGACCACGGAATTTGCTGGTACATCGCCGATCTCTATATCTGAAAGAACCTCATTGTTACAAGCAAGATCAGAACACAGAGTTGCATTAAGCTGAACGCCTATTGCATCTACAAGTCCCTCATTCTTGACTGTAACGACCCAGGAGTTGACTCTCTCTGACACCGCATTTTCGCCACCCGCAAGAAGCTGCTGGGTAACTATAGACACTACTGGATTTGACACTCTTACCAGTATTTCCACGTCTGGGTATGTGTTTCCTCCCTTATCCATCACTGAAACATAAATTGTGTATTCACCGGAGGCATCCTCTGGAGCAGAAACTGTTACTGAGTGGGTCGTAGCTGTAAACGGGGGGACAGTGTGTGAAGTCGAACCTGTCCTTTCCCATCCGTCGGGGAGCTCGGAGTCATCGAAAACGAACTCGAATCTGTCATCCCCATTGCCATCATTTCGTATCTCCATGGGAATCTGGATTTCCTCGCCCGGAGACACTCCATAGACAGGTTCCAGTGAGGTAACCGAGAAGCCATGAATCTGAGGTATTCTGACTTTGACTGATGTTTCTTCGAAATACCCGTCGGATGTGTAAAAGCTGATTTTCACATTGTGTCCACCTGTCAGAGAATGTGCTACAGTCTGGTTTGGTGGAGTAACTCTGACATTGAGGTCCTCTAAACTCATTTCTCCATCCAATCCCATATCAAAGGACATAGACGAATTCCACTCTCCTGACCCATTGTGGAACTCGACAAGCCAGTCTGAACCATCTGTTCCGGGAACAGTGGCCTGTGCGGAGAATGTATCCAAGGGCTCGTGGCCGAGGTAATCTGCTGAGATTACGAACTCTACCGGACTGAATGCCATTGTGTCATTATCCATCAAGGCCAAGACATCATCCTCTCCTGCGGAATATGTGGGATCTCCTCCTGTGCCTTGCAGGACAGTTAGTGATATCTCACGGAATGGTATTCTGGAGTGTGAAACTGTGATTATTGGTGTTTCCTGTCCGGCTTCAACACCCACTGCCTGGCCTCCCGAATAAGTCATGTTTAGGCCTCTCTGCAATGATGTAAACTCGCTTGAGACGTCAATTACCCCACCTGGGAGAAGCAGTCGGGTTGAGCCTTCATCGTCTAATTCAGGAACCCATGAAATTCCCATGCCCAAATTCATAATCAATTTAGGGTCATCCACATCAGAGAGTGTTCGTGATACTCCCTCGTAATCGAACCACTGAGTGTCAATCATTGCCCACCCTCCAGTAACTAAATCCGAGTCAGTGAAGCCTCCGTCAATTACTTCTGCATCGATAAGTGACATCGAGATCAACGCATGTTCCTCAGAGGATACCCTAACTATCCAGTTACCCGGCTCGACTGATGCAGACCAGTTACCATGCCAGGAACCATCTACAATGGTCTTGACAGGTTGAACTGCATCCCTAACATATTCATCAGTTGGAATTAACTCTAGCAGCAAGGAGTCAGAAATAAGTGAGAATTGTGTCTCATCGATGTAGGATATCTTCCCTCCAACATCCACTAGTTGAGCGGTCATGCTAAAATCGGAATCAATAGGGTCGTCCAGTAATTCTATGCTCATGTTCATGTCATCGAATCCTTCTGCAGAAACATCCACACAGTAGTCCATGTTTGCTCCTAGATATACTGACCAAGATCCAGATATGTCTGAGTATTGGATTTCGTACTCTGATGAGTCGTGCATCGAGGAGTCCATACATGAGCCATCCGTGATAGAAATCGAGGCATTAAACAATCCCTCTCCGATGTTGTACACGGAGTCGTCATTAAGATCCCAGAACACGCTTCCGCCGACCTTGGCTAGTCTTTCTGATGTAAAGTTGAGTTCACCATTGTCTCCCGACACCAGTTCTACTAGGGTATCTGAAAGAACTTGCTTTACACCTGAATCTTCAGAATCTAGTGAAAGAGTCCAGTCTCCAGGGAAAATGGAGGCAATTGTGGATCCGTCCGAATCAGTGGGTTCGAGTTCAACAGTGCCCAAGCCTTCCTCGGAGTGAGCTATTATGGACATCCCCTCCAAGACCTCACCAGATCCCTCAGTCAGGTTGATGACCGCGAATGCGGACTCCAAGGTTGAGAACGAGAGGTTCGTGGATGATTGGTCGTATGATGGAGAAAGTGTCGCTCTGAGTGTCTCAGTAACTCCTTCACTATTGGTAACTGAATCTATGCTAATTATCCAATCTCCGAGAGGAAGGTGATCGATCCATCTTCCATCTGAGTCGGTGTTTTGTATCTGTGTCCATCCTGTCTCAGTATTCGTCAGTTTGAACTCCTGATTGGCCAGGATACCACCGAGTTGATTCGTCAATGAAATGCTTGTTCTCCACTCTGGCAAGAATGCTGCAATCCTTTCGACGGAGCCTCCTTGCAATGGGATGTCGAATGGTAGAACTTCAGTCGAAAGCATTGTTCCGAACAAATCACCCTCCGAAGCATCCGATATGGGTACGGAGACTGTGTAAGACCCCGGTTCTAAGGATACTTCGGCTATTCCTTCACTTGTCCATTGAGTCCCATCGAAAGTGATATTCATACCCTCCCCGGCTTGAGACGTCGGGATTATTTGGAAGTCATATGATACAGGAGTCCCATTGGAGAAGTTCAAATCGCCTGTATTATCCATGAACATTTCCAATGATAGAGTACCATTAGGTGGAGTTAAAATCAATTCGACTGAGAAGTTTGAAGAGTCTATGAACTTGGTAACCGGTGAAACTTCAATTTCGGAATCTAATATGTCAAATGTCCATTCACCATCGGGCAGAATCATCTGGAACTTTCCTTCACTGTCCACAGATTTCCTCCATGTGACGTCGTAATCGTCATTCTGTGCTGAGACAGTTAGCTGTTCCCAGCCCTGAAGATCATCTGTGTAGAAGTTGTTAGCTCTAGTGATACTTACTAATCCGAATACATTAGTACCTGGAGTTGCCACCATGACAAGTTCTTCCATGTCAGAGGAGACCGTGAATTTGGTACCATTAACAAGGCCTGCCACTGAGCCTTCCAGTGTAGCGTCCACAACTGCCCCTTCAGGCAATGTAACCGTAAACTGGCCTGATTCGTTCGTCATTGAGGAGGTTGAGAAACCTTCCCAATCGAATTTGATTATTGTATCTGCTCCGATTATTTTTCCGTCATCTGGATTGAAAATCGCTGAGGTGTTTTCCTCGTAGTAAACGATTCCAGATATCTCGACGCTAGTGACGAAATCAAATTGCTTGGACATGTCAGAGGATATTTCGAACTCGTCCCAGACTTGCTTTGAATCTGACAAAGCGTGATCTATAACCCACGTACCGGGAGACAGCTCGGCATGGTATAATCCAGTGTCATTTGAAAACCTCGCGTCAACAGGTGCTGAGCTGTCATCACTTGAGCTTAGTGTGATTACCAAATCAGGTACAGAAGCCCCTTGGTCAAACATCTCAAACTCGATATCGAAGGTCTGCGGAACAGGGGAAGGAACAATTACGTTGGCGTAGATTTCTGAGTCAAACTGGAACTCCTCAGAGACCTCATTGAATCCATCTTCGTCAATATCGACAACTACCGTGTAATTATTTTGATGAATTGGCCCGTGTCCATAGCTTCCCGAATCATCGGGATACATCCTACAAGGGGCAAACATGGAAATCGAACAATCTTCTATGGCATCTGAGAAATCTGCTCCTTCACTAAGTAGAGCCGCGTATCCATCAATCACAGACCCAGCCTCTGAAATCAATAACCCTGATATTACATTTCCAGGGATGTCAACTTTCTGAGACTGGGCATTTTGTGTGGCGCTAACAGTGAAGACCTCGTCCAAATCGACTCTTGACCCATCTCCAAGAATGGCTGTAATGGCATAATCGCCTGGGATCATGTCACTAAGGTGGAAGGTACCAGCCTGTACCATGGGTCCACTGAAATCACCAGTTCCAGAGAAAATCCCTGTTCCGTTGATGGTTCCGTAACTCTCCAAACCTTCGCTGGTGTCAACCTCGAAGAGTCCAGATCCAACCAAGGACGAGTGGCTGAGCATCTGGGTGAACTCGGTAGATCCGTTTGAAGTAAATCTTCCACTGGCGTTAACAATCCCGTCTAAGAGGATGTCTCCGGATTCCTTGTAACAATACGATTCATTTTCAGGCATTGTGTCGTTATCACCACAATCTGAAATCGATACCTCATCACTGGATTCACTAATTAGTGAGCCAGAGAGAGTGCCACGACCATCGAACATTCCTTCTCCCACGAGTGTGTGGTTATGCTTAATTTCCTGAGTGTAATTCCCAGTAAAGTCGGTAACAGTGGAGATCGAGGTGGTCCTCACTGAGCCCTCGCCAGTAAACAGGACCTCCCCAATTCCATTAAAAGAGAGATCTTCGCCAGATACAGTTCCATCTGAAGTTGCTACTGCATATGCCGGCAGGGAGATTTGGTCCCACTCAGGGATTAGCTCCACAGAGGCGCCTTCAACTGCGTTACCGTCAAAGTCTTCGGTTGAGGACCATACGAGCTGTCCTGTTGCTTGTGCTGGTTCCACGGACAGCGAGACCTCAACCACCTCCTCTCCGTTTGAATGACCGTCGAATGCTGAGATATTCACGATCTGCTCGGTAAGCCATGTGGACCCTGAAACGTTGCCCAGAATCCCCGAAACAGGATTGATTGCCCGTGATACTGTGTTGGACTCTGTTAGGATCTCAGTCATACTGTACGTCCCTGACATCATAGTGGAGCGTGCTAATTCCAAATTTGGCTCCCCGAAGAATGCCGTTACTCTAATTTTTCCAGCTGGTGCTCTGAATTCGAATGTTCCATCCTCATCTGCGTCAGTAGTTCCTATCGGTATCCAATATGTTCTTGTATCCCTGTCAACTACATGGCCATTTTCATCTGGCTCTTCCTCGCCACTAAAAGCATCCCTCTCGATCAACAGTCTGGCGTTTGGAACGGGCCCGATTCCATCAAGTTCTACGGTGCCCGTAAGAGTGGCTCCACTGTAGTACTTCAGAATCTTGACCTGGGTATTTGCCGAACCTATAGAAGGGTCGACACAATCATCGTCAATCTTCTCCCCTTCTTCATCCAACTCGCATGGCAGGTCGTACCAATTTGCTAGAACCATGTGGTTCATCATGGCCCCTGGAAGAGGAATCCCTGGCTCTAGGTATGAGCCGGGGGTCCCGTACATGTAGAAGTGAGGGGCGGGCTGAGCCGCGTCTCCCGGGAGTCCGAGTGATGAGGACCCATACCCAACATACGTCCTTGCTACCATGGTATCAAAGAAAGCATCCTGATGGTTGTAGTCAATATCGACCATCTGGATCATTTCACTCGCATCCGAGGCCGCACCAGATTGCTGTCTGACAATGTCATTGAGATACTCTTGCTCGTACTCTTCGGCGGTTCTGAGGATGATAGGACCATCAACTCCCCTCTGTGTTTGATAAAGCGTGGATATGTAATCATCCAAATCTAATCCGGAGAGTCCAGTGGGGGCATGGAAGATTCCCGTTGTCTGACCCCTGTGGTAGTTGTAGTCTGCATAAAACGACCCCCCGAGCGGATAAAGCCTGTTATCTACTGCAAAATACCTGATGTCGTTATTCCTCTCAGTGGTCACTCCTAATCCTGCCTCGTAATCCTGAACATCGTAATACACTTCGCTTGTTATTTTATGATATAGTTCAACCATCTCATCCATATCCAGAGCCTGAGTCAGGAAGGCTCTGGCCATTCCTAACTTAGAATTCTGCCTGTGGAGACCGGTAGAAATGTCCTCGAAATCGTCAATTAAATCAGTAGTGTATCTGTAATTACCTATCATGTAGTGAGTGGTTTTTTCTTGGTATTCGCTAACTCTTCCCCTCATTTCATCAAAGGTGGCCTTGGCCTCGGACTCATTCGATGGCTCACTGTATGGCTCATTGTCAAAGTATACCATCCATGACTCCTCAAGTGAAGGAATTCCGTCCTCGTCCAGAAGGTGCCCTCTGAGGAGGTCTACGGCTCCGTCATTTGCAACGACGGCCATTGACCTAGCCAGAACGAGATCTGAGTCCCCGGTCCCTAGGGTCATGATAGTCTCGAACTCGTCCAATTGTGAATCTGAGAACGCAGATCTGATGACGTCTTCAAAATCTTGGGTCATATCTCCTGAGTTTGACCTAATGTCCCCCTGGGCCAGTGTGGCTATGAACAAAGCCAGTGTGTCTTCTTGTCCTTGCGAGAGAAGCATTCCTCCACTGTGGGGAATTCCTGATTGGAAGTTATCAGCAACTGTTGGGTGCTGTCCTTGTGCCAATGCCTGGAATCCGTAATCCCACCATGAGACAAAGGCTGGCCTCTGACTGAATCCTTGTTCAGAATCCTGCTCAGAAAGCCAACGGTATGCATCATTCCAATCGGCACCGTTGAAACCTGGGCCGAATGTCCCCATGTATCGAAGTCCTGATTCCGGATCATATTCTTCGTCGTCGAGTAACGAGAAGTCTCCGATAGACCATCTTAGGAAATCTGGCGCGATTTCGTAGATTGTCTTATCGACATCCGTTGCAGCTTCCTCTCCTCTTGGGATGGCTGAGTCGATTCCGTAAGTGGCATGCTGGCTGGCCACAAGCAGGAATACCATCATTAGCGCCGGTATTCCAGGGTACCTTCTGGATGCAGTGAATGTGGATCTCCTCCGAGCGGAGGGGTTACCAACGCCAGCCCTCCGGTACTCTTTCAGGAAATCTGATGGGTTAGCCGCGCTCCAAAGCATGGCTATTCCGATTCCTCCTAATACTGCCATTGCGGGTGTTGCGTTGAAGATGAATCTACCAGCACTCCAGGCCATATATGCGGCAACAATTGTCCAAGAGCCGAGGAAGAGGTGGCTCTGTCTACCCCTTCTCGCACCTCTCCACAACAGAACTACAGCGCAAGAAATAGCGATAATTGCGACTATCGGACCATATGAGGCGAACAATACCCCTCTGCTTGGTGCCTGTGCCTCACCGATAGTTCCAAAGATCTTGTTCTTGGAGAAGTAAAATCCACCGGTGAACAGGACATCCCATCCGTTGTACCATTCCAGCTCTTGAAGGATATAGAGAGTCATGAGAATCGCACCAAATAGTGCAGTGCCGCTCCCCACCACTAGAAGCCATGGTTTGTCCCTGAAGGAGCATGTTACCCATCCTAGGGCCATTGTGAATCCAATAATGTAGAACATTGGTTGGAAACCGCTTGGGTCGAAAAGCAAGTCGAGACCTGGCCATATGTAAAACGGGAGGGGGACTAAGAATGCTGTAAATAGCATTTGGAGGGCTGCGGAAGTAATTGGTAGGCTGTCTCTACCCCTAAACAGGTTGAGGATTGCTTGGACTGAGAATGCCAGGAAAAGTATTCCCGGCCCGTAAACGAAACCCTTCCAACCCAGGGCGGCTGTGGCGAATGATATTCCTGAAAGTGTGGCGCAAGACATTACCAGTGAATTCCTGTGCCACATTTCTCTCATGCCTGCAAATAGGTAAAGCGGATTGCGACTAGTTTCTGAGAAAATCCTCTCGTCCTTTATTCCTTCAACTGCTCTTACCCAGAAATAAAAGGCCATTGAAATGAAGAGCAGTGCAAAAGAGTCGTGATCAGCCAGAGCGAAGGTAGAGTGGCCGATGTGGCCGGGCATGAGTGCGATTAGCCAAGCGGTGATTACCCCGGCAAGGTTGCTGTGTACTCTCCTCGCAATCCCTGCCAAGGGGAGCAAAATTAGGGCCCCGTATAGTGCGGGCATTGCTGAAACACTCCACCAGACCATCTGATCTCCATATGAGTCAGTCAACCAATTGAGGCCGATTCCTCCCAATGCAATTGACCATGAGAATAGAGGAGGACGGGGATTAATTACGCCCATTGGATAAGACCTATCGGAGTCAAAGATGAAGTGGCTTCTCTCGGCAACAACGTAGTCTATTACCCTCTTCATGTACCAAGGGTCGGAACCCCCAGTCATATCCCATAGCTGAGTCCCGGAAGCGTTCATAGCAGGGAGGACGTTCCATCCTGTCCTAATGGCGAGGGATACAAACAATGCCATGGAAATCATGATTCCGTAGTAATTTGAGTTCCACCAAGACCTCAAAGCGCTTGGCTCTCTGAGGGGAGCAGTGTCACCAAAGTACCCTCGAATCGACAGGATATATGCGGCGACATTAGACCAGAATATTAGGAAGAACCATGCGGCTGCAGATGTACTGCTTCCTGACCCTTCAGGAAGAACTTCTATGCCAAGAGGGTTGCCTATCTCCACTAGCCTTGCAGCGGAATATAGAATCCAGTTGACTGCAGTTAGTGCTGCAAGAACCTGCCACTTCTCAGATCTAAAGAACGCCCACATGAAAATCACTACAGTGGTCGCCATGGCCCAAACCGAGCCAAGATACTCATGTTCTGAGTACTTCGTTAGAGCATTTGAGACCACTTCCCCGTCGACTATGATGGTGTCTCCGGAAATTGACAGGAGCCATAGAAGTGGTAACATCTGAACCAAAAGAATGACTCCGAGTGTAGCAACAAGTAGTCGAGATGGTTCCTTGGAAAAATCAAAAGAGGGAAGACTGGAGAACAACCTTCCTTCGCCTGGCTTGTCTAAGCTACCTCTCATGGAAATGGCTAAGATAAGCCCCAATGATATGGAAGAAGCCCAGAAAGCGAATAGCACAGAGGCTGCTGCGGATCTCGAGGCATCGATCAGTCCTTCCTCTGTTCCAGACCATGAGCCTGACCCGAAGCCTGTAGATGCGGCTAAGGAAACTGCCAAGTAAAACCCTATGACAGCGGTCAGAAGGAGGTTAGACTCTTCTCTTCTGTTTGAATTCACCAGAATCATTGTCGCGATACCAACTGTGGCAAAAGTAAACGGAACTAATGTTTCAATCTCGACAATACCTGGGAAAAGTTCCGGGATTGCGGAAACAAATGCAATAAGCAATGAGGAAACTGAAATCTTGAAACGAGCCGGCATTCCTAGATCAGAAACAGCAAGGACCCTACCTACACAGGCCGCAAATGCGGCCGTTAGTGGGAGGGTCAGGATTCGCAGGTACCCGTCATTCTCCATGTTTCCGTTTGCAAAAGCCTCGGCCCCTAAGAAAAGTGCCACTAAAGCAGCCAAAATGGCTGAAACTGGCACGAGTTCCTTCATAGGATTCCCGTCTGACTTCGCATCATCTCTATCGTTCATCGTTTTCACCGTCTGCTTAGCCTGAAGGCTAGCGTCGTCGCGATTTTACATTCTGTTATAACCGTTCTCAGAGACGAGATCTGGTTATACTGGCAAAAAGTTACTCTTTGGGAGGCAGTGCCCTGTGCCCGATATCGTTTCTAAAGTGAGATCCTTCTAGTGAAATCGAGTCGATAATTTGGTATGCAACATCTATGGCTTGAGATAATTTGGGCGCGATTCCAGTCGCCGCTAAAACCCTGCCTCCGGATGATACCATCCTGCCACCTTGGATGATTGCCCCTGCAACATGAACATATCCTCTGGATAACCCCTCATCGATCGTTACGTCAGCCCCTGTGATTTCCTTCCCGGTCTTGGATAAACCTGGGTATCCCTCCGATGCGAGGACCACTGTTGCGGATGAGAGGGTGGAGAAGACAGGATCTAGGCTGGAAATATTTCCTTCTGCGGTCGCAAGGAGAATCTCCCCGAGGTCACTTTCAATCAGTGGAATGGTTACTTGTGTCTCAGGGTCTCCGAACCTAACATTGAACTCTACCACACTTGGTCTGCCGTCAGAGTCTATCATCAATCCGACATAGAGAACCCCCCTGTATGGAACAGATTGATTTCTAAGATAGTGGTGCATAGGCTCGACTATCTCCTTCAAGACCCTGCTGTGGACAGAGGGAGTTACAACTGGTGCTGGGGCATAGGCCCCCATTCCTCCTGTATTGGGGCCCTTGTCCCCGTTCCATACCCTTTTATGGTCCTGACTCGGTGGTAAACAAACATAACCCGACTCATCCATGATTACCAGCAATGATGCCTCCTCTCCTTCGAGAAACTCCTCGACAATCACAAATCCATCTTTTTCTATTGAATCATAAATAAATCTCTCAGCTTCATCAGTTTTTGATGTCACCACAACTCCCTTGCCGGCAGCCAAGACATCTCTCTTTACGACCCATGGAGGAGGGTTTTGAGTAAGAAAATCCTTGATGTCAGAATTGCGGTCGAGTCTTGTTGCAGCTGCTGTAGGTATGCGCAATTGTTTCATCAGATCTTTTGCATGCATCTTTGATCCTTCCAACATAGCACCCTCTGAATGAGGCCCGAAACAAGGTATTGAGATTTCTCTGAGCCTGTCTGTTATCCCTCCAACCAGTGGTCCCTCTGGACCGATGACTACCAGATCGGCACCGATTTCCATCGCCAAACTAACTAGGCCATCAATATTGGAGGCTTCCACTGGATGGTTAGTCCCTACCATTGCGGTACCAGCGTTTCCAGGAGCAATGTGGATCGACCCTACGGAATGGCTCTGATTTAGGCCGATGGAAATAGCATGCTCCCTTCCGCCCGAACCGACTATCAATACGGTCATTCCCTCCATGAGACGCCGTAAGGCGATCCAGAAATAACTCTGCTGATTCTTTCAGTAAGGGACGGACTTGAGGCCGAGTTTGAATCCCAATATGTTCGCCGCTCTATGAATCACAGGAGTTAGCACCAGTAAGGCAAGGATTTCATCTACTAGGTCAGGACTGGTAATTATCTGGCCGTCGAATAATATGAAAGAAGCCATGAAGATAGTAACGGCGAATGTCATTGTATCAAGGAGAGGTGCCTGCGAGCTCTCCGAGCCCTCTCTCTTATGTCCCTTCCTTCTTTTGAAAAACGATCCTATCAAATCTCCGGTCATGCAAGCGATACCTAATGTGAATCCCATTGTAAAGGCCGCCCCCCACTCATTTCCTATCCAGAACCAATCGTCCTGCGATGCCCATAGTGTAGGGTCAATGAATGGCCTAGATCCTGATTCTGACCTCCCTCTGAAGAAATTATGTGAGAGTATTGCTAGAATGCCACTAAAAAATGCGCCTCCGAGGAAACCATTCCACGTCTTTCCATCCCCCAGAACCCTGAATCCATCGCCGAGTGTCCTGCCCCTATCTATCACCAAGCTATCAAATCCGAGTCTATCAGGAATCCATTTCCCGAAAAGCATTGCACCGGTATTGGCCAAGTAAAATGGGCCGTACATTATCAAGACTGTCACGATATTCAATGCAAATCCCCATGATGAGTCATTGAACGACTGAGAAAGCGTCTGTACAGTTTCCACGACATGCCCAGTCGTCGTCAATGTATGAGTGATTTGGTAACCGTAGTATACGCACTAATTCCGACTTCGGTAGGGAAATCATTGATTTGCCAGTTGTAACCCCTAGGGCTATGAGCAAGAGAATTGCCATGCTTCAGGCACTGATTTTCATGGCTTCCACAATGATGGCAAGTGGGGTTGTATCTGGACAAGATTCTGAGACTGTTATAGATACAAGCGTTGCTTGGGAATCTGACGAAGTATACCGTTGTAGCGATGACATCAGAGTCGCCGATGGAGGGGTACTCACAATCAGAGACACATTAGTCGACCTAAACTGTAATATCGCGGTTGATGAGGGAGGAATACTAAATCTGGATAATTCCATGCTCGAATGCGGAATCTGGGATGAGCCAGGAATCCCAGATGGAATGGCTTGTGGCAATGGATTGATGGGATATGGTTACTGGGATGAAGAAAGCAGGGCCTCATTCAGAGTCCCAAATGATGGCATAGAGGGAGATTTCACCATGACCATGCATTCCGTTGGAGGGGCCAGCTACTACGGAGGTCAAGCGTTTGTGGGCGACTCGGAACCAATCTCACTAAACGGAAGCAGTCACACATTCGAGTTCAGCGATGTGGATGATGAGGAAATTTGGATCGGCTTGATAGGGTACGGGCAAACCTCGGTTTCAGTATCAGAGGTTGTTATTGAGGTTGGCAATTCAGAGATAGTAATCGAGGGAGTTCACCTTGATAGAATGAATATGATGGCGGCAGGTCATAGACAGCATGAAATCGTGGTAAACGGGCACATGATTATGAGTAGCTCTTACCTAACTGGAGCCAAATTAACCATCGGCGAATATGGGTCCCTTGTTTCCAATGATAGTATTTTTGATAGGGTCGGACCAATAATATCCCTAGGGGACGGTTCTGTCGTCCGAATATCCAACTCAACATTCAGCAACAGCCTAGATGACCATGATGTCAGGGGAACTGGATTCAGTGAGATAACCTGGGAAAATTCCAATGGGAGCGGAGGATTCACAGACAGATGGGAAAGGAGGATTGTGAATCAGAAGGTAATTTTCGATTCCAAAGGGGTGGTTTTCAGGGTAAATAGCATGGGAGTTTCCGAATCCACATCGTTCGAGTCCTTCAGCAATGACCGTGGAGAGGCAATCATCAACGGCGGAGAAGATAGGGTTGTAGAGATCGGCTGGTCAAATGGCACCATCTGGAGAGAGGAGGCTACAATCGAGATAATCTCATACAGAACAGGCTGGAACCCCGATGGCTCTGGGATAGATGACTACGGGGGGTACTCCATACCTCTGGGCTGGCAAGATACGCAGTATGTCGGAGGCAGTACTCCCTTCATTGAGTGGTTGGCTCTGGAGTTCATCCAGGAGGAGGATGGCCAGGATCTGGTTGGTTATGCGGGCGGTTCTGTTCCAATTCGTGCATCGTTCTCCAACAGTGGAAGTGCGCCTGCCAGCTTCTACATCTCTTGCAATGTGGTGGAGACCGGCTTGGACGCAGACATAGGTGGTTTCCAGGGAATTGTACTTGGTGCTGGCGAGTCCGGTGAGATCGACTTTGATTGGAGAGGGGGTGAGACAGGGGATTTCACGCTGAGTTGTCGGGTTCTTACTCCCACACAACTGGTCTCTGATGATTCATTCGGAGGTGGCTCAATTACATCTGACACCATATCATGGACAGAGAGTGTGGATGATGAGGGGCTTCCAATGGTTTCTATACTGGTTGCGATATTTGTATCTGTTCTGTTGGTGGGAACATGGTTAGTCAGAAGTAGTTCGCAAGCCGAAGAGGAAGAGGAAGATTACGTTAGAGAGATTTAGTGAATATCATTGCTATTTTTGATATGCGTAATAAACTCATAATGATGCATTATTAGTCGTAATTATAAATTCCCCCTCAGTCACTTTGTTTGGTGGTAAGATGATTGGACGAACCGATGAAGATAAGAGATTGCCTGTTACTGTTCTCACTGGATTTCTTGGTTCTGGAAAGACTACCCTCCTGAATCATATCCTCTCCAGTACAGAGCACAAGATGAAGTTCGCGATTATCGAGAATGAGTTCGGAGACATCGGGATTGACGAGAATATAATCGTCGAGAGCTCAGAGGAGAGCATAATCGAGGTGATGAACGGATGCATATGCTGTACTGTGAGAGGTGACTTAACCGAACTACTGGACGGAATGTATGACAGAATCAAGGACTTTGATGGGGTACTTATAGAGACGACGGGTCTGGCAGACCCAGCCCCAGTTGCTCAGACATTCTTCGTAGACGAGAGAGTTGTTGACAGGTACAAACTCGATGGAATAATCACGGTGGTTGACGCTAAACACATAACCCAACACGTTGAGGAGGAAAAACCCGAAGACGTAGAAAACGAAGCTGTGGAGCAACTCGCATTCGCGGACAGGATTCTGCTCAACAAGATAGACCTGGTGTCTCAGGAGAGGCTTGAAGAAGTTGAGAGTACTATCAAATCGATAAATGGTTTCGCTCCAATCTACCACACGGAAAACAGTATCATAGATCCAGCTGAGCTGATAGGAATAGGTTCTTTCGACTTGGAAAGGACGTTGGAGATGGATCCTGAGTTCTTAGATACAGATTCAGAGCACGAACATGATCAGCGTGTGACATCGACTAGCGCGAAGTTTGAAGGAGAGCTCAACATAAACAAATTGGAGGCATGGATTGGGGACTTGATGAGAGAGAAGGCCCAAGATCTGTTCCGTTACAAGGGAATACTTGCTGTGAAGGGTATGGATCAGAAATTCGTATTTCAAGGCGTCCACATGCTATTTGGAGGAGACTTTAGTGATGATTTCCTCTGGAAAGAAGGCGAGGAGAGAGAGAGTAAGTTCGTCTTCATAGGGCGAAATCTAGACCATGATGCCCTACAAGCAGGACTGATGGATTGTAAGGCTGAGAAACTACGCTTCAGAGTCGGCGATAGAGTCTATGCCAATATTGGCGAGTTCACCGAAGGAAAGATTCTGAAGTGCTGGGACCAGGGAAATCCCTACCGTGTAGAAATACAAAATGAAGAGAGGACTAATGTTTGGGTTCCAGTCGATAATGATAATTATGTCATTGAAATGGTTTGATTCAATCTATGTTTCATCGGAGGATCGGAATTGTCGATTTCAGTGATTGTCTGCAATGGGTGTTGTTGTGGCCGTGTAGAGAAAGGACACAACGAAGTCCCGATTGATGAACTAGAGGCCTCTTGGGAGGCTAATCAGTTGAGGGAAGAAGTAAAACTCACTATTTCAAATTGTCTTGGACCCTGCAATATGCACAATGTGTCAATATTGAAAACTGATAGCGAGAAGATTTGGCTTGGAGAGCTCAGTAGTTGGGACCATTATGATGCTATTGTCCAATGGGCGATTGAATCATCTGAGAAAAGGGAAGGTTCCAAGCTACCTCGAATTCTAGAAGATAGGCGGTTTGTACGTTTGGGAGAGTCCATAGTTCGATTGAAGGACCTCGGTTAACCAACGAAGGTACCATTTCTGTAGTCAATGAAGGCCTGCTCTATCTCCTCTCTCGTATTCATTACAAATGGACCGTAACGAGATATTGGTTCGTTCAACTCTGGACCTGCAAGGATAAGAAATTCGGAATCCGATTTGGAAGTAATCGAAATTACATCACCCTCTGAGAGAAGTCCTAACTCTCCGTCTTTGATCTGCTGTTTCGTCCTTATACCAAATGCAATAGGGCTTTTTTTTACTCTAGCCTCGTTTTCTAATTCTATCTCGCCTCCGAATACGTATATCATTCCGTTGAGTCCAGATTCGAGTTCTTGAGACAAACGTGAGCCACTGTTCATTTTTATGTGAATCAGGGTTATCGGGATTTTCGTGTCTATAGCCGATTGTTCGCCCATGCATTCGCCTGCAATCACCCTTGCCCATACCCCGTTCTTTTCTACCGTGGGGGATTCAGACGAGGGGACCTCCTGATATCTAGGGCGCATCATTTTGTGAGATGCAGGAAGATTAACCCAAATCTGGAAACCATGGGTCCTTCCTCCGTCTCTGAGGATCTCCTCATGTGGCTCCTCGCAGTGGATTATTCCACGTCCTGCCGTCATCCACTGGACGTCTCCGGGATTCAGTTCCCCATGATTTCCTGCACTGTCCTCATGCCTCATCCTCCCGTCCAGAAGGTAGGTAACTGTCTCAAATCCACGATGAGGGTGCCAGGGTGCCCCTACAGCTTCACCGGGACCATAGTTGACTGGGCCCATCTCATCGATGAGTAGGAATGGGCTCATCACCTTGCCCATCCTGAACGGGCGACGTACCTTGAAGCCCCCTCCTTCTGTGACGATGTGTGTTGGTACAATCTCTGCAACACTGCGGGAGAGAATCATATCTTAGCGACTCAGGGTCTTACGCTTAATTGCTAGTATCATTCTGTGAGAGCGAGGTTCTGTGGAATTTTCTAGGCCTTTGACGGCTAGCAACTGTTAGTCACAGTCCATGCTTCCTCTGTGTCCTGTGGATTAGTATTGTTGGGGTCATTTTCCTGATCCCCTCCCTGCTCCTCATAATCATAAAACGAAGTGTATGTTACAGCTGTACCGTCAGACCATGGTGAGTTTTGGGTTACAGATACCGTAAACTCGTAACAGCCATAATCATCTGTCCCCCAATCCTCGATCGGGATGTATCTGGTGTTCAGATTAAAGTCGTCTACAGACCCTTCGAGCGGAAGTTGAGAGCCCTCTGCACCGACATTAGCAGATCCACCGCCATACTGTCCGTTTCCAGAATCCCACTGAGCGAGACCGTTCACTACGGTAACTGTGGGATATGAAATTGCGACGGTGCCGCTCTCGTGAGTTAGCGTGGCATCAAGAGTGTAGTCGGCATAAGGAAGGCCCCCGGGGGGGTTGGAGCCAATGGCGTCCAATCCAGCCCAAGCCGTTAGAGCAACACCAATGACGCATGAGTCCTTGGAGCTATCGCAGTCCGCTCCAGTACCTATTGATGCTGCGGTTGCGCTCTTGACGTCATCAATTGTCCTCTGAAGATGGATGGACTGTAGCAAGAATGACGCTTCGGAGGATCCAGCTGAGACTGTCACAACATAGTCGTTTGAGGAATGAGAGTTCCCCGAGTACCAATCAGATACCAACAGAGTTATTTCACCATAATCTCCTATTCCGTCCGATCTATCTATGGAGAATGGTAAATTTTCCTGATAAACCGACTCCCCCCCATATGTTATCGATACATCGGCAGAGGAAGCTGGAGATGACCCCCTTATTGTCAGCGTTATTTCTGTGGAGTCGTCCGATAGCTCACTTTCAGAGATAGTGATGGACTCTGAGAAAGTCATGCCTGCAATGTAAGGAACAGCGGCTAACATCAGATAACATATCACAATGACGACTGTTTTCTGCCTGCCCAATCCATTCCAGACCAGGTAGAAAGAGCCTGCAAATAATGAGAGGGGAATCAGTCCGAAAGGAACTGGGTCTACAATGTCTTGCAGAGTGTAGCTGTCGAGGAACCACATCAGAAGGAATGCTAGGAGACCTACGGCCGCACCGATCTTTACGGGGAGTGACATCTCGAATTTTCTGGAAGCAATGGGCTGGGGTAATGCCTCTGCAACTACCTCGTTTACCATTGATTCGCCATCAGACGACATCTGTTGCCCCATAGCTTTCTCCAACAATCCACCGCCACTCATTGTCACACCTCTTGCTTTTCTAGGAGGGAGTTCAGGTTATCAACCCGTTGCTGGAGAGCGTCGAAAACTATGCATCGTTAGAGTATTCTAGAGTCCATTGGAACCAAATTACCGTTCTCATCCATTTCTAATACGCTATCGTCCCTCTTGCTGCCAACAATGGCTGCAGCGGCCAATGCAGTCATCATCATCGAGCCTAGCATTCCAAACCCTGGGAGGTAGACGCCACGAATGTAAATGGTCATAGATTGGACCATGTAGTTGGGAATTCCTTCTGTCCTGACCGAGTACTCAGAAGTAGCTTTGAATTGCAAATTGAAGAATTTGTCCGTCCAACCCTGATTCTTGGGAGTTCTGATCTGGACGCGAACCTTCTCAGGTGGGGCCGAAGATTCAATCTCGACAGAGACCAGAGGAAGACTGATTTGGAAGCCCTCGTCGTTGAGCTCGTCATAATTTACTATTTCCACGTTGAACCTGTCCATTGCATTACCATCATTGTAAACATCGAAAGACATCAACACATCCACCCTTGGCCTGAGCTGCATGAACGCAACATCTGAGGCGACTCTGAGCCTGCTGAATTGCTTAATGACTGCTAGAACTTTGTAGGTCGTAGGGGCCCCGTTAGGCCACGTAATTCCATCAGCCTGCACTACTTGAGCAGTGATTGAGATCTGGTGTTGACCTTCTGGCATTCTCAAATCTGCCCTCAGTATCACTTGGAAGCTGACATCCGCACCTGATCCAACTGACATGGATGCAGGACCAGCTGAAATCAATGCGCCAGATTGGATCTGGAGGTCCACCTTTTCACTGTGAACTGTTGGGTTCTGGAGAGTACAATAGACAATTGATGTCCTAGTTGCACCGGGGTAAACTTCGATCGGTTGGGGGTTGTCACAGGTGAGAGTTATGTCAGGCGTCGGATTGGTCTGAGCATGCACAGAGGCAGCGCCCGCCCATGTACTGAGAAAGTAAACCATCAGGATCAGCATGCTGGTCCTCATTGAACTTCGGCTTGACATCATAATGATGGCAATCGAGACCGTATTTATGACTTCGCCCCATCCGATTGCGAAAATGGCAGAAATCTAGTGTTGTAGGAAGAGTGGTGGACCCGACCGGATTTGAACCGATGACCACTCGGTTATGAGCCGAGCGCTCTAACCAACTGAGCTACGGGTCCTGTCCTTCGTGGCTGGCTACCGAGTCAAGAACCTTGCCGAAGAATCACCGGATATTTAGCAATGGGAACCATGAAGCGTCGGACCCCCTCCACGCAAGTCATGACTAAGCTATGGGTGATGTTTTTCACTTCGCTTCTCCTTGTCTCGGCTATGAATTTCTATGCTGTTGTCAGGGAACCCGATATGATTGAAATTGACGAAATCCGGAACTTTCCTAGAGAGACCGTGAAGATTGAGGGGGTATTAACAGGATATGTTAGGGACCCCTATGGAGAAGGAGCCGACAGAATAGACCTTCAGGTACAGGAAATAAACGGCCATTCTGTTGCCAAGGTGAGGTGGAACGTGGATTGGAACAATGATGTCCCCCCCATTGGCACGATAGTTACTGTTGAAGGTGAGGTTTCTGAGTGGAATGGCAGGATCTGGCTCCAATCAAATGGCTATGGTGCGATAATCGCCCAGAGTGGTTTCATAGACTTTACAGAAACCAAACTTGTCGAGGTGGGAAGGGACCCTCTATCCTTCGCAAACCAATCTCTACAAATCGATGGGTGGCTAAGCGAGCCATTAGCTCCAGATGTTACATATCACTCGCTGTATCTAATGGATAATCACGTCTACGGAGGAGCTGACCACCTGTTGTATGTCCAAATTGAAGGTCGTGTGATAGAATGGGTAGAAGCGGGAAGCCATGTTAGCGTTAATGGGTGGCTTCAATTTGATGAGCGATCCTACAGATGGAGGCTCCTAGTTCAGGCTAGCGAGGTAGAGGTACTAAGCCAGGGAATACCCACCACTATCAACTGGGAAGCTGACCCTTATTCTCTGACTTACGACGTAGGAAAGATGGTTTTTGTCACGGGGACAGTAACCTCAATTGGTGATAAGTGGATTTTGAAAGGTCCTTCGCCTAATGATTCACTATGCTTCTTGCCATCTGAAGAAGACCTCACTGACATCGCGCTAAATGGCAGTCAAGGCGTCTGGGCCGGAAGACTGGCGTGGGCGGCGGATGAAGCCGAGGTCTGCTTAGACAGGGGTTACGACCTGATGACTGAAAGAGAGACTGGTAATTTCGGGGACGACGTGACGGAACTCTCAAGTGTCGCCTCGGACCCATTTTCATACGTTGGCGGTAACTACACCTTCGAGGGATGGGTGACTGATCCAATCTCTCCGGATTATGACAAGGGATATGTGGGTGACGGGGCTGATTACTACGAAAGAGAGACTAAACTAAGACTCCAGCTAATCGGAGAGCATGCTGAGTACATCGAAGCTAACCAGCCAATCAGGTTTAATGCCACAGTTTTGTGGTCTGATTCCGATGGCAGGGTGGTTTTGGAGGCTCGCTCTTGGACCTTGGGAGAAGCACCTGATCCAATTCTTCTAAATTGGGGGGACGGTTATAATTCCTGGAGGTGGGATCTCGGAAAAATCGTCCAATTAACCGGTGAGGCGATCACCGATGATGATGGAACAAGCTGGATTTCTAGATCGGGGTCTGATGAAAGGGTGTGTCTGTTGGGCGATGGTACGGAGTCCATAGAACAGCTTTCGATAGGGGAGCCGGTAGATTGGGTCGGGAGGCTAAGTATGGAAGAGTTCGGCATGGAGAGTACTGCTCGTTTCTGTATTGATGTCAGATAGGTGATTGGTTGGATCCGATTTTAGTCGATTTTGGGTGGCTCATCGCCTCTTTTGTTTTCGGAGTAGGGCTAGGCTGCCTAACTGGCCTGATTCCGGGATTTCACGTTAATAACGTGGCTCTGATCGCGCTTAGCCTGTCGCCGGTTGCGGTAGGAATCGGAATCCCACTTGATGCCGTGGCAGGAATAATTGTGGCTTGTGGAACCGTTCACACATTCCTAAACTACATCCCAAGCGCACTTGTAGGTGCACCGGATGACAACATGGCCCTGGCTTTACTGCCTGGGCATCGGATGCTAATTTCTGGGCAGGCGGCACAGGGTGTTGCCTATTCCGCAAGAGGTTCGCAGATGGGAATGCTGATGTCAATCCCTTTGTTGATAGTGGCTAGGTTGATGTTCGGAGAAAATCCTGGGCTGGGACTATACGAATCCAGTCGAGATATCCTGCCTTGGCTACTACTGATTATCTCGATATTCTTGATTATGACCGAGACAACCAGACTTGCATGGCCTGAATGGATGCAGAGGGCGACGAGGAAATTCAAAATTCCTCTCCCTACCACATTTAGAGTCGATATACCCATTGGGAAATTTAGGTACAAAAGAAGCTGGAATGAAATTGATTTGAGTCTGGGATCCAGTTCCAGAACAGCTGGAATTCTTGTGGCGACTGCCTTTTTTCTGATATGTGGATTCTACGGATGGGCAGTATTCGAGTTACCCGGCCGTTCCCCTGTCGGAATGCCTTCTGCTACTCTTCTTTTTCCTGGACTAGCAGGTCTTTTTGGCATTGCAAACCTAATTGACATCTACGTAACGACCTCTGAGATTCCTCCACAGAAGCAAAATTGGGAAATGCCCCCAATGAAGCCTCTCGCGGTTCCCACGTTTCTTTCAGCTGTTGTCTCATCTGTCATGGCAATTCTACCCGGAATGACCGCTGCCCAAGCAACCGTTGTCGTGATGAGTGCTAGGAACCTATGGGGTAGACTAACGGATCCGAATTACATCCCTGCTGACTTCGAACATGGGATCCAGCCTGGATTCGTCCCCAAGCAGTCATTTGAGGATATAGCGGGCGACCTAGAAGGCCTCACAGACGAGGAGAGGGAGCTCTTCGAGACCGCACTTGGGGAAGCTGCAGAATCTAGCCCTGATTTGGATCTAAGTGCCCAAAGTCAACAACAGGACTTGGAAGTAATAGCAGTTCTATCATCCGTCAATACGGCTGTCACAGTTATGGTACTCGGGTTCTTGTACATGGTTGGCAGACCTAGGAGCGGGGCCGCATTAGCATTGAACATGATGTATCCGATTGATGGGTGGAATGCCGTGGAGCCTCCTGCGGATTTCGTTAGACTTCTGGGTATTACCATCGCCGCCGGACTCTTTGCTGTCCCGGTGATGATTGAAGTAGGAAAGGGGATGCTGAAAATGCATGAGATAGTGCCACTCAGGACACTCGTAATCTCCGTAGCTGGCTTTGTAAGCGTCCTTGTTTGGCTTTCAACTGGATGGGTCGGAGTTGGAGTTCTTTTAGTCGGCACAGGTTTGGGACTCATGCCTCCCCGTATCGGGATTAGGAGGAGTCACGCAATGGGGATCATATTAGTTCCAATAATGCTCTACACCTTCGCTCAGACATTTGATAGCTTCGGATTCATATAGAATAATGGCTCTAGTCAATAATTGAATACACTGTAAGGCTTATGTCTAGTACAAGACTCCCGAGGAAGGAGTGTGGCACCAATGACTGACAGAAGAACAATGGCAATCGGCATAGGAGCACTGCTCCTATTGGTAAATTTAGGACTGATGGCGACTGGTTTCGTCGATGGTCAAATAGAGAGCACGGTAGAAAGTGCTGTGTCTGACGGAATGGATGGAATAGACGACGATGGAAATGAGGACTACACCTTTGACTATGATGAAGACTGGTTGAATGTTTCATCTCAAAAGGCATATTTCGCCCATTCCATTTCAAACTTGGATGACGTGCAGACAAATGGGTCGGATCCAACATATGAGAAGATAGGCCCCTTCATCTATTATGAGAATACAACACGCGAAATCTTGGATTTCGATTATGAGGAAAATACCATCACCTACTCTGGATATGAAATTTACGAGTGGTGCGAGGATTGTACTTGGACTGATGAACAGGGGGTTGAGCACTCTTCTGTTTCCGGGGACACACTAACTAACCAAGTAAACATCTTGTGGAATACCCAAAGGGTTGCTGGGATGAACACTGGAATAGAATATCTGGAGATTTTCGCCCAGGGCATGTTTGCTTCACAAATGATTGAATTCGATCTGAAATATAGGGCCCCGAGCATTTGGGCTTCAGAAGACATCGGAGTAATGATGTCCAGCATGACTGGAGACGAGGCGCTGGCTGGCGCATATGTCGGTGCTGGTGGCACAGATGAAGGAGCAGGTGGCGATATAGCAGCTGCCTTCCAAGGTCTCGAGCAGTCCGTAATGTACGATTCTGTAGACCCGTCAACCGGGCTCTGCATCGCCTTGACTTGTGAATTGGGGCCAATGCTTGTAGCAGGAATGGGAGCTCCTGATGGGGCGCAGGTTACCCAGACGAGAGCCGCTCTCTACGGATATGCGGATAGATCAGAGCCAGAGCTCTCGGCAATAGACCTCGGGGTCTACGCACTAGCAGGTGGGGCATTCGCCGCCAGAGGAGGGGGGGACGAAATAAACAACCAGACCCCGCAGTTGAGAGAGAGGTTCCAAGAGGTCAGTGGGGTTAACATCATCAATCCTGAGACTCTGGAATTCCTTCTTTTCGATGACTTCAATGGTCTACTTGGGACTTTCACCCTCTCTGGGGTCACCCTCCCCGGAATGGTTGTCGGACTTCTTCTGCCACTCCAGAGCGCAGACTATTTCACAGCCATGGAGACGTACAACGTCGGACTTCTGACAATTGTGGATATCGCTGAATATGCCGAGACTTGGGTCGGACTTGGCCTGCTAGGATCGCCTACCGAATTCGAGAAGATATTACTCGGAGGCCAGGGCACCCTGACCGCCCCTGAATGGTGGCAAGGGGCCTTTGGAGGATTAGACCCTCTGGCAGGAACCTATGTCGAAGTAGGATTAAACATTGGAGACCACGTTGGAATGGCCTCCCTCTCAGCCGAGAAGGCTGATTTCATACTCAACGACGAGAGCATTGGATTGAAGACGACCTTCTCCAGAGATTTCGTCTACGGAGAGCTATCAGGAATGTCGCTTCCTGACGAGAATGGTGATCAGTACGTTTGGGATGACGCCTATGTCGCGAACCTGTATGACATTGATGAGGACTCTGCCGCGGCACTTAGATCATGGGTTAGCGATTTCGTTTTCGACGTCGTCATGCCTGTTCTAATCACTTTCCTCAGTGGAAACACCGAGTACTACTCCATGCCCATAACCCACTGGCTATTCGGATTCAGTGATGCCGCGAGTGCCGCTTTCGGATTCTTCCCTTGGGTAAGCTTGGAAACTAACCTTACCTTCTATGGATCCGATGGAATTGGAACTGGAGACTTCTCCGTATACAAGATGAGCACAGCAGGGGAAACAAAGGGCCAGAGGATGGCACAGGGTTACATCAATTCAGACGGAGACGGGATTTGCGACTACGACTATGACGAGTCGGGCGTATTCCTTGGGTATGACTTGGAGTGCGAGGCTGGCCAGGTATACGGAATGACCGAGTACCTGACTTGGAGAGCCCCCCACAGAGAGGAAGGAGCGCTCAACCTACTTTCGGATCATGCTGGAAATACCGACAAATCCCTAATGGGGACTATAGGAGGGGTTTCTGCACCTCTTGCTAGTCCCAACGATCCCTTCCTAGTGAATGTCGCTGGGTATGCCATAGCGACATCTGAGGTAGGAGAAGATGTCACGTTCAAGGGAATACCAATGGTTGAACACACAGTTAGCCTTGATCCTGCTAAGACTCAGATTCAAGGAAAGATCCTTGGGGCTGGTAATTGGGTAGATGCGCTCCCTGGAGCTCTTCCTGTGTATCTCGGGGCGGATATCGACATGAAGGTCGAGCCAATATCTAATGCAGTTATGTACGGCAAGGTGAAGGTGGTCTTCCATCTAGATATGAGAGGTACAGGTTCTACTGATCCAATAATTGGTGAGGATACCATGGAAGTCTTCGAAATTCATACATTCAGTGAGATAGCTGATAGCGATGCATCCGACTTTAATAGCCAAGTAACGGACAATATGGGTCCGTTCGGTTGGACTAACTTCGGCGGTAGCGTAGGAGGAACGCTTGCTATTATCTCGTACGTACAAGCACTGTTCTACGTTCTTGGGATAGGACTTCTTGGCTACGGTGGAATAGTCATGAAGGATGAAGACGGAAACTAGGCCATTTTGAGAAAAATGAATATGGCCAGTTTCCCCAAGTCAGCGTGAAGCCAGCTCGCGAAGGGTTTGAACCCCTTAGCACAAACGGAGGGGCATGCAGGGAGGACCGAGGTGGTTCCCATTACTTGTCGTGGCCTCCATGCTGGCGAGCGTTTCGGGAGGAGGGATGGCCGCTGGCCAGGAGCTGGCCTCCGATGAAAATGCATGTCTGGACGTCTGCATAAATGAAGTGATGACGAACGCTGATGGTCCGGATCAAGGGATTTTCCCGCAGGGTGAATGGGTTGAGCTATACAATTCTGGATCCGAAGGAGTCAGTCTTGAAGGATGGGCGATAGTGGACATAGGCGGATGGTATCATCCAATTAATGAGCAAACCTGGGTCGGTTTCGAAGACCTTGATTCGCCATTCATTCTAGAGCCGGGCGAGTTTGCAGTAATTGCGGAGAATGAAATCGGGACACTTAGGCTAAATAACGGCGGCGAGACGATTTTTCTTAGAGACTCAGGGGACATGACGATTGATGAGATTGAGACAGGAGTTGCTTCAAATGGCGTATCCAAAATTGCAGATTCCGCAAACAATGGCGGAGTATGGGTGGATTCCGAAACGCCGAGTCCTGGATATCACAATCCTGGCAACAATGGGGGAGGGGGGCCGATTGACGTCCAGATCTCATGGTGGGATGGAGATTATGATGTAAAATTCACAAGAATTATGCCGGGGGAGGTGCCGGGAAGAAGCAATGATTGGTTCGAAATAAGTAACACGGGGGACTTTGAAGTTGATATCTCTGGTTGGAACGTAACCAAGATGGGGCCATCGGGGCCATTCCACTCAACTATACTTTCATTGCAAATACCCCCTCAATCATCGGTGGTAATCTCGGAGAATCCATACAACCTTTTTCTTGATGGGGGGATTGAAGCGCTGGATGCCAATCAAGTTCTAAGTGCCCCTCCGTGGCTTGTAAATTCAGGAGGATCTTTGATTCTGTATGAGCCCAATGGAACTGCGGTGGATTCAGTCGTGTATGGAGGGGGCATAGCAGAAATAGACGGATGGGAGGGGCCTGCAATATCTGTCCCAGGAGACGGGTCTCCTGGACTTATCCTAATCAGGGGATTGGGATGTGGGGACTATCCAGATACAGACTCTGGCTCGGATTGGGAATCTAGGTGGGTAAGAATTGGTGCTTCTACGTTCTGTGATGGGGGAGAGTTTTCTACTGAAGATGGCTCTAGGGCGCTGGCATCTATTGGCCCTGATACGGCTTTCAGTGATCTTATTCAGTGGATAGGGTCGGCAGAAGATGATATTCACTTGCATGTTTATCAATTTATGAGCCCTGATTTAACGAATGCACTAATTTCGGCAATCGGGAGAGGCGTGGAGGTAACCCTGTTGCTTGAGGAGGGGATTCTAGATGGATCTTCTACAGTGGACAATCAAAGGGGACATGCCCAAGCGATCCATGATGCAGGTGGATTAGTTCTATGGATGGAGGACCCCTCAGAAATCAGCTCACCTTACAGGTACATCCACAGCAAAGTGGGAGTAAAGGACTCGAAGAGTGTTTGGATATCATCTGGGAACTGGAAAGATACTAGTTTACCCCCCGATCGTATCGGCAACAGGGAGTGGTCCCTAATCTTAGATTCAGAGAATCTAGCTGACCTAGTTCTATCGAGAATGGCCTGGGACGAGAACCAAAACCATTTGCATGTATCGGTACATCAATCTAGACATTCGCCCTCGAGCGATTGGGAAATGGGCACGACCTCTCTGACATATGATATTTCTGAACCTGTATACCACCAGGGTCCTTTCTCTGGCAAACTGGTTACCTGCCCCGATGACTGTGTAGATTCGATAGTGGAGATGATTTCCTCATCGGAAACCTCGATTGACCTATCTGTACAATACCTAGATTTAGACTGGTATTGGGGGTTCGGGGATAACCCAATTATCGAGGCACTACATGATGCAGCAATTAGAGGAGTGGAGATTAGGCTAATCCTTAACGGATTCTACGCGGAGTGGGATGAAGAGATTAGGAATACAATCCACATGTTTAACACCGAATGGAATGGTTCACAGGGACTCGATACAACAGCACGGCTAATGTCCACATCGGATAATATAACCAAGCTACACAACAAAGGTGCGATAGTTGACGGTTCAAGTGTTCTCGTTGGGAGCATGAATTGGGGATCAAGTGCTGCTCTTAGAAACAGGGAGATGGGGATTCTCCTTCATGATCAATCTGTGGCCTCAAACTTCGCTGCGTCGTTCGAAGAAGATTGGTCCAGACTAGATTCAAAAACCGACTCTGACGGAGACCTCATGCCTGACTATTGGGAAGATCTGTATGGTTTGAACCGGCACTCCGCCGCAGTAATTGGCACTGCCCTCAGCGAGCAATCAATGGACCCAGACTTGGATGGACTTGATAATTTGAATGAGTACCTTCTAGGAGGGGACCCTCTTGTTAGCGATACCGATGGTGACTGTATTCTAGACGGTAGTGAGCGCGACTTTGCTCAGAGTGTTCTTCGTTCTCCCAATATAGCGATGCTTTCCAGTGATGCCGACGAAAATGGGATACTTGACGGTATCCAGTGGGGATGTGATGATTTCCCAACAGGAGGGGGCCCTTTGGAGAATGATACTACAGACGAGGGCAACACAACAATTGAGGAAGAGGAGGAGGACTCAGGATTCATCAACATCAGAGAAGACGCTATGTCCAGGCCTGGAGCTGGATTTTTGTTTGGATTGATTATACTATCTGTTTTTTCGCTAGCAGTTTCCGCATGGATATCTTTCAGAAAGCCGGCTAACTCCACCGATGAGATACTAATTGATGACTCGGGATACAGATTCGATCAAACTGAAAATGAATTAGCCATCCTCAAAGGAACTAGCTTTGACAAAACATCTCCCGACTCCAGATCATTGACTAAGGGGAAGGACGATGGGGAACATGGCCGTATCGTCCTGGATGGTTTCGGTTTCGATAGGACTAAGACCACCAGAGACGAAATCCAATGGAGATTGGATTCAGGACAAACCATGGATGAGATAAGGGCTGATCTCAGCGAGGAAGAATGATGTCCGGAACGATTAGCGAATTTATTGATGGCGTAGTCGATGGTAGCTTATCTGACGAGGACGTGATTAGCTGGCTAGTTGGAGTTTACGAAGATGGCTTGCCTCAACTAGAGACCATTGAGCTCACAAGAAAAATGATGACATCCGGTAGAACCATTAGATGGGAGCCAGGAGAAACTTGTTTGGTCGATAAACACTCAACTGGTGGCGTAGGAGACAAGGTTTCAATTGTCTTGGCTCCTGCTTTGGCTGCGTGTGGGATGAAAGTCCCAATGATCTCTGGAAGAGGGCTGGGGCACACTGGTGGAACACTCGACAAGTTGGAGTCTATTCCAGGATTCAGGACCAACTTGAGCTTGGAGGAAATGCAAACGCAAATCAGGGAGATTGGCATAGCTATGGTGGGTCAAACAGAAGAGCTGGTTCCTGCAGATAAGAGGCTCTATTCTTTGAGGGACGTTACAGGAACTGTGGCTTCAGTGCCTCTAATAACCTCATCAATAGTATCCAAGAAGGGGGCAGAGGGCATATCCTCACTTGTATTGGATGTCAAATTCGGAAGGGGCGCATTCATGAAAGACATCGTGAAGGCTAGAGAGCTAGCAAATTCTCTGGTAGGGACTTCCAATGGATTAGGGATTTCGACCATCGCGGTTCTATCAACAATGGATTCGCCGATAGGGAACAGCGTAGGGAACTCTGTCGAAATCTTGGAAAGTGTTGAGGCGATGTGTGGCAGAGGGCCAGATGACCTTGAAGAGTTGGTCTGCGTTTTGGGGGGACTTCTTTTGGAATCTGAAGGAATCTGTGAAGACTTCACCGATGGAGCTTCAATGATTCAAGATAGCTTGTATGATGGGTCCGCATTAGAAAAGTTTAGGCAAATGATAACTGCACAAGGAGGGGACTCCTCGATTCTAGAGACAGATGCATCGCTAATGAGAGGACTCGGCCTTCTTGATAGCGGATTGGAGTCAACAACTGTTCAGTTCGGCAAAGGGGGTTGGATTTCGGAGATTGATGCAATGCAAATTGCTGAAATTTGTCTCGAAGTTGGAGCGGGCCGACTTTCTAAGGGAGATACCATTGATCACCAGGTTGGATTAATTATTGATGTACAAATAGGGGACTACGTTGAGCATGGGGATGACTTGGGCACTATATATCATCGTGGAGAAATCGGTTCGGGGATTACCGAAAAGCTGGTATCCTCAATAGGAATTACGGACTCTAAACCGCATTTTGGACCCAGGATTGTAGAGGTCGTGAAATGAGGTTGCGCCATATCGACAGAATAAGAGCAGTGGCAGTATTGTGCATGGTAGAAGTACACACAGCAGCCATACTTCCGCCAAAGGGAATGACAGTAGGTGACCCGGGTGCTTTCATAGCCGCGGCGTTCGGGGGCATGGCGGCTCCATTGTTCGTGATGATATCAGGATGGGGAATCCACAAGAGTGCAATTAGAAGGTCCTTAGAAGGACCTACAGGTTCCCCTGGGTGGGTCAATTGGATTGTTCCTAGGTTGGCCGTACTTGTTTTTTGCCAGTTTTTGGTGAATGTTCTTCTCAATGTCGAGAGGGGAGGGAGATTCGAATGGCATACTCCCGGAGTATTGACGTTGCTCGCTTTTGCCTCTTTGGTGGCGCCCTTATTGGTAAGACTAACAATTCGCACTAGGACATCTCTTTTGTTGATGATGGCAGTTTCCCCAATAATCCTGGGAGACGCGTCGGGACTAGGCTGGACTTGGTGGGACAGGGTTTCATCAGAAGGATCGGCCGAGTGGATAGCGAGGCTCCTATGGAATGGAACTTACCCCGTTGTGCCATGGATGTTCTACATCATCCTAGGTACATTGTTACATGATACTTCAGGGAATCGTATGATCCGCGAGAGATTCATTGCAATAGGCATTGGAATGACTTTGATCACCATAATATTCTCATTTTTGAGAGGAATCCCATGGGCTCTTACCGAAGGAAATGCTGTATTGACTTTCTTCCCAGCCAGTACGGCTTTCCTAGTTGTTTCTGGTACATTCGCGCTCTTGGCCCATAGGATACTCGAAGGAGATGAGGTAGATGGTGGAGATCCATGGAAAGGAGATAGTCTGTCATTCCTCGAACCATTAGGAAGGGTTACTCTGACCGTCTATGTCGCTCACTTCGCTGTACTGGGAGCTGTCGCATTAGTCATGCAAGGTGAGCCTCGTCTCGAGTTTGCTCCATCATTTATCGCTACAATCGGACATACAATAATCTGGATACCAATCGCGATACTTCATCAGCGTCACTGTCCAAATATTTGTTTTGAGGAGTTGTTGCGAAGAGTCAGCCATTGAGAGATTAATCCAGAAGATAATCTGTTGACCAGTTTATGGGGCCGAACCAAACTGATCCCTCTTCGTTTGTAGCCACGATTCTTCCGTAATATTCGGTACCACAACAGGCCAGCCCGGTAATGGTTCGTGAGTGATTACCAACTGTTGTACTGCCAAAACTAGCACTGCCTTCCCAGCCCGATGTCTGATTTCCCATATCCGCCCTCCCATAGTAGAACGTCAGAGTGGTATTCGTCCCATTGTCATAGGTATCCCATGAAATTGTGACGGAGTTGGAATCTGAGGGGTCGTTGGAGGAGAGATTTCGGATAATGGCTGAGTAGGCATGGTACTCCCCGCGTAAGGGATCTTCTACCCATACCGGGAGATGGGCCAAAGCATCGAATGTCTCCTGAGTGAGTGGGAATCCCCATGCTTGATGGTATGGAGCTAGATTGTATCCTGTGGAGTTTGAAATGTGGAGGACCCAATCATTGAATTCTTCTAAATCGTCTGACGGAACTTCATCGCCTGAAAGATTGTAGTAGATTCTTAATGCCTCGGTAATCGGACCCCATCCCCATTCTTCCTTGATGATTAGGTATGTATCCAGTGCTACCCATACTGACCAGTTTGCGATGTCTGGAGAATCTTCGAAGTAGCTCCTCATTCGCGATTCTCTTTGATCTGGGTTGATCGCTCTATGCCCCTCAACACCGACTAATTCCTCCATCAGGTAAACGCTAGCGAAATTGCAACTAGTCTCGGTTGCTCCTGGAAGAGTCGAAGGCATCCATTGGTGATTATGGCCAAGTTCGTGAAACATTCCCCAGTCCCCATTCTCAGACATGTAAGATACATTGACTACGTCGGGGACGCTGAGGTCATGAGCCATGAAAGGGTATCCAGAGTGCATCCATCCAGCTGAAATCTGGGCATCAAATACGGCCCTCTCTACTCTTGGCCATGGGAGGAAACCGTAGAGTTCGTGCTCCATCTCCAGTGCTTCATCCCACCAGTTCATCAAATCGTCTGGATCTTCTAGATCTCTTATCTCATTGCTAGGCACTGTCAGGATAAACTGATCACTGCCAATTTCCGCCCAAGGCGCAGGATCATGACGATGCTCTTGTAGCCATTGGGAAACATCTGTTTGGCCATGGATATAGGTCGGGGCCTTCACAGCATTGGATATTGTGACTTGAAAATCACCCAATGTAGATCCAGGGGATATGGCGATGTATATCGGCCCTCCGAATGCATTGCCGACCTCCATGTATTGTTGATCAACATGCCACCATCGTACAATCTGGGGGTGGCGATGTAACTGACTTTTGTCCCACAAATTATCACTATGAGCACCCACGAGAACGTATGTATCCGAGTCGACTGCAATAGGGGGGAGTGTCACAGTAACCACCTCTCCCGGCGCGGCATACAATCCAGTGGTCATTCTGATATGGGATCTAGCCTGAGAGTAGCCGAAGTTACTGGGCAGGCCACTCTGATTTCCGTTGATTTCAACCGTTCGAGATATTCTAGTGGCGTTAGCTGGAACCTCCCCTGGGAATTCAACATGGCTTGGATGAGAGGGTAATTCGTCGGCTGGAAGATTTTGTGTTAGTGCGGCTTCGACTCTCAACAACGTATCTGCCACTGGATCCTCCCCCATGTTATGGCCCACGTCCTGCCAAAGGGTACCATATTCAATGACTGACCAACCTGTGACGTTGACCACCTCCCTGAGCGGTGACCAGAACTCAGTGAAGTCCAGAGTCACCACGTCCGTGCAAACAGATAGGATCTCATCTGCAACAGCGGCATCTTCAATAGAGAGGGAATGATTGTTTATCCTATCACCTCTTATCGCCTTGATTGCCGCATGAGGAGTAGATAATTCATGTGGGAAATTAGACAAATCGACACTATTGTAGCCCCATGCGTTAGAGACGAATAGCCCAGTTGTTTTGGCAATCTTATTGCCGGGATAGTTATGCCCTAAACCTGTATTTGAGTAAGACCAATACCAGGCATGCCCCCCCATGATAAGGCCACCTCCATTCAGCATGAAATCGACCAAGGCCTGATTATCTTGGTCATCATGCCCGTTCCAGAACTCATCCAGCAAGCAATCCAAGCCAGAGAGATCTGAAGGCGTCACAGATAGGTGAACAGTGTGGCCTTCAGCGTTTAGCTCGTCCTCAAAGTCATCGAATCCGGCCCCATAAGAAAGACCAACATTTGCATTCTCCCCACATGCCCACTCAACGGCACGTAGGGAAAACTCAGTCTCCTCCTCTCCATGCCCATCGACCCAACTCTCGTGGCCATATCCGAGCATCTTACCCCGACCGACGTGACTGGCAGAGATAACCGGAATATTAGTGCCATATCCACCTTCCGCGAATCCGACAGGGAATGAGAACTCTCCAATAGGAATTATTGGAGAAGGCCATCCTCCCCATTTAGTCTCACCGATACCCCTCAGTAAGTCGGATTGGTCTGCTTGAAGATCATGAACCGCGATCCAGATCATTAGCTCTGACGAGCCTCCCGAGTTGTTTGCCCAGATAGTATATCTCATCCATTCTGTCCTCTCTGTTGGAGTGCCCAAAATATCCCCTGAATGCAGCGACAACCCCGCTGGAAGTTCTGGATAAATCTCCCATGTTTCAATATCGGGGCCGTCATTTTTTACCGGGATGTTAATACTTTGATTAGAACGAAGTGCGAATTGATCACTGTACCAAGATATTTCCCCCGGAGGAGGGCTAAGGATAGTTAATTCCAGAGTTGTGTATGCTGAGCCTCCTGAATTATTCGCCCATATGGTATGATTTGATTGTCCTAAAAATCTGACTATTCCGGAGATGAAGCCATCCTCTGAGATTTCCAATTCACTAGGCAAGGGAGGATCGACAGACCATGCTTGCACGGGACCTCCGAGCAACATTGGAGGGCCGATTTCACAGTATGAATCCAATACGCATCTCAGAGTTTTACTTGGATACTGAATGGACTCTGGCATGGGAGCGAGAATTACGATCTTTAGGACAGCGCTAGCAGAGCCCATCGCATTGACCCCTGTGATTGTGTGAGAGACGCCCTCTGACTCCGCCAAGGGAGTTCCCGAGATTACTCCGGATTGGTCCATTTCCATTCCGATAGGCAGTTGTGGACTGACCGACCAACTCTGGGGCCCATCACCTTGGAATGAGGGGGTTAGTGCCTGTATCTCAGTACCTGCCACCAGTGTAATCGAGTCCTCCCCGTAGAAGAGTTGTGAAGGTGGCTCCTTAGGCCTGCAAGAGTCGCCAGTGAATACCTCCTGAATTGTGCAGTCTTCTGGGGTCAGGATCTCTACGAAACAATCTGGATGGGTAGGATGTGTCTGGCAGTCTAAATTTTCATGCTGCTCGGTCTCACTTTCAAAAAGTCCCAAACAGCCCGAAGTAAGCATCAAAACACAGAGCGTCAGTGCTGTCGGACGTAGTCGACGCATAAAGTTGCGAATAGGCTCTGAGGAATAAGTATGAGGCAGAAACAGTCGCGTTCAGGGGTATGCTGGACCTGGTTCGAAGCAGTATCTTACAGTTTGGAATTCGGATTTGAACTCCGAAATGTCTGATTTTATTGAGCTATGGTTTTCTTCGGAATTGAGTGACCTGGAGAAATATCTCGCAATCTCAGTCATTTCCTGTACCCCCATTCCGACTCTGGTGAGCTCGGGCACTCCTAGCCTTAGTCCGCTTGGTCCCGACATGGCTTTGGTGTCCCCGGGCAACATATTCATATTGGTTATAATCCCACATTTTTCCAGTCTATCAGCAGCCATCATTCCTGCTCCGGAGTCTGGGGCGCCGTGTCGAGTCAATACCTGATGGCTCTCCGTAAAACCCCTCTCTTCGGCTAAAACGTCGAAACCTTCCGATGAAAGTGCTTCCCCCAATGCCTTAGCATTCCTTACTATGTCACTGGCATAGTCCGATCCAAATTGCTCAAATTCCGCCAACGCGACTGCCTTGCCCGCAACATGGTGCAAGTGGTAGGAAGAGCATACTCCGGGGAATATTGAGTTATTCAGCTTCTTGTGGAATGATGGGTCATCGGAATTGGACAGTAGGAAGCCCCCTTGAGGGCCGGGAAATGTCTTGTGACTGCTCCCAGTCATGACATCTGCACCCTCCCTCAGAGGATCTTGGAACACACCTCCGGCGATCAATCCCATCACATGGGCACCATCGTACATTACCTTGGATCCACATTCATGGGCGGCGTCCGCAAGCTCCTCCAGAGGAGTCGGAAATAGGAAAACCGACTGTCCAAAGAGGACCAGATTAGGCTCATTTTCCCTAATCATGGAGAGTGAAGCATCGATGTCAGGCTCCATCCTTTCCTCGTTCCAAGGGTAGGTTATCAGTTCCAGTCCCCTTACGCCCACAGCTCCCATTCTAGCATGCGAAATGTGTCCGCCGTCAGCGGTTGAGACTGCGGTAATTTTGTCTCCGGGCTTTGCTAAAGATTTGAGCGCCCCTATGTTTGAAACCGTGCCTGAGGTTGACTGGATATTAGCAAAATTACAGTTGAAAACCCGCATAGCAGACTTGATTCCTATCTCCTCGATGGTGTCGAAATCGTCACAACCCTGATAGTACCTTTTACCGGGGAGTCCCTCAGCATATCTGCCGTGCAAATCTGAATTGCACGCCTTTCTCACCAAGGGACTCAGAATATTCTCACTGGCGATCATTGGAATACTGTCCCGATAGTGATTTCCCGAGTCTTCTACTGCTCGTAGGATATCTGTCGCCGCATCTCTTGGTTCCACGCACCTCCAATGAAGGGAGGTCAAAGAGTTTAACGGAATGGAAACTTCTAGGATAATTTGGATTAACGTAACCGTTATTGAATTGTCCCCTTCATGAGGGGCATGACACAGCGCCGCTTGCTAATGCCGATAATCATTGCAACGATTTTACTTACATCTGCCCAGATTGTCTCTGCTAATGACTCGGATGGTGATGGGACCGACGATTTGTATGACGATTTCCCCAATGATCCGTGCGCTGATACAGATACAGATGGCGACGGTTTGCCCGATACTGTAGTTAGCGGTTGCACCTCTTATTCAGTTACAGCATACACGTCGTTCGAAGATCCTTTTACAAACGGTGCAAAATATTATGACACTGGAAACCAGTCCCAGAGCAGATATCTCTGGAATAATGCGAATGAGCCTCATATCGCTCATAACCGAACCACAGGCTCCGAGATGGGCTTTAGCCTATTTTACAGATCGACTGGAGGCGTGGGACTAACAGATGGTGACTTCTTCGGAACAGCGAATTACACTGGTACTGTCGGAAATTACACTGATGGGGCACAAGGTTATCAGATGGGCGACGTTGATGGGTCCGCTACGTTAATCTTGGATTCTGTGGCTGCGGACTCTTTGGCTCTAGATATTTTCATTCAGGGGGGGTCCAGCAATAGCTACGAAGCCTCAGATAACCTAATTGTCAGATTTGTGGGAGCCACCTCGATGGTAGAACTGGTAAACGTGACTGGTGCTACTGGCGGTAGCAATAACGGGGGTTTTGCGACATATATGGGAGTATGGACTAGCCTTAGTGGTGACATAAGTTCCCTTGGACAAGGAAATTTAGAAATTGAATTTATATCTAATTCTCAGACTGAATCCGTATATATCGATAATGTGGCATTCACCTCTTCATCACAATTGGTAGAGGATACCGACGATGATAACGATGGATGGGATGACGTTGATGAGGTAACGTGTGGAACAGACCCTCTTGATTCGAATGATATTCCCTCTGACAGCAATGGGAATGGCGTTTGTGATGCGACCGAGGGAGATGACTTTGATGGCGATGGGATACCAAATGACGACGACCCGGATGATGACAACGATGGTTACGACGACATCTATGACGCATTTCCTCTAGATCCAACAGAGTGGGATGATGCGGATGGCGATGGTATCGGGAGCAATACTGATACAGACGATGACGGGGATGGATGGTCTGACTCAGATGAGGCAGACTGTTTGACCGACTCAGGTTCTGCATTTAGTGTTCCTGACGACAATGACGGGGATGGGGCCTGCGATATCATGGACATTGATGACGATAATGATGGGTATGAGGACGAAAATGACTGTGCCCCCTATGATCCAAATATCTCCCTTTTGGATTGTCACGGGGTATGTGGCGGACCCTCGGTGATTGATGCCTGTGGGGTTTGTGGCGGTGATGATTCTACCTGCTCAGATTGTGCAGGCGTTCCGAACGGAGATGCTGTAATTGATGAGTGTGGCATTTGTGTTGTTGGTGGCAATCAAACGACGTGTGTCATAGATTCAGATGGAGATGGGGTTGATGATGACTCCGATATGTTCCCTGATGACAATCAAGAATGGGGCGATTTTGATGGTGATGGAATTGGTGACAACGCAGATACGGACGATGATGGGGATGGATGCGAGGACTCTAATGACGATCTTCCAACCAATGCGAATGAATGCTTTGACACAGATGGTGATGGAATTGGTGACAACGCAGATATGGATGATGACGGAGATGGATGGTCAGACGATGACGAGGTGAACTGCGTGGGCGAAGGTGATAACCCACAATTGGATGCTGATTCAACCCCAGTTGATTCCGATGGGGATGGTTTATGTGACCATCCGATGGACCTTGACGACGATAATGATGGTTGGAGTGACGAAGATGAAGAGTCATGCGAGACAGAAAAGGCAGACCCAAACGAAGCGCCCACCGACATCGATAAGGATGGAATTTGTGACCAGTTAGATCTAGATGACGATGGGGATGGTGTACCGGACACTGATGACTCGTTTCCCACTGACGTGTCTGAATGGATGGATACGGATGGGGACGGGTTGGGAGACAATTCCGACTTGGATGATGACGGAGACCAGTTCTCCGATGAAGATGAAGCAGAATGTGGGAGCAATCCTTCAGACTCTGACTCTACACCGGGGGACTCCGACGGAGATGGTATTTGTGACTCACTTGATGATTTCAACGATTCTGAAAGCGATGATACTCCGGGATTGGGAATAATATCCGCGATATCCGTTCTTGCTTTAGCTGCGATAGCTAGAAGAGAATGATGGCGCCGACAGCAGGACTCGAACCTGCGACCTGTGGATTAACA
>CEWJ01019105.1_pt1 | contig 64218 bp, 49 predicted proteins | sample 350291 | NCBI WGS metagenome assembly CEWJ01 (sample SAMEA2622923, study PRJEB7988) | marine metagenome | isolation source: saline water (ENVO:00002010), including | reverse complement strand
AGGTGCGGCACGGCTGCCCGGCCGTCGGGGTGCAGACTTAGGATGCCGCTGAGGGCTTCCTGCCGCAGGTCAGACTCTGTTGAGTCCAGCTCCGCCAGAATTAATGGGAGCATTTTTTTTCCGTCGAAGCCGATTCGGTTCAAGGCATTCAACCCGGCGACCTTTGCCCCGGTGTCTGGCTCGTTGGCCAAGCGCTTGGCCAAGTGCATCGCCGGGCGTGAGTTCGCCTGAACCCAAATAATGGCTCCGGCGGTGGCAGCGCGCACTTTGGCACTTTCTGCCGAAATGCCCTGCATAATTTGCGGATGGGCGGCTTGGCCAATCCGGCCAAGCGCGGAGCCGGCCGCAGTGCGTACGCTACTTGATTCATCCGCCAGCAGGCCGAAGAGCCGGGGAGCTGCCTCACGTGAGGAGGAGCCGAGGTTGCCCAGTACTCTGGCTGCGCCCAGGCGAACGGAGCTATCCTCCGAACCAAGCGCTCCGGTGAGTTGGGGCACGGCCTGTGGCCCGATTTGCGTGAGTGCATGGACGATCCGCACATGGATCTGATCCTTGTAACGGCGGCTGCTTCGCTTGAGGCGCTTAATTAGTTCCGGGGTAGCCTCATAGGCGGCAGGTCCGATTTTCGCAAGCGCGGTTGCGGACCAAAAGAAGACCTGTTCCTCGTCATCGTCGAGCCCCTTGACGAGAGCGGGGACGGCGGCCTTTGCGTCCGGGCCGAGCAGTGCGAGTGAGCGGGCGGCCTCACGGCGCTTGACCTTGTCGCCGCTGTCGAGTTCCGCAATCAAGTCCTCAACCTCCCCGGCACCGGCCAAAAGGCCGCCAAGGAGCAGGACGGAAACGGTGTAGAAAAACTTCATGCGCGAAAAAAATCCCGCCAGTGGCGGGATGTAAATTCGTTATGCAAGCACCGGCTCAGGACAGGAACGGGAGGTGGCCCGTGCTGTCGTTGAAGGTATCTGTCGTGGCACCCATCTGGTTGAGCATGGTGACGAACAGATTGTTCAATGGTGTATCCTCCGAGTACTGGATGTGACGACCAGGACGAACCAGACCACCACCGCGTCCAGCCAACAGGATGGGCAGGTTTTCGTTGTTGTGCTTGTTGCCGTCGCTGATGCCACTGCCGTAAACGATCATGGTATTGTCGAGCAACGAGCTGTCGCCTTCAGCAGTCGATTTCATTTTCTGAAGGATGTACGAGAGTTGCTGGACGTGGAACGTGTTGATCTTTGAAATTTTCTCCAGCTTCGCGCGGTCGTTTTGGTGATGCGACAGCGAGTGGTGACCCTCGTTCACGCCAATCTGGCGGTAGCTGCGGTTTGAGCCGGCGTTGGCCAGCATAAAGGTGGAAACCCGGGTGACATCGGTCTGGAACGCGAGAATCATCATGTCGCCCATCAGGCGGATGTGATCCTCATAGCTGCGCGGAACCCCTTCCGGTTTCTCGAGGCCAGCGAGGACGTTGGGGCGCAGGGCGCTTTCGCCCTCGGCACGCTCGATGCGTTGCTCGATCTCGCGAACTGCGGTGAGATACTCGTCCAGTTTCATGCGGTCGTTGCCGCTGACTTTTCCTGAGAGAGACTTGGCATCCTCCAGCACGAAATCCAAAATACTTTTTCTGTAACGCTTGCGCTTGGCCAGGCTCTCGTTGCGTTGCCCCTTCGAGTCGTTGCCGAAGAGCCGCTCGAAAACCAGTCGTGGGTTGGTCTCCTTGGCCATCGGCGTGGTGGCGTCGCGCCACGAGATGTTATTGGAATAGGCGCAGCTATAGCCGGAGTCGCATTTGCCGGACTGCCGCCCCGGCTCTGTTCCCAGCTCCAGCGAGGCAAACCGGGTTTTGTGCCCGATTTTCTTCGCGGCAAATTGATCCACGGAAACCCCGGCGCGAATCTCGGAGCCCTGACTCTTAAGCGGCTGCACGCCGGTCAGGTACACCCCGGCACAACGGGCATGATCCCCTGCTCCGTCGCCGTTGGCACGGCCCTTGTCCTGGGTCAATCCGCTGAGAACGGTGATGTCTCGCTTGACCGGTGAGAGTGGCTTCAGGATGCGCGGCAAATCGTAGTGGGCACCTGTAGCCGTTGGCTTCCATTCCTGAAGGTGGACGCCGTTTGGTACAAACATGAACGCCATGCGAACCGGCGGCTGCGTCGTGGCGCTGGCCAATGCCTTCACCGGGGACATGCTCTCCAGCATTGGCAGTGACACCGCTGCCCCGAGTCCTTTCAAAAAGGTTCTCCTATGAATGTGACTTTTACTCATCTTCCTCTCTTTGCAAGTTGCTAAACCGGAATGGCTTGCTGTTTACCACGCCACCTAGCAGCGCGGAAAACCTGAAATCGTTTGCCTTCAATTGCCGGCAGATTTCATCGACCGCGCATTTGTCAAAATACTCCAATCCACGGCCAAGGGCGAAAGTTAGCAGATTTTCGCTAAGTGTGCGAATAAAAGTTTCGCGGGATTTTAGCACATTTTTGAGTCCATCCGGGCCGTTGATTGCCTCACCCGTGGGCAGTTCACCGGAGGGGTCGATTGGGAATTTGCCGTCCACATCCCGCCAAGCGCCGATGCCGTCGAAGTTCTCCAGCGCAAAGCCAAGCGGATCCATCTTTGAATGACATGTGGCACACTCTGTTTTCTCGCGGTGCTTTTCCAGTCGCTCACGAAGCGAGCCGCTGGTGATCGCCTCCTCGTTTTCCTCCAGCTCCTCGACGTCCGGCGGCGGCGGTGGTGGTGGTGTGCCGAGGATTTGCTCGAGAATCCACTTACCACGCATCACGGGAGAGGTGCGGGTGGGATTGGAGGTGATTGTCAGGATGCTGGCATGGGTCAGGATGCCACCGCGGCCGCTGCCCTTGGCCAGGCTCACCCGCTGGAATTCAGTGCCCTTCACATCATCAATGCCGTAGTGCTTGGCCAAGCGCTCGTTGAGGTAGGTGAAGTCGGAATCGATCAATTCCAGCACGCTCCGGTCCTCGCGCATCAACGCGCCAAAAAACATTTCCGTCTCCCGCTTCATCGCCTGGCGGAGTGAGTCGTCGAATGTGGGGAAGTTGGTGGGATCCGGCGTGACGCCGTTGAGGTTGCGAATCTGCAGCCACTGCCCGGCAAAATTTTCAATCAACGCATCAGATTTAGGGTCGGCGATCATCCGGCGAATCTGCGCCTGCATCACGTCCGGCTTGGAAAGCTCGCCGCGCTTGGCCAAGCGCCGGAGTTCGTCGTCCGGCATGCTGCTCCAGATAAAGTAGGAGAGCCGCGATGCCAGCTCCCAATCGGTCAACTCACGGATTGACTCTTCGCCGCTTGGCCGCGTGTCCAGTTCCCAGCGGAATAAAAAGTGGGGTGAAACCAGAATCGCCTGAACGGCCAACTGCATGCCCTGCTCAAACGATCCGCCGTCAGCTATCGCCATATCGACAAACGTCAGTAGCCGGTTGATTTCCTTTTCCGAGACCGGGCGGCGGAACGCCTTTTCCGCAAATTGGTTCAGTGACTCCCTTGCAACATCACGTATCTCCGTCGCATTCGGCTGGCGGACGATCACGCGCCGGTGGGATTCCGGCAGCTTCGGCTGGGGCGCATCCAGCGGGCCAATCATTTTTGTGCCACGAACGAACAGGTTGCGATCGCCACGAAGTGCCGGGTCGGGCGAATCGCTGTTCACATAGTTATTCATGTAGGCGATGGAAATACGGTGGTTCCCCCTTCCCGGCTTGAGCTTCACGATGAAACTGTGCCGCTTTTCCTCAGTGATCTTCACATCGAACGTCTTGACCGGTTTGCCGCCGAGCGTCACCTGCAGCTTGGGCAGCTCCGGCCCTGCAAGCGTCGCGTAGGCGTCGATCTGCATCAGGTATTCGCCGTCTGTCCGAAACGGGTAGCGAATATCTATGCTGCCCTCTCGGAACAACCCCCATAGATTGTCGTTCTCCAACCGAACCGCGCCGTCGTCACTGCGCGTTCCCCAGCGCTTGGTACGGATGGCATCCTCGGGCGGATAAGGCGGGATGTCAGTTCGTATCGCTTGGGCCGTGATCTCCTCGGCAGCACGAAGGTATTTTTCCATTAGGATCGGTGACATCGAGAGGACGTCTCCAATGTTATCGTACCCGTAGCCGACCTCGTCGTTGGGGAAATCCGCAGCCGGTTGATAGTCTACCCCGAACAGGTCGCGAACGGTGTTGTTGTATTCATTGCGATTGAGCCGGCGCAACGTAACGCGGCCCGGGTTCACCGGCACATTTGGGTTGGAGCAGTCGAACTTAGCCAACTCCTTGTCAATGAATTCCGTCAGCAAAATCCGCTGATCTTCAGTCGGCTGTTTTTTATTTTCCGGCGGCATCTCGCGGTGGCGTAGCACCTCACTGACGCGCTCCCACACCCTGCCGTCCTTGAAGAAATCCGGGTTGGCACCAAAGGCCTCGAGGTTTAGCTCCGCCTTGGCCCGCTTGTTGCCGTGGCAGCCAAAGCAAATGTCCTTCATGAGCGGATAAATATCCCGCTCAAACTCTGCCTGACTGGTTGGCACAACGCTTGGCTGGGATTCCTCCGCTTGGCCAAGCGCTTGGCCAAGGCATCCCGCCATGAATAAAAATGTGATTCTGTACAGTCTCGAATCCATTGCGACGGCGAAAAGTAGCGCAGAAAGAACGATTCTGCACGCCCGTATATTCAAACTGAGGACTGCAGAATGGTGTTAATTTGGAGAAATCAGCGGGGAAGTGTTTCCGGTAAGTCAGCGATGACGTAGGCCATCACGGCCATGGCGGCGACGCATTGATTGAACTCGCCAACATCAAGTTTGTCCATCGTGTCGGCATCGGTGTGGTGATACCAAAAGTATTTTTCCCGATCGACCTCGAGGTGCATCACCGGCACGCCGCCGCGCACGAGCTTGAGGACGTCGGCTCCACGGCAGCCTTTGTCGATGCGACCAGCGTTGATGGGGTCGAGTAATTTACCGACCCCCTGAATGATCTCCATGCCGCGCCCGCTGCCGAGGAAGCCAAACCCGGTAGGTTTGAACACGCCGGAATCTGACTCGATCGCCAGCGTGTGTTTGGCCAGTGCCGCCTCATGCCGCTGGGCGTATTGCAGCGCACCCTGAATGCCGTTCTCCTCGTTTGTCCAAAGAACAACGCGCACGGTGCGCCTTGGTTTGAGGCCGAGCTTGAGCATCAGCCGCGCAGCTTCCCATGCGGCGAGACAACCGCCGCCGTCGTCCATCGCGCCCTGCCCGATGTCCCATGAGTCGATGTGACCGCTGACGATCACGATCTCCTCCGGTTTTTCCCAGCCGGGAATTTCAGCAATGACGTTTCGCGAAATGCCGTCGGGCAGCATGTGAGCCTCCATCTTCAGCCGCACGGTGATCTTTTCGCCACGCGCTGCCATGCGGGTGAGCATGTTTGCATCCTCAAGTGACAGGGCCGCATGGGGGATTTTTTTGACACCATTGGCGTACGACATGCCGCCGGTGTGCGGGGTCTGCATCGAGAACGGGCCAACAGAGCGGATCAGGCTGGCCACGGCACCGGCGCGTGCTGCATGTATCGCGCCCTGCGTGCGGACAATCACCGTCTCGCGATATTCGGTGAAGGGTACGTTGAAGAGGACAATTTTACCCTTGGCCTCGGCGGCTCTTTTTTTCAGGTCATCAAACCCGCTGACCACCAGCACCTCTGCCGTGATGCTATCCTTTGGAGTGCCGATGCTGCCGCCCAAGCCAAGCATCGGCAGCTTGCGATGACGTGGAGCGATCATCTCGGCCGATTCCTTGCCGCGAACCCAGCGGGGCACCCGGACCGCCTCGCCCCTGACATTTTTGAAACCGTCCTTTTTCATCTCGGCAAGACACCAGTCGATGGCGTCCTCGAGATTCTTGGAGCCGGTGAAGCGCGGCCCAAACGTGTCGCACATCGTGGCTAGGCGCGTGAAACCAAACACACTGTTGGTCGCTGCGTGAGTCAGTCGCTGGGCTTCCGGTTGATAATCCGCCGGGGAATCCCCCGCAGCAGACGAGCTAGTTGGAACAACTCCTAGTGCAGTTAAGAGAAAAAGTTTTGTAACATTCACTCGCTTATTATTTAGAAGGCTGCACAGGCTGGAGCCAGGCGCGTTCGAATTCGCCGGCGACGTAGGGGTTGGCCTTCTTTTTCGACGACGTGACCTCGGCGCGGACGTACAGCTCGTCACCCTTGAAGGTGTAGCTTGGCTCCAGAGACTGCGCTTGGCCAAGGGTCACGCCGATGCCGGCATCGCTTGGCTTGGTCGAGTTGCGCTTGGCTTTATCCGGGCTGCTTTTGAAATTCTTTCGCGTACCGATGAAACGGGTGGTGTATGACACGCCGTCTTCAGGTTTGATTTTAAACGAAAACACCCTGCCGTTGCTCTTAATTTCTGAAATGGTAATTCCGCTTGAGGAGTAAAAGTCACCCTTTTCCATCGATGAAATGATGTTGGCCGGGGAGAGCGACTTGGCCTTGACCATCACCCAGCCGCGGCCGGTGTTGCTCTTGCCGATGGCCAGTTGGTGGTAGTTGTGGGAATCATCCGTGGCCAAGCCGAAAAGCAGTGGCAGCTTGTACACGCCGGTGCGGTAGGCATTGATGATGTCCCACATTTGGCTGGTGCTCAGGTGATCCTTGTCACCCTGGTTACGTACAGACGGATGCCCGTTGTAGACTTCGAAAAACCGTTCGCCCTTCAGCTCGATCATGTCGGTGGGCTTGAGTGCCCAGCCGAAGTTGGGGTGATTAATGTGGGGGAACATGGGCTGGTCTGTTTCCTTGCGCTGCTCCAGCACGGCGTTCACGTTGTTTTGCAGCACGGCGGCCGGGCTGGTGCCTCCACGTGGGGCGATGTGTTTTTTGAGGTTCGTCGCGTTGAGGTGGATGGGCAGTCCCTGAAACCGGTCGGTGATCTCCTCCGACTGCATCAGCAGGAAACTGCCCGGCACACTCATCTTCGCCTGATACTCGGCGAAAGTCTTGAGCCGGACCTGTGGTACCTTGTTCTCGACCTTGTGTTCCACCCAGTCGTCGCCAAACCGTTTGAGGTACTTTTCAAACGCCACCCGGCCGCCCGCGTTTTTCTCGACATGGATCCACCGTTGTCCCTCGGCGAGAATGTTGTGGTCGGAGATGCCGAGAAAATTGTAGTCGTTGCTGCGGTACCAGTCGGCGATCATCTCGGGATAGTCATCCCCGTCGCTCCAGAGCGAATGCGTGTGAAGGTTGCCCTTCCACCAACGCGCCTCCTCGGCGTGCGCAGTCAGGGTGATAAGTGTCAGGGCCAAACAAAGTTGAGTAATGGTTTTCATTGCGCTTGAGCGCCGAAAGTAAGACCGCCAATCGAGCGTGGCAAGGCTTAGAAATGAGACTTGGGAGCTCCCGTTAAAGGATCACTCGTTGGAATTAAAGACGCTGGCGTAGATGGCTTCCTTTGTTTTCCAAAGAAGCGACATGGTCATCGACAGGGGTACAAGGACGAAGGCCATGAATAGCCACGGGCGCATCCCGAGGGCGAAGTCCAGCAGGCGCAAAAGAAACTCCGGCGGGTCGCTGATGAACGAAAGAAGAAACATAAAGCCGTACCCCACCGGGATCATCACCAGCAGGGCGCGGTTCATTTTTGAGAACAATTGTGACTCAAGCCGAAGTGTTTCGTCCGGCAACATGGCGCCCAGACGGGCGAGCACCTTGTTGAGGGTCATCAGGTAGAAAATAAATGTCAGGGCGAGCAGTGAAACCAGGTAGCCGAAGTAGGCTTCGTCAGGGGCGCGATGGTGCCAGTGGAGAAACGGTGCCAGCCCCAGGTTCACGATCCCCCACAGCTTCGCTTGGCCAAGCGCTTGCTGCCAGATGCGTTCCTGCGGCTGAAACGGGGTGAGGATGTACAGCCCATACCAAAGCATGCCAAACGCCGCAGGCGGCAGGAGCAGGCCAATCGGGTAGGCGGCATCCGTCCAGTTGGAGATTCTGGACATGGTGCTGATCACGAGCGCGATCGGCAGTCCCCAAAAGAGGATCGACGAACCTCGCGCCACCTTCGCGAGCGAGGGGAGCAGGTCAGCGGGTTGTGTCTCCGGTTCGTCCACGGTCAAAAGCTCAGGTAGGTTTGGTCGTGCAGGCCGTTGGAGTACTCGGCCAGCAGGCGCATGCCTTCCGATGGCTTGAGCCGGTCGTCCTGGATCGCTGAGTCGATCTGTTTTTTCACGCTTCGCACCAGTGCTTTTTCGTCGTACTGAACCATGTCGAGTACACTCGCGATTGAGGTGCCTTTGATCACCTCCTCGATGTAGTAGCCGTTTTCCTCGTCGGGATCGAGAAACACATGCACCTCGTTCACGCGGCCGAACAGGTTGTGCATGTCGCCCATGATGTCCTGATACGCGCCCATCAGGAAGAAACCGAGATGGTACGGCCCACCTCCAACCGAAGTCGGCAGGTGCAGCGGGAGGGTGTCGCGCTGGGCTTCCGGATCGATGAAATGATCGACCTGTCCATCGGAGTCGCAGGTGATGTCCACCAACCGCGCCTCGCGTTCCGGGGCACGTTCCAATCCCTGCAGCGGCATGATTGGGAATAACTGCTTCAACGCCCAGTGATCGATCAGTGACTGGAACACGGAGAAGTTGCATAGGTACTGGTCTGACAGGTTTTCGTCCAACTGCCGAATCTCCTCCGGCACCATCGTGCGGTCGCCAAAATCCAGGACCACCGCCTGGCTAATCTCCCAGTACAATGACTCGACCTTGGCTTTGTCCTCCAGTTCGAGGATGCCGATGTTGAACATGCTTTGGGCGGCTTCCTTAATTTCCTTGGCATCGTGCCAGGCTTCCAGTTTGCCGGAGGAATCGAGCCGGTCGCGCAGTTCGAGTAGTTCGCGGACGAAGTCGTGCTCCTTCTCCCCGTAGGTAATGTTCTCGAGCGTTCGGCCCTTGGTCACTCGCCCGAACGCCTCAACCACCAACACGCTGTGATGCGCGACTATCGCCCGCCCACTCTCGCTGATAATTTCAGGGTGCGGCACGCCTTCGCCGTTGCTGACCTCGGCAACGTGGTACACAACGTCATTGGCGTACTCCTGTAGGGAGTAGTTTTTTGAACTGTCACTCTTTGACCGGCTGCCGTCGTAGTCGACCCCCAACCCGCCGCCGACGTCGAACCACCGAATCGGGAAGCCCATCTTGTACAACTTGGCGTAGTAGCGGGAGGCCTCCTGCACCGCTTTCTTGACGGTGAAAATGTCCGGCACCTGCGAGCCGATGTGAAAGTGCAGCAACTGAAAACAGTCGGCCAGCTCCGCCTTGGCCAAGCGCTTGGCCAAGTCCAGCAGTTCCGCCGTGCCTAGGCCAAACTTGGCATTTTCCCCGCCGCTGGCCGCCCATTTGCCGTCGGCCTTGCTCCACAATTTCACGCGCACGCCGAGGATCGGTTTCACACCCATCGAGCGCGACACCGCCACGATCGGGTCCAACTCCTCCATTTTCTCGACCACCAACACGACGGTCTTTGCCATCTTTTGCCCCAGCAAAGCCATGCGGATGTACGCCTCGTCCTTGTAGCCATTGCAAATGATCAGCGAGCCGAGCTGCTCGTGCAGGGCGAGCGCGGCAAACAGTTCCGGCTTGCTGCCAACCTCGAGGCCGGTCTGGTGCGATTCGCCCGCGATCAGGACTTCCTCCACCACCTCGCGGAGCTGGTTGACCTTGATCGGAAAAACGCCGCGATAACTCCCCCTGTACTCGTACTCCGAGATCGCCTTGGCGAAGGCGGCATTGATCGTTTGCACGCGGTGCCGGAGGATGTCCTGAAAGCGGATCAGCAGCGGAGTGCGGAGGTTGCGTTCGCGGGCTTCGTCGATGATATCCGTCAGGCGAATGGTTGCGCCGCCGTTGTCGGGGCGCGGCCGGGCCACCACCCTGCCCTCTTCGTCGATGTCAAAATAGCTAAGGCCCCAGCGGTCGATGTGGTACGTCCGCTTGGCTTCCTCAATGGACCATTTGTCCGTTGTTGGACTGGAGGGGATCCTGCTCATGGCATCCTGCAAGGGACGCGCACTATAAGAGCGGCCGAAGCGAATTCAAACGAGAACCGCATGCAGGCTTGTTCACCGGTCTTTCGCGTGCACCGAAATCACCACCGGCCGATGATCGGAGCCGTGGCCCCAGTTTGGGACAACCGGGATGGATGAGTTGGCCCGATCCAGCTCACGCGCCATCCCCGGGCTCAGCATGATGTAGTCGATCCGCGAGTAGACATCCTCGACGCCATAAAAATGAGTCCACGAGATATCGCGTGGAAACCATTTGCTGTTTCTCAGGTTCGGCCCGCTATCGCCATTGCGCTCGCTGGGCCGGGTGTCGATGAGGCGGGAGTTGCCGCGACCGACGATCGCCTTGACCGGCTTGGAATTGTAGTAGTCGTTAAAATCCCCAAGCACGACGAGGTTGATTTCCGGGTTGGACTTCAGCCGGGAATCGATGATGCGTCGCAACCGGTAGGCCTCCTGCAATCGCATCTCCGCTTGGTCGGCCTCGGGCACTTTTCGCTTCGACTTGAGGTGCGCGTTGATCAGCGAAAAGTCATAGCCGCGCACCGAGATTTGCACCTCGGCAAACCCCCGGCCGACATGCAGCCGCCGACCGTTGAGCAGGTAACTTTCGTTGTCGTGCTTCGTGATTTTCTTGAACGGATACCGGCTCAAATAAGCCACGTGAATCGCCGGGTCGAACGACTTCAAGTGCTCCACATACGGGAGTCTTAACCCCTTGGCCTTCAGTTCTTTCTGCAGCTTGGCCAAGGCCTTGATCGTGCCGACTTCCTGCAGCGCGAGCACATCCGGCTTGGCCGCGAGGATGCTCTCGACCACCTTGGCTTGGGCCAGCTTGGTCTTGAGCGGCCGATTTTGGATGGGAGAGAGGATGTAATTCTCGACGTTGTACGAGGCCACGCGGATCGAGGTCTGCGCCTGGCCAAGCGGGCCAAGCACGATCCCGAGCAGGAATGGGATGATGAGTCGTTTCACGATTTGGTTATTCAGCCTTGATGATGAAAAAGTGGGCATCCGACTTTGCGCGCGTGCCGAACGATTCTCTGCCACCATCGAAGGTCAACCCATCAGCTAACGGTTTGTACGGGCCGTTCCCCGCTTGGCAGCCAAGGACAGTGTAAGTCGCGGTCGATGAGGTTTCCCAACTTATACTCTGTTCACCATTGTTAACCTCAGCAAGAATGACGATGTCCTGAACCGGTAAAAACGGCGCCTCAGTAAACGGCGCGCCTCTTGGTCAAGCGCAAGGCAGGGGCGGCTGTTTCTACAATTTGGGGCTGCGTTTATAAGGTTTTGCAGAAGGCGTCCAGGCGGTCCATGCCGTTTTGGATGTTTTCCATGCTGGTGGCGTAGCTGATGCGGAAGTTGTTGTCAGCACCGAACGCGATGCCGGGGACGGCGGCCACCTTGGCCTGCTCGAGCAGGCGCTCGCAAAACTCGGCCGATTTCAAGCCGGTGCCCTCGATGTTCGGGAACAGATAAAACGCACCTCGGCTGTTTACGCAGCTCGCGCCGGCCATGTTGTTCAGACGATCGGCGGCGTAGCTGCGACGTTTGTTGAATTCAGTCAGCCACTCGTCGAGGTGAGTTTGCGGCCCGGTGAGCGCGGCGACGGCGCCCTTCTGCGCGAACGAGGTGGCGTTGCTGGTGCTGTGGCTCTGGAGCGCGTTGATCGCCTGGGCGATCGGTTTGGGCGCAGCGAGGAAGCCGATCCGCCAGCCGGTCATCGAGTACGCCTTGGCCAGGCCGTGTACGATGATGGTGTGCGCCAGGTGTTCCTCTGAGAAGCCGGTGACGCTGGTGAACTCGGCCCCGTCGTAGACAAGCTTTTCGTAGATGTCGTCGCTCATGATGAGCACGCCTTTTTCTACGCAGACGTCTCCCAGTGCCTTGATTTCATCGGCCGTGTAAACGGAGCCAGTCGGATTGCTGGGCGAGTTGAGGATGAACAGCTTGGTGTTAGGCGTGATGGCTTCGCGTAATTGCTCCGGTGTGACCTTGAACTCGGTGGCGTCGGTGGTCTCGAGGATCACCGGCTTGGCCCCGGCAAGCTTGGCCATCTCCGGGTAGCTCAACCAGTACGGCGCTGGGATGATGACTTCGTCGCCGGCTTCGCAGGTGGCGTATATGACGTTGAAGCAGGAATGCTTGCCGCCGCAGTTGACGATCACCTGGCTCGGCTCGTACTCGACGCCGTAGTCTTTTTGAAACTTGTCGGCTACGGCCTGGCGCAGCTCGGGAATGCCACTGCTGGGGGTGTACTTGGTGAAGCCGTCGGCCAGCGCTTGGGCTGCTGCATCCTTTATGTGCTGCGGTGTGTCGAAGTCCGGCTCACCGGCGCCAAAGCCGATAACGTCTTCCCCTGCAGCACGCAGTTCCTTGGCCTTGGCCGAGATGGCCAGCGTCAACGATGGGGCGAGCGAAGCCGCCCGACTAGAGATCGGATAATCCATTTAAGTATTCAATTATTAGTGGCTTAGCTAAGAAATATCAGCCGCCGACCTGAGCTCGGGCTTCTTCAGCCAACGGGGTGCTCAGATACCTTTCACCTGTTGAACAGGCGATTGTGACGATGGTCTTGCCAGCATTCTCTGGTCGCTTGGCTACTTCGAGGGCAGCGCAAACGTTGGCCCCGCTGGAGATACCGCACAGGATGCCTTCCTGCTTGGCCAAGCGCCGAGCCATGGCGAATGCGTCTTCGTTGCTGACTCGGATACAATCGGAGATTTGCTCGCTGCCGTCCTCCCCCTTGAGATGGAGGTTGCCCGGAACGAATCCAGCGCCGGTGCCTTGAATTTTATGAGGCCCGGGCGTGAGGTCTTCACCGGCCAGCGTCTGCGAGATGACCGGAGAATCGGCCGGCTCCATGGCGATTGCCTGAAACTCCGGCTTACGCGGTTTGATCACCTCACAGCAGCCGGTGAGCGTTCCGCCGGTTCCCACACCGGCCACGACAATGTCCACCGCACCGTCGGTGTCGTTCCAAATTTCTTCGGCGGTCGTCTGCCGGTGAATCTCTGGGTTGGCAGGATTTTCAAATTGCTGAGGGATCCAAGAGTTGGGTGTCTCGGCAGCCAGCTCGTTTGCTTTTTCGATGGCGCCCTTCATTCCCTTCGGCCCCTCGGTCAGCACCAGTTCCGCGCCGAGCATGGCCAATAGAGTGCGGCGCTCGACGGACATGGTCTCCGGCATGGTCAGGATCAACTTGTAGCCCTTGGCAGCGGCCACAAAGGCCAGCGCGATGCCGGTGTTGCCGCTGGTGGGCTCGATGATCACCGTGTCCTTGGTGAGCGCACCACTTTTCTCGGCGTTCTCGATCATCGCCATGCCGATGCGATCCTTCACGCTGGAAAGCGGGTTGAAGAATTCGCACTTCAACAAAACCGTGGCGTCAACTCCCTCGGTGACCTTGTTCAGGCGCACCAGCGGAGTCCGGCCGATGGTTTCCACAATGTCGTTAAATATCTGTCCCATTTAAAAGGAAAAATCCCCGGCGACTGAATTCCGGGTGTGGTTAGGGTTTTTACTTGGCCGCGGCCTTCTTACGCTTGAGGTATGCCTTGCGACGCTGACGCTTGATTACTTTATTGTGTTGTTTGCCCATGATGTTTAAACATTCTCCGCGCAAATGCGCCCGGGAACTATGCGGAGACAGAGATTCATGTTCAAACACTATTTGTTGGCTTTAGCCATCGCGGCAGGCCTTGGGTTGGGGTGCAAGACGGGCAAAAACAAAAAGCCCGGGGAGAACTACGCGCTCATCAATATCTACCTTGAGCAGAATAACGACGGTACCAAATTCTCAAAGCGCGTCTCCGTCTATCGGGCCGACCCCGACATCTTTTATGTGAACAGCAAGCCGTTTTTGGACACGGCAGATCTCGAGCGGGTTTCACTGATGAACGTCATCGGCGGGTTTGCGCTTCAATTCCAATTCAACCGACACGGCACTGCAGTGCTCGAAAGTTATACAACTTCATCCAAGGGCAAACGGATGGCGATCTTTTGTCAGTTCACCGATTCACGGGTACTGGCAGCCCCGATGATCACCACTCGCAAGACCACCGGCATACTCCGATTCACCCCGGATTGCACCCGCGAGGAGGCGGAAAAAATAGTTACCGGACTTACTACCGCCATAAAGGAGATCGAAAAAAACAACTGATGAACCGGCTTCTCGCGCTGCTCATTTTGATTGCGCTTGGCCAAGGGATCAGTGCGCTTGGCCAAGTGTTCCAACTGCCCACACCCAACCGCGCCCTTTTCGAATCCGGTAGTGAGGCGGACTATTTTACTCCCACGGTTGGACGCACTTGGCCAAGCGGAACCTTTGGCTGTGTGAGGTCTGAAGGCTGGCAGATGCACGAGGGGTTGGACATCAAATGCATTCAACGCGATAGCAAGGGGGAACCGATCGATCCTATCAGCGCAGCAGCTGACGGCACAGTCGTCTACATTAATGCCAAGCCTGGGCTGTCCAATTACGGAAACTACATTGTCATGCGCCACGCGGTGGATGGACTAACCGTGTACACTCTTTATGCGCATCTCAGAAAAATTGCTGACGGGCTAAAGGAGGGTCAGTTCAGGAAATCCGGCGAAGTCATCGCTGTCATGGGGCGCACCGCGAATACAAAACAAGGAATCTCGAGGGAACGAGCCCACCTGCACTTTGAGATCAATTTTATGGCAAACGAGAATTTTATTACGTGGCGCAAAACCAACCTTCCTGGCATAAGAAACGACCACGGAATGTGGAACGGCCAAAACCTGATCGGCATAGACCCGTGGAAAGTGTTCCTCGAGCAGCGAAATGCAAAAACTCGAAAACAACCGTTCAGCCTGTTAGAATTCGTTCAAAGCCAACCGGTGCTGTGCAGGGTCAAAATTGGGAAAACCAACTTAAAATGGGCCAATAGGTTCCCGCAACTTGTAGAAAAAAAATCAGGTACGCAGCCGGTTGGGGGCTATGAAATTTACCTCAACAGTAACGGGCTGCCAGTGAAATTAACCCCTATAAATAAAGGCGATTCGGAGGAAAACAAGGTAAAATTACTCGAGGTATTTCCCGACGTTTACAAGGCGGCACCCTGTAGAAAGTTGGTTTTCAAAAAAGGCCAACAGTGGACCCTGACCGCCAAGGGAAAAACCCACATCAACCTTCTGATGAACTAAAATAAATTATACAAATTAGTATAATATATTTACACTTCTTTCAATTCTGTTTATCATTTACGTTCTTCGCATGGATAAAATCGGGATCATTGGCGGCAGCGGGCTTTACGAAATCGAAGGCTTCGAGGCTGAAAAATGGACTGGAGTAAACACCCCATTTGGTTCGCCTTCAGATGAGTTGCTCATAGGAAAACTGGATGACCGAGAAGTAGTCTTCCTTCCCCGTCACAGCCGTGGACATCGGATTATTCCGAGCGAATTAAACCATCGCGCGAACATCTGGGCGATGAAGCAACTTGGAGTTTCCTGGATCATTAGTGCCAGCGCAGTCGGTTCTTTACGGCAGGAATATGCTCCGCGTGACATTGTTCTGATCGACCAATTCGTTGATAATACCAAACAGTCCGCAGCTCACACTTTCTTTGGCGAAGGTATCGTGGGGCACATTCCCTTCGCCGAACCCATCTGTGAGAAACTTCGCCAACTCTTGCTGGATGCATCCCAGAGCGTGGCAGTGAAGATTCATGATCGTGGAACGTATGTGAACATGGAAGGCCCAGCGTTCAGCACGCGAGCTGAATCGCTGAGGAACCAAAAACTGGGTTTTGGCGTGATCGGAATGACGAACCTCGGCGAGGCCCGTTGTGCGCGTGAAGCAGAGATCGCTTACGCCACACTTGCTCTAGTCACGGATTATGACTGTTGGAAAGTTGAAGAAGAGCCCGTCTCTGTGGAAACGGTGATTGCCAACATGACCAAAAATGTAACGAACGCGAAGGAGATCATTCGGAATGCTATAAAACTAATACCAAGCGAGCCCGCTTGGCCAAGCCAGCAAGTGCTCGATAACGCGATCATGACTCAACGCAGCGCTTGGCCAAGCGTTACAATTGACAAGTTGAAGCCGATAATTGGGAGATTGCTGTAAGTGTTCCACGTGGAACATTACAGGTCTCCGCAGCAGGAGTTGTGAGGCCCTGGAAGGTCAGCGGCATCCGAAGTGGTCGTTTTTTCTCCCTTCCCTCTTTTTATCCAAACCATGAGCAGAGAGATATCCGTGGGATTGATCCCCGAGATGCGGGAGGCCAAGCCGACGGTTGCCGGTTGGATTTCCTTCAACTTAAGCCGTGATTCAGTTCGTAACCCAGGGATTTGGTCGTAATCAATCCAATTAGGGATGGAGCGTGATTCCATTTTCTTGAACTGTTCCACTTCTGCCTCCTGCCTGTCGATATAACCGGCATATTTCACAGTGATTTCAACCTGTTCTGCTACTTCCGGCGCGATAGGCTGATCCGGCAGGGGTAAGTCTTTGTGGGTGTAATCGTTCCGTTTTAGCAGTTGCTCTAATGAATCAGTGCTAACACGTGTATTGCGGATTCGCTCCATCTCAGCATCATATTGCTGTTTTTTGCTTTGAAACAAACCATATTGACGGTCAGAAAGCAGACCAATCTGTCGGCTTATCTCACAAAGTCTGAGATCCGCGTTATCCTGCCTGAGGAGCAAGCGGTACTCAGCTCTTGAAGTAAACATTCGATATGGCTCAGCGGTGCCCTTGGTGATGAGGTCATCAATCAGTACCCCGATGTAAGCCTGATCTCTTCTTAAGACCAATTCAGGCTTCTGCTGAACTTTTAGTGCTGCATTAATGCCGGCGATGAGTCCCTGAGCCCCGGCTTCTTCATATCCGGATGTTCCATTGATTTGTCCGGCCAGAAAAAGATTTTCACACGATTTCGTTTCGAGTGTGTTCTTTAGCTGGGTAGGAAACGCAAAATCATATTCAACCGCATAAGCGGGTCTGAGTATTTCCGCATTTTCGCAGCCAATGATGGACCGGACCATTTCATATTGGACATCAAACGGTAAACAGGTTGAAAATCCGTTGACGTACATTTCGTCTGTGGCAATCCCTTCAGGCTCCAAGAAGATTTGGTGCCTATCCTTATCGGCAAAACGAACGATTTTATCCTCAATAGAAGGGCAATATCGCGGCCCAACGCCTTCAATCTCACCAGAATACATTGGGGATTTATGCAGGTTTTCCCTTATGATTTCGGCGGTTTTGTCGGTTGTGAAGGTAATATGACAGGGTAATTGGCCGTTTAACCGATCCAAAGTGGAGCCGGGAGGATATTTCCCGTCGGAATGGCCGATATCTTTTGGATTAATCCCGGAATGTTCCACGTGGAACAATTCCTCTTTCCAAAAACTGAAATAGGGAATGGGCTCGTCTCCTGGCTGTTCTTCAGTCTTTGAGAAATCGATCGAACGCATCAGGAGCCGGGGTGGGGTACCTGTTTTTAATCGGCCCAATTTCAGACCAACCGATTTTAATGATTCGGAGAATCCGCCAACGGAACTTTCTCCAGCTCTGCCGCCAGTTTGTTTGTTGGCTCCAACGTGCATCAGTCCTTTTAGGAACGTACCGGTGGTAATGACCACCATCGATCCGTTGTACTGGATCTCCATCGTAGATTGCACGCCGGTAACCTTGCCACCTTTGTGAACGAGACTGGCAACCTGCCCTTGACGCACATCCAAGTTGGGTTCGCGTTCGCAAATCCATTTCATTCGAAACTGATATGCTTTCTTGTCGCACTGTGCCCTGGGCGCCCGGACTGCCGGACCCTTCTTCGTGTTGAGCATGCGGAATTGCAGCCCAGTCATATCCGTACATTTCCCCATTTCACCACCGAGAGCGTCGATCTCTCTTGCCAAATGTCCCTTGGCTAAGCCGCCTATAGCGGGGTTACAGGACATCTGTCCGATGGTGTCGGCGTTCATTGTCAGCATCAAAGTTTGGCACCCCATCCGGGCCGCAGCCAATGCGGCTTCAACCCCAGCGTGTCCGCCGCCGACTACGATGACGTCGAATTTTTTTGGGTAAACGAACATCAACTATTTTGATTTGAAACGTGTTGAGTCAATGGATTCTGACTCATTACTTACGATTCCTGTTGAGGGATTTTCGGTAAGGCACTGACAAATCTGAAAGATATCTTCCCGGGACGATTCGACGTCAATACCGGATGCCAAATCCTCAATGGAGTATTCAGTTTCAGCGTTTTTTCTTAGAAAAAAGACTATTTTTTGCTGCAGCTCAATTATTTCTCCAGCTGCCTTTTTCCCAGCTTCCACTCCTGGTTGGTGGTAGGCGTTTACATTTATCATGTTAGAATAATATCCGACAGCACGTTCATACAGGGCGGTCAAAACGCCAGTATTAAAACCATCAATAGTATTAATATTAATGGTTATTGATTCTCTTCTGTTTTCATAAAGCGCCTTGCGTGTGCCTTGATAAAATCCGTCGAGATAGTTGCCTGTGGTGATGCCTTCCTCGACTTCCATCGAGAAGCCATTACGGTCGGTCAGAACACGGATGAACGTCACGAAAAAATTGTTCACTCCTTCCCGGAGTTGCTGCACGTAGGCGTGTTGATCGGTAGATCCTTTGTTTCCGTAAACGGCGATTCCCTGATTCACAACATTTCCATCGAGGTCCAATTCCTTCCCAATCGATTCCATGATGAGTTGCTGCAGGTACTTTGAAAACAATTCCAGTCGATCCTTATAGGGGAGGATAACCATGTCCTTTTTTCCGTGACCGTCACCGGAGTAGTACCACATGGCGGCGAGTTGTGCGGCCGGGTTTTTTTCAAACGAATCGCTTCGATTGATTTCATCGCATGCGGCGGCACCCCTGAGAAATTCATCGATTTCAAATCCCTGGAGCGCGGCCGGCAAGAGGCCAACCGCAGAGGTTTCGCTGGTTCGGCCACCGACCCAGTCCCACATGGGGAAGCGTTGAATCCAGCCCCCGGCCGTAGCCACCTGATCGAGATTGCTGCCCTCCCCCGTAACGGCTACTGCGTGGTCGGAGAAAGTTAGTCCGGCCTCTTCATAGGCGGCCTGAATTTCAAGCATACCGTTCCGGGTTTCCTTAGTTCCACCCGACTTTGAAATCACAATGATAAGCGTTTTTCCCAATAAATTGGCCAATTTTGCCTTAATTTGATCGATCCCATCGGGGTCGGTGTTGTCGATGAACCAAGGTGTCATCCGGTCTTTACCGGGCTGTGTGAGTGCCTTGGCGACGAACTGTGGGCCCAGCGCTGAGCCTCCGATTCCGATCACCAGAAAGTGTTCGAATTTTCCATCGGCACCGTTGATTTCTCCGGCGTGCACCTTGGCTGTAAACGCCTTGATGTCGACCAAGGTCTGGTCGATGGCAGTCTTGATTTCCGGAGTTGGGGCCAGATCGGAGTTGCGCAGCCAGTAGTGGCCGACCATCCTGTTTTCGTCCGAGTTTGCGATGGCCCCGGCCTCCAGTTCGTCCATCGCTTTGAACGCCTTGGCCAAGCGCGGACGCATCTCCTCTATGAATTTTTCGGTGAAATTCATCCGGCTGATGTCCAGGCTCAGATTGATGGAGGGAAATTCGGTGTAATATTTTTTGAACCGTTCCCAGAGCTGATTGCTATCGAGTTGTGGCATGTTGAATTCGACTGGGGTCGCTGCCGAAATGGCAGAGCGGGTGAATCGAACATAATCGCCAGCCAAAGGCAATCCGTTGCTTTGCGCTTGGCCAAGTGTTCTGAATTCTTGAACCGCTTCGGCGGAGTCTTTAGAAGCGTGGACGTCATGCCGGTCAACGATCGCATTCGCAGCAAGGTCAGCAAGCTCCCGCACAAGCCGGGGGTGTACCTGATGCGTGACCGGTTTGGTACGGTGATCTATGTGGGCAAGGCCCGTGCGCTGCGCAAGCGGGTCAGCCAATACTTCCATCCATCTCGGAGGCACGGCTGGGACTTGAAACTGGCTGCGTTGATTGAGGCCATCGAGGACTTCGACGTCCACATCGTCAAAAGCGAACCGGAGGCGCTTTTACTCGAGAGTAAATTAATTAAAGAATTCAAACCTAAATATAATGTCAGTTTTCGGGATGACAAGAATTATTTGTTGATCAAGGTTAACCTGAATGACGCGATCCCGAGGTTTACCTTCACACGGATGCGGCAGCAGGATGGGGCGAAATATTTCGGGCCGTTTGTTAGCGGGGGTGCCTGTCGCCGCACGATCACGATGCTGCGGAAGAAATTCAACCTGCGCGGCTGTCGCCCTTTGATGCCAACGGAGCGTGATTATAAGCATTGTCTTTATGGGCATTTGCAGCATTGCTCGGCGCCGTGTGTCGAAAAGGTGTCGCTGGAGGATTACCGACAACAGGTGTCTTCGGCCTGCGAGTATCTCGAGGGCCAGACTGCTGGCTGGGAGAAGGAGCTAGAGGTTGAGATGCTCAAGGCGTCGGAGGCGCGCGACTTTGAGAAGGCGGCACGGTATCGCGATATGATTCAGGATTTGCGTGAAACCACCAAAAAATCACGTAAATTCACCCGTATGCCGTTGAAACTGCCGGGGGCGATAGACTTCAAACGCGACCTTGCAGCGCTTCGCCAAGCGCTTGGCCTGCCGGAGCCACCCAAGCGGATCGAGGGCTTCGACATATCGAACATCAGCGGCACATTCATGGTGGCGTCGATGGTCAGTTTCCTCAATGGAAGGCCGGATCGGGCACAGTACCGGCGGTTTCGCATGAAGAGTGTTGTGGCGCAGGACGACTTTGCCTGCATGGCGGAGACGGTGCGGCGGCGGTACAGCCGACTCAAGCGGGAGCAACGCCCGATGCCGGATCTCATCCTGATCGACGGAGGCAAGGGGCAGCTTGGGATGGCCTGTCGCGAGTTGGCCAAGCTTGGCCTGGGTCAACTGCCGGTCATCGGCTTGGCCAAGGAGTTCGAGGAAATCTACCAACCCGGCGAGAGTAAGCCGCTGCGGCTTGGCCTCGACAGCGGGGCGTTGAAGCTCCTGCAGCGAGTACGCGATGAGTCGCATCGGTTTGCGAACACCTACAATGCCGATCTGCGATTGAAGAAAATTTCAGAGAGTGTACTGGATGATCTGCCAGGAATCGGCGGCAGCCGAAAGGCGGCGTTGCTGAAGCAGTTTGGGTCGGTGCATCGGCTGCGCTCGGCCACGCTGGATGAAATTCAGCAGGTGCCCGGCTTTGGTAAAAAATCGGCGACGGCACTCAAGGCGTTTCTTGAAACGCGGCCGAAGTCCAGCAAGTGATCAGCCCTTTGGCGGGCCGGTGGTGGTTTGAAACTTGGGCACGGATTCCGTGATGAACTTTGCCATCTTGGCGTAGGTTTCGTCTTCCGCACCCGGTTGACAGATGGCGAAGTAGGAGATGTAGGCCCAGCGCTGCAGCTCTCCCTCGGTGAGCAGACCCTTGGTCATCGTCCACATGCGGTCGAAGTGGTCCGTCGCCAGTTTGTCGTCTGCGACGAACCAATAAACGTAGATGCCGCGCATGTGCACTTCGTTGCCGTTGCTGTCCCGGAACGGTCGGGACGTCGTCAGTTTCATGACCGGTAAATCGTAGGGATAAGGCTGCGCGATTGGGATATCGACGACCTCACGGTGGTCGATGGTGAAGCCCTGGCCGGGCAGGCAGTATTCCGGTTTGTGGATGGAGGTGCGGTCGTGTCCCATCAGTACCACGTTGTTTTCAATCCACGTCTTGTCTGGAAATGTGTAGCGGCGTCGGCCGTAGGTGGTGTCTTCCGGTAGCCAGTCCAGTTCCTTGGTGGTGATGGGCGTTGCCTCCGAGACGCACTGCATGACGTCGGCTGGCAGGGCCACGCCATTGGTGCGGACGACATGGTTGGTCTCGTTGAAAATCTGCATTTCGGTCAACCGCACCCCGGGGTTTCCGAGCGCGAAAGTGAGCTGACTGAGGAAGGCGGTGGACACCCCGATCAGGATGAGAAAAACTATCAAAATTGAGATTGCCTTCTTATTCATTGTTTTCCTTTTCGGTCGATTCCGGCTCAGCTTCTGGCTCAGTCTGGTCGTCTTCTTTTATGACACGGCCGAGGATAAACACGCCGATAAAAGCGGGCACGTAGGGCAGCAGACTGAGGATACCGTTGTCGTGCACGAAGTTTCCTGCCGCCTGTCCGCCTCCCGGCTTTGCAGTCTCAACCATCTCGGCGGCAAAAATAATCAACGTCAGGCGTAGCACATTCCCCGCGACGGCCAACGGGAATGCCGACAGGATGATCACGCCGGTTTTCCATTTTTTTGTGAACGCCACAAACCCGTAGATGGTGAAGAAGGCGAGCGTAACGATCAGGCTCCGCAGCCCGCTGCACGCCGCGGCGATGGCGTAGGTGTAGCGCCGTTGTGAGTCTGAAATCTGTACGCCCTCCTGAATGATATCGATCCCCAGCAACGTTCCGCAGATCCAGCCGGTGATGTCGGAGGCGATGTGGCTGAGCGGCACCGTCACCGTTTCCGCCATCGTGCCGACCGGCACGCCAAAGGCAAAAAGCAGGCACGGAAAAAAACTGGCGCGCAGCCAACTCGGCCCCCAGACCAGCCCGGTCAACGCGTAGATTCCGAGATAAAAACCGACGATAGAAACCCGGGCCTGCTGAATCACGTACCCGACCAGATGGATTGCCAGCGCGATGGCGACCAACGCCAAGGCTGGCCACCACGTTCGCTTCGGCGCAGCCAGTAACTCGTCGCGTTTCCAGTAGCACAACCCGAGCACAATCAACGGAATGATGTAACCCAGCTCGTCGTCCTTGGAGGTGCTGTAGGTGTAACTCATCCACGCGTAGAGGGAGTGAGTGTCGACATACCCGAGAGTGGAGTTCCCGAGAAACTGGAAGAAAAGCAGCCAAGTGCCGAGCAGCGCGAGAAACAGCGGCTTATCCGGTAGCCCGCCCCATAGGCGTGAGATTTCATCCATCACGCTGGGTCGTGGTGCTTCGTTTTGATTCTCCGGCTCGCTCATCGAAGGCACGGCAGCTTAAACAGTCGACGACAAAACCGCGAGCAAACCCTACGACCAGGCGCGGCGCAGCAGGTCGATCGCGTTCCCGCCCATGATGCGGTCGATGTCCTCCGGCGAGTAGCCGCGGCTGGCCAGCATGGTGGGTATTTTTTGCAGGTCGGCAATGGTGTCCATGTCACCGGGCGACTGTTCGCGGCCAAAGCCGCCGTCGAGGTCTGTGCCGATGCAGGCGTGTTTTGCATCACCGGCAAGCTGGCAAACGTAGTCAATGTGATCGACGACATGCGATAGGGCCACCCCGGATGACTCCGGAGTAGTCACGCCGCGTTGCCAACCGGGGATGAGCATCCAAGCATCGAACGCCGCACCGATGACGCCGTCTCGCTCGATCACTCGCTTGAGCTGCTCGTCGCTGAGCTGGCGGTCGCCCGGCACCAGCGCGCGGCAGTTGCAATGGCTGGCCCAGACGGTGCCGCCAAACAAATCCATCGCCTGATCGAGCGACTCGTCACTCAGGTGGGTGACGTCGAGAATGATACCGAGGCGCTCCATCTCGCGGAGTAGATCCGGCCCCGCTAGGCCAAGCGGTCCGCTTTCGTCCGTGCCCGGCGCGTAGGTCCCCGGGCCGTAATGCGCCGGGCCAAGCGCGCGCAGGCCGGAGGCGTAGGCTTGTTCCAGATGGCCAAGCGGGACCATCGAGTCGGCTCCCTCGAGACTGAGCACGTAGCCGACTGGGAGCGACTCGGTTGGGCCGGATTCCCACTTGGCCAAGTGCGACTCGAGTTGTTCGAGATTTGAGATCTGCGATAGCTCGCCCTGTTGTTCCATCTCGCGGTACCAAGCCAGTTGGCCCTGTGTCTGTGCCCAGGCTTGGGCGGGCGAGTGCCAGCCGGGCAACGGGTTGTGGCGCTTGGTGTAGCGGGCGATTAGTGTCCCAACACAAAGGCCGATGTTTCCGCGACGCATCTCCGGCAGGCAGACTGTGCCTTGGCCGCGGTCTGGTTTGTCGGTCTGGCCGGCCTCGCGTTCGCGAATCTCAGCGAGTGGCTGCGACAGGTCGCGGTTCCACTCGAGCGCGTTCATCGACAGGTCGAGGTGGATGTCGAAAATAAATGGGGTGTTTTCCGGCATGGCAGGGCGCCAGCCGCTTGGCCAAGCGCGGCAACAGTCAACGGCAGAAACTGCATCCTGTGAAGCACGGAGTCGTTGAGGGTTATGCGCTTGGCCAAGTTCGGGAGCTGATTTAGGCTCGCGGTTTGGCTGCCGGCCGGCAGCCAAACGACACGATGGGGAATCCAAACGACAATTCAACAGAGCCGAACAGCGGTGATGCGGCGCCGGAGTCGCTCGATTTCATCCGTGAAATCATCGCGAACGACCTGTCCAGCGGGAAGCATGCCTCGACGGTGACGCGGTTTCCGCCGGAGCCCAACGGGTACATTCATATCGGGCACGCGAAGTCGATCTGCCTAAACTTCGGCGTCGCGCAGGAAAGCGACGCAAGTGTCTGCCACCTACGTTTCGACGACACCAACCCGGTGAAGGAGGACGTCAAGTACGTGGACTCGATCAAGAAGGATGTGGCTTGGCTTGGTTTTGACTGGGGCAAAAATCTTTACTTTGCGTCGGACTATTTTGAGAAACTATACGACTTCGCGGTTGAGTTGATTGAAAATGGTAAGGCATTTGTCTGTGACCTGACGCTGGACGAGATCGCCGAGCATCGCGGCACCCCGACTCGCCCCGGCAAAAACAGTCCTTACCGCGATCGGTCGCCGGAGGAAAATCTCGAGTTGTTCGAGCGTATGCGGGACGGAGAATTCGACGACGGCACGCGGGTGCTGCGGGCGAAGATCGACATGGCCTCGCCGAACCTGCACATGCGCGATCCGGTGTTGTATCGCATCCGCAAAACGCAGCATCACCGCACCGGTGACAAGTGGTGTATCTACCCGATGTACGATTTCACGCACTGCCTGTCTGACTCGATTGAGGGCATCACCCACTCGCTGTGCACACTGGAGTTTGAGGTGCACCGGCCGCTTTACGACTGGGTTCTGGATAATGTTAAGGTTGATTGCCACCCGTGCCAGATTGAGTTCGCCCGACTGAACCTGACCTACAGCGTCCTGAGCAAGCGTAAGCTGTTGTCGCTTGTGGAGGAAGGGCATGTCGACGGCTGGGACGATCCCCGCATGCCGACAGTTTCCGGGTTGCGTCGACGCGGGTACACCCCGGCGAGCATCCGGTCGTTCTGCAAAACCATCGGTTTGACCAAGTTCAACAGCCTCACCGATGTGGCCCTGCTCGAGCATAGCATCCGACAGGATTTGAACGAGACGGCCGAGCGGCGGCTGGCAGTCCTGCGGCCGCTCAAGGTGGTTATCACCAATTTTGAGGAGGGCAAAGTTGAGGAGCTTGAAGCGGTCAACAACCCGAAGAATCCCGAGGTCGGCACGCGCACGATACCGTTCACGCGGGAGATTTACGTCGAGCGCGATGACTTCATGGAGGATCCGCCGAAGAAATATTTCCGGCTGGGTCCGGGGCGCGAGGTGCGTCTGCGCTTCGCCTTTTTTATCACCTGCCAGGAGGTCATCAAGAACGCCGCGGGAGAGGTGGTGGAACTGCACTGCACCTACGATCCCGAGACCAAAGGCGGCAACGCCCCGGACGGACGCAAGGTCAAGGGCACCATCCACTGGGTGTCGGCGTCAAAGGCGTTCGAGACGGAGGTGCGACTCTACGACCGGTTGTTCACGGCTGAGGACCCGAATAAGGAAGAGGACGGCAAAACGTTCATTGACTATCTCAATCCGGATTCGCTGGAAGAGATCAGCGAGGCCAAGCTGGAGCCGGGGCTCGAGGACACGGAGCCGGGCGCGCTGTATCAGTTCGAGCGCCTTGGCTATTTTTGTGCTGACGCAAAAGACTCGCAGCCGGGCAAGCCGGTATTCAACCGCACGGTCACGCTGCGTGACGCCTGGGCCAAGCAGCAGGCCAAGGGCTGATCTCCGGCCGGGCGCTTGGCCAAGCGCGTTGCCTTTTGGTCGTGAAACAGTAAACTCCCCGCGTGGGTTGCGAAGCCACATTGGACGATCTCTGTCAAAAAGTCTGGAACGGTGAGCGCATCACCGGCGCCGAGGCGGTGGAGCTGTACGACCTGCCGCTACAGCAACTCGGCGCGCTGGCCGACCGCCGCCGTCGTCTGGCCAAGGCCGATGATTACGAGGGCCAAGGCAACGACATCGTCACCTACATCGTCGATCGCAACATCAACTACACCAACGTCTGCAATGTCTACTGCAAGTTCTGTGCATTTTGGCGCACGGAAAAACAGGACGACTCCTACGTCATCACGCTCGACGAGATCGACAAAAAAATCGATGAGACCGTTGCGCTTGGCGGCACGCAGATTCTCATGCAGGGCGGGCATCATCCCAAGCTGGACAAGCAATGGTACCTCGACCTGCTATCGCACATCCGGGCAAAGTTTCCGCAAATCAACATCCACGCCTTCAGCCCGAGCGAGTTCATCCACTTTCGCGATGTATTCGACGAACCGCTTGAGACGTTGATTCGGGACTTCCGGGACGCGGGGCTGGGCTCCATCCCCGGCGGCGGCGGTGAAATTTTGGTGGACGAGGTCCGCAACCGCATCGCGCCGCTCAAGGCAATGAGCGACGATTGGCTGGAGGTGATGGCCATCGCGCACAAACTGGACATGGCCACCACGGCAACGATGATGTTTGGCCACGTGGAAAACATCGAGCACCGCGTCGAGCATCTCGGGCGAGTGCGCCGGCAGCAGGATGAAACCGGCGGCTTCACGGCGTTCATAGCATGGACGTTTCAGGCCGAGAACACAAAGCTCAAGGCACCGACCGTCGGCGCAAATGAATATCTTCGGATGCAGGCGTTGAGCCGGATCTACCTCGACAACGTGCCCAACATCCAAAGCTCCTGGGTGACGCAGGGGTTGGAGATTGGCCAGGTGGCGTTAAAGTACGGCGCCAATGATTTGGGCAGCATCATGATCGAGGAAAACGTTGTTTCCGAGGCCGGCACGACCTTTTGCATGGGCGTGGCCGACATGCAGCGGTTGATTGAGGGCATGGGCTACACGGCGCGGCAGCGCGACAACTGGTATCGACTGGTCGATGGTCAGGCAGCAGCGGCATGACGAATTTGAAACAACAAAAGAGAGACATGAAACTTGAGCGCTTGGCCAAGCGCTTGGCCGTGGGGGCACTTGGATTGGCGGTGTTCACGATGGCCGGGTGCCGTTCTCCCAAGGGCGACAAGGAAACATTCAGCCTCAACGATCGGGTGACTTACAATGCTGCGTACGACGAGGAACTCGATTTTATTTTCAGCCTATCGGAAAAAGGCAAGTGGGAGGAAGCCGAGGCCGAGATCGGGTTGTTGCTGCAGAAGCATCCCGAGGACGCCACGTTGCAACGCATCGGGGAATGGGTGACCACACAAAAAATCCTTCTGCGCCAGCAGGCAGTTGAGGATCGCATCCGCAGCATCAACGCGAAGCAGACCGGCATGAATCCCTCTCTCAAGGAGCTGTGGAAGGAAAGCAAGGATCGAGGCCTGCCGCCCCGGAAGGATCTGCGTGATGCGCTGGAAATGATCGAGGCCACACCATATGTGCCGGAAACGTATGGCAAAGAGGTCACCAAGAAAGGCTTCCTGTTCGACGCCAACAGCGAGCGGGGCCGGATGTCCGAGTTGCTGAAAAACAAGGTGACCGTTCAGGTGGACAACCTGCCGATTCAGCAAATCCTGTTCGATATCGGAAAGGAAAACGGGATCAATTTCGTCGCCGATCAGGAGATGGAACCGTTGCAGCAAAAGCTGACGCTCAACCTCGAGAAAGTTAACCTTGGCGAGTTGCTGGCCTACATCGCGCGCAACACAGGCGTGAAGTTTCAGGTCGGCGAGGACTTGATCTGGGTGATCGATGGCAAGGCATCGAAAGAGCTAATCGAGGAGACGCGGTTTTACCGGTTGCGCAGGGGCTTCATCGTCCCGGCACAGTTTGGGCCGGATGAGGTGGTCTCAGTCACCACCACGCCGGCGGAAGGCCCAAGTGTCACGAAGGAAACCGCGACGTACGAAAAGTTCGTCAACGACAGCAAGTCGCAGAATCCCTCCATCGAGGAGGCAATCGAAAAATTCTTCAAGGGCGAGTTCATGATCGATTACGAGCGCAACCTGATCGTGGCCACCGGCACGCCGTCGCAATTTGAACTGCTCGAGAAGATTATTGCCGAGTTCGACCGCCCGATACAGCAGGTGCTGATTGAGGCGCGTTTCATCACGATTTCGGAGGCGGCATTTCTTGACCTCGGCTTCCGCTGGGCCTCGAGCATCGCCAACGGCGCGATCAAGGACCAGACCGGGATCAGCCGCGGCACACTCGGCGGCGAGGAGGGGATGCTCACGCGTGTCACGCTGCGAAACGTTTTTCAGGACAGCGATATCCTTTCGTCGACTGACTTGTCCGCCGCGCTCACTGCCCTGGAACAGAGCGGCGAGAGCCAACTACTCAGCGCCCCGCGCCTGACGCTGCTCAACAACCGGCCCGGCCGCATAAACGACGGCGAGGTCAACTATTACTACGAGCAATTCGCCATCGAGGAAACCGTGCTTGAGCGGGTATCCACCGCGAGGCTCGTCCCGACCGGCAAGCCGAGCAAGATCACGGCCGGCGTCTCGCTCGATGTCGTCGCCAGTATCGGCGGCGACGGGCAAAGCATCCTGATGGCTCTGCACCCGGTGGTGAATCAAAACGTCAGCTACGTCTCGCTTGACGGCCAGACCGTGGAGGAGGTGGACAAAACCGACGACAATCGCATGCAGATTTTCCTGCCGAAATGGCGCACGCAAGAGTTGGCCACGCGCGTGGTCGTGGGAACCGGTCAGAGCATCATGATGGGCGGCGTGCTCGAGCGCGAGCAGCGTACGGTGGTCGAATCCGTGCCGATCCTTGGCAACATCCCCGGCCTTGGCTCGCTGTTTCGCAAGCGCGCCACGCTCGATAAACCACGTTATTTGCTGATTTTTGTGACCGCCACGCTGATCGACGAGGACGGCTCCTTCATCACTTACGAAAAGCCGGAGGAGGGGCCGGTAGCTCCCGTGCGGGCGCCCTCGGCACTGGACGCTGGCGGCGCAACGGCATTCCCGCCCAAGCCAGAGGCCAAGCCGGCTGAGCCGGCAGCGAAACCAGCAGCCCCAGCCACCAAGCCGAAATCCAGCCCGTCTCCTCCGCAATAAATTGCCGTTTGGCCAAGCGCTTGGCCAAGCGGCATCGGGCTTGATTTTTTACAGCCAAGCGCGACGATGGCTTGGCCCGAAAACAGGCAATGCAACCCCAAGCAAATCCTATGTCCAAGATCGAGCGCGCGCTCATTTCCGTTTCCGACAAAACCGACCTCGTTCCGTTTGCAGAGGTGCTCTCCCGTGCCGGAGTTGAAATCCTCTCGACCGGAGGCACGGCCAAGGTGCTGCGCGAAGCCGGCATCGAGGTGATGGATCTCAGCGACTACACCGGCTTTCCCGAGATGCTCGATGGCCGCGTGAAAACGCTGCACCCGATGGTGCACGGCGGGCTGCTTTACCTTCGCGAAAATGACGAGCATGTCGCCACGACCAAGGAGCACGGAATCAAGCCGATCGACCTTGTCGTCGTTAACCTTTATCCGTTTGAGCAGACGGTGGCCAATCCCAACGTCACGCTTGAGGATGCCATCGAGAACATCGACATCGGCGGCCCGTCAATGCTCCGCAGCGCGGCAAAGAACCACCAGAGCGTCACCGTCGTCGTCGATCCAGCCGACTACGGTCGAGTGGCTGATCAAGTGTCCTCGGGAGGCGATACCACGCTTGAGTTGCGCCGTGAGCTTGCGGTGAAAGTTTACTCGCGTACCTCGGCGTACGACGGCGCCATTGCGTTGTACCTGGCCAACGTCTACGCAGCCGAACAACCGGAGACCGATCTGCCGGACAAGCTCGTCCTGCGCGCCGACAAGACACAAGACTTGCGCTACGGCGAAAACCCACACCAGCGCGCGGCGCTCTACGGCCGGTTCGGGGAATTTTACGAGCAGCTTCATGGCAAGGCACTGTCGTACAACAATATTCTCGACCTCACGGCCGCCGCTCACTTGATTGTTGAGTACGACGCCGACCCGCCGACGCTGGCCATTCTCAAGCACACCAACCCTTGTGGGTTGGGACAGGCGGAGGTGCTTGCGGAGGCTTGGGACAAGGCATTCGCCACCGATAAACAGGCACCGTTCGGAGGGATTATCGCCTGCAACACAGCGCTCGATTTGGCTACTGCGGAACAGATCAGCGAGATTTTCACCGAGGTCATCGTGGCACCTGATTTTTCTGAAGAAGCACTTGGTTTGTTGCAGCAAAAGAAAAATCTGCGGCTCGTTAAACTGAAGTTGAACCCGGCTAATACTGTGCCGTGGGATGTCCGATCGGTTGGTGCGGAGTCGTTCCTCGTGCAGGAGCGCGACCTTAAAAAGATCTCAGCGGTCGACCTCGAAGTGGTCACGGAACGGCATCCAAGCGAGGACGAACTCAAGGCGATGCTTTTCGGTTGGCGAGCGGTGAAGCACCTGAAATCCAACGCCATTCTTTATGCCGGTAAGGACCGCACACTGGGAGTGGGCGCCGGGCAAATGAGCCGAGTGGACTCCAGCCGAATCGCTGTCTGGAAGGCGGGCGAGGCCGGTCTCGACCTGAAGGGCAGTGCGGTCTGCAGCGACGCATTTTTCCCATTTGCTGACGGACTGATCGCTGCGGGCGAGGCGGGGGCTACGGCGGCTATTCAGCCGGGTGGATCCAAGCGCGACGACGAAGTCATCGCTGCGGCGAATGAACGCGGAATGGCCATGGCCTTTACCGGGGGGCGACACTTCAAGCACTGACGCTTGGCCAGGCGGAAGCGTGTTAACCCAACGATCATGGCACCCTGAGTCGCTACTCTGGCTGGGGTGCATCCTGATGGTTACGTTGGGATTGGGGGGCGGGCTTGCTGGTTATTTCAAGGACGGCTCCGTGGAGCAGATGGCAGCAAACGTTGCCGTGCTGCCGCTATCCATTTTGGTTTCGGTCATTTCATGGATGCTCATCAGCGCGAAGTTTTACAACACACCGATCGGTCTAAAGGACACCTTTGGCCTCAACCGGGGCAGGTTGAAAACATGCCTCGCATTTGGCCTTGGCGGGGGGGGTGTCATCATTCCGGTGGCGATGTTTTTGATGCTGCTTACGGGTTTTGTACTGAACGCGCTGGCAGACGAGGCTCCCGAGGAACAAAAACTGGTGACGGTGATCGCGGAGCAGGCGCAGGCGGAAGGTGGACTGGAATTTTTAATCTTCTTCGCGTTCATGGCCGTGGTGGTTGCACCGATCGGCGAGGAGATTTTATTTCGGGGAATCCTTTATCCGTCCATCAAGCAAAACGGCTACCCGAAGGTGGCCATCTTTGGTACGGCGGTGTTGTTTGGTTTGTTTCACGTGAACCTTTTGACGTTCGCTTCACTGACGTTTGTTGGGCTTGCGCTAATTTTCATTTATGAGAAGACGGACAATTTACTGGCACCAATTTTGGCTCATGCATTTTTTAACGCAGTGAATGTTTCTTTGATTTTGATGGATTCCAAAGGGATCCCAGATACCGGCATGATTCAGTAATGAGCGACGAGACAAAAAAAGGAACGGCAAAAAGTCCAGGCGAGTTTGAGCTGATCACACGCCTGAAAACAAATCTGCAAACTAACGACTCGGTCATCGTCGGTGCCGGGGACGATTGCGCCGTGATCGATGCCAGTGTTCCCGGCAAATGGCAGCTTCACAAGACTGACGGCATGGTCGAGGGAGTTCATTTTACCCGCGAGACGGCCCCGGAAAAAGTCGGCCACAAGGCGCTTGGTCGGGCGCTCAGCGACATCGCCGCCATGGCTGGATCGCCACGCTGGGCCATGATTACGCTTGGCCTGCCGGACGGGTTCGACGGTGAGATGGTTGAGGCGATTTACGATGGCATCAACCGCTTGGCCAAGCGACACGAGGTTGCGGTGGTGGGCGGCGAGACGGTTTCCAACCCGGAGCGCTTAGTCATTAGCGTGTCTGTGGTTGGCGAGGTCGATCGGGATCGATGTGTTCTTAGGGCCGGGGCCAAGCCGGGGGATGGGGTCTGGGTCACAGGCGAGCTGGGCGGCTCGATCGCCGGGCATCATCTGGATTTTACTCCACGCCTGAACGAGGCTCTTTGGTTGGCCGAACACTTTTTGCCTAGCGCCATGATCGATCTCAGCGATGGCCTCGCCGGGGATTTGGGCCACCTGTTGGATCAGGCAAACGCCGGGGCGGAGCTGCTGGAGACAGCGCTGCCAATCCGGCGTGAGGCGAGGCTCCGCGCCCGCGAGTCGGATGCCGCCAAGCCTCCGCTGCTCGCGGCACTGACCGATGGCGAAGACTACGAGCTTTGTTTCACGCTTGGGCAGGGTTACGCGGTGGCATTGCTCGATCAATTTCGCAAGGCGTTCCCGGAGACCCCGATCAGTTGCATCGGCAAAGTCGTTGCCGAGCCGGGGCTAAAGATCCAACAGAAGGACGGTACAAAGGAGTTTGCCACCCGTGGGTTCGTTCACTTCCAATAGTCCCGACGAGACTTTCGAGCTCGGCCGGCAATGGGCAGCGGACCTCGCTGCCGGCTGGGTGATCGGTCTGATGGGAGACTTGGGCACGGGCAAAACTCAACTGGTAAAAGGCCTGGCTGCCGGGCTGGGAGTCGAGGCAACGGTCAACTCGCCGACATTCGCCCTGCTGCAGGAACACGACGAGGGGCGGTTGCCGCTGGCCCACATCGACCTTTACCGACTGGAGACGCCGGCGGAAATTGTCGGCGCCGGTTTGGAACATTTCCTGACCGCGCCCGACGGCGTTGCCGCCATAGAGTGGTTTGAGCGGTGGCTGGTTTCCGATTGGCAACCGGGGCAGCTATTGCCTGAGTCGGCCCGCCCCACCGATGGTGTGACGTTGCGTTTGGTAAATCTGACCGACGAGGGCGAAACTCGACGGAGGATTGAGTATGAAGATGTTGGCAGTTGAATTTTCCTCCGACCACCGGAGCGTCGCTGTGCTGGGCTGTGAAAATCTGCTTGCCGAAAAAACAATCACGGAGGGCAGGAACACGGCGGCGGTTCAACTAATCGAGGAAACTCTGACAGCAGCGAAGACGAGTCGCCCAGAAATCGAGTGCATCGCTGTTGGGATCGGCCCCGGATCGTACACCGGCATCCGGGCGGCGATCGCGTTGACGCAGGGTTGGCAGCTAGCCGCCGGCGTCAAGGTGCAGGCAGCGGACAGTCTGGAGGCGTTGGCCCTTGGCCGACAAATTGCGGGTGATCGTGGTGAGATCACGTTCGCTGTCGATGCTGCTCGCGGCGAATTTTATCTGGCCAAGTTCGAGTTGGAAAACGAGGGCGTCCGCAAAATTGAACCGACGCGCCTGGCCAAGCGCGATGAATTTGAGGCGTTGCTGGAAAGTGGCCAACCGGTCATCGGGCCAAGCTTGGCCGAAAAATACCCGGCGGTGATGGAGCAGTTTCCTTCGGCCGAATTTGTTGGGCGCCTAGCCGCCCGACGGGTGGAATTCGTTGAGGCATCCGAGCTTGAGCCGGTTTACTTGCGTCAAATCGACTTCGTGAAGGCACCTCCGTTACGCGAAATACCCCCGGCGTAAGCCAAACGCTTGGCCAAGCGGAGAGTGATCAGCTCTCGATGACGTTGATCTCGACCGGTTCGACGCTCACGCCGCGGCGTTCCAGCCAAGCGACGGCTTTTTTCACGTCGTTGGCCAAGCCGTCCAGCTCAAGGCAAATCAGGCCAATCTCACCGGTGACACTGGCTTGGCGGACGTTGGTGACGACCGGGAATTTCTGGGACAGCTCCCAGACGACCGGCTTGGTGATGAGCCGCTGCGGGAACATCAGCCACAGCCGGGCGGTTTTCCTTTGGTTGGCAGCGCGTTTGGTTTTGCGAACCGCTTTCTTCGCGGCCTTACGTGCTGGCTTGGCTGCCTTCTTTTTGGCTGCCATGAATCTTCCTTAACCTCCCGCGATGGCGGGGATGATGCTGACGTCGTCACCGTCTTTCAACGGCGTGTCCTGATTCTCGAGGAAGCGAATGTCCTCCTCGTTGACGTAAACATTGACGAAGCGGCGAATCTCGCCCGCCTCATCGACGAGCCGTTCCTTGATGCCGGGAAATTTACCCTCCAGTTCATCCACGGCGGTGCCGATGGTGGCGGATTCGACTTCCACAGTTTCCTGTTCGTTCGTGAGCTTACGAAGCGGTGTGGGGATGCGTACTGTTGCTGCCATTCTGAAAATTCGTTACTTGGTTTTGACTTTCGTATCGGACTCGATCAACTCCTCGAACTCCCTCAAGCTCGGCTTGATCTCATCCGGTTTGCCAACGCGGCCCTGCACGGCGTCGAGCGTCTTGAGGCCGTTGCCGGTCACACAAAGGACAACGGAATCCTCGGCGGGAATCTTGCCCGAGGCAACCAGTTTCTTGGCCGTGCCAACGGTCACGCCGCCTGCAGTCTCGGTGAAGATGCCCTCGCATTCGGCGAGCGCCTTCATCGCCTCGCGAATCTCGTCATCGCTGACATCGTCTGAGGCACCGCCGGTTTCCTTCATCACCTTCAGTGCATAAAAGCCGTCCGCCGGCGTGCCGATGGCGAGCGACTTGGCAATGGTGTCCGGCTTGACCGGCTTGAAGAAATCCTTGCCATCCTTGTATGCGGCAGAGATCGGCGAACAACCGGTGGCCTGCGCGCCGTGCACGACCGGCTTGGTGTCCTTGGCGAGGCCCAGCTGGATCAATTCCTGATAGCCCTTGTGAATCTTGGTGAGCAGTGAGCCGGAGGCCATCGGCGCGACTGTGTGCTGCGGCAGTTTCCAGTTCAACTGCTCGGCGATCTCAAACGCCATGCTCTTTGACCCCTCCGCGTAGTATGGGCGCATGTTCACATTGACGAACGCCCATTTGTACTTGCCGGCGATCTCCGCGCACAGGCGGTTCACTTCGTCGTAATGCCCCCGAATACCCACCACTCGTGCGCCGTAGATAAGCGAGTTGAGAATCTTGCCTTCCTCCAGGTCGTTGGGAATGAATACGAACGAATCCAGCCCGGCCGAGGCGGCGTTGGCGGCGACCGAGTTGGCGAGGTTGCCGGTCGAGGCACAGGCCACAGTCTCGAAGCCAAGTTCGCGTGCGCGGCTCAAAGCCACGCTCACCACGCGATCCTTGAACGAAAGTGTAGGGTAGTTGACGGCGTCGTTCTTCACCCATGCCTCACGCACGCCGAGCCACTTGGCCAAGCGGTCGGCCTTGACCAGCGGCGTGTAGCCGACGCCCGTTCCCACGGTGGGCTCCTCTGCGACTGGGAGCAATTCCCGGAAGCGCCACATCGTCTGGGGACGCTTGGCCAGAGAATCCTTGGTCAGCGATTTTTTAATCTTGTCGTAGTCGTATGCGACCTCCAGCGGGCCGAAGTCGAACTCGCACACATGTGTGGCCTCGAGCGGATATTCCCGCCCGCACTCGCGGCACTTGAGTGCCTTCATGAATCCTGATTTTTTACTCATGCCTGTTTTCTTTGTGCGAAAGTTGGGAGTAGCGGGGACAGAAAAATCCCCTTCCCGTAAGACGAGAAGGGGTGAAGAAATTCTTCGCGATCTCGTCCCATTTTCCCCTGACGCTGCCGTCGGGCTGGAATTGGCACCTCGTCGTTGGATTCGCATTCCAACCGGTTGCCGTGGCGTCACAGGGCCAGATCCCTCAACCACTCTTAATGAGATGCTGCCGAAGCAGCGGGGCAAATGAAGCTAAAATGAGGCCAAGCTGTCAACTCATATTTCGAATTCCGGAGTTTTGACCACCGTATTTTTTCCGAATGGAATGCGGAGCCAAATCCGTTCGTGCACGTAGTACACCGCGATCTTGGCCACAAACTCGATAACCCCAATCTTAAGCGCCGTGTCTGTTTCCCCTGTGATGAGATAGGCGATTACCATGGTCGAAAAAGTCGCAACCAAGCGCCATGTAAACCCCTTGAGCACACTGCGCATCGACGATTCTGTGATAATCTGAGTTTCTTTTCCTGGCATATTTCCCAATAAAACGAGCTAAAAACCCGCAAGGCCAGGGAGAGTACATTTAATTCCTACTATGTCAATAGAGTATATGATTATTCAAGCGGCTCCCTTTTTGGTTGTTGTTCGCGCTTGGCCAAGTTTTGCTCTCCCGAATGTTGCGCTTGGTTTCTTTGCTTATCGCTTGGCTTGTCGTCTCTGGCTTGGTCAAGGCTGCCGAGCCAACGGCCGAAAAAAGTGATCTACCCCGTATTCCTCCAACAGAGCCTAAAAATGTCATAGGCACCTTTTCGATTCGCGAGGGTTTCGAGATTCAGCTGGTTGCCGCCGAGCCGTTGGTGGTCGATCCGGTCGCCATGGCGTTTGACGAGCACGGTCGACTGTACGTGGTCGAGATGATCGGCTACTCGGAACACCGCGAGGATCGGCTTGGCCGGGTTCGATTGCTCGAGGATGAAAACGGGGACGGGCAGTTTGATCGATCAACCATTTTTGCGGACAACCTCGCATGGCCAACTGCGGTGGCGTGTTTTGACGGAGGCGTATTTGTCGGGGCGACGCCGGACATCCTTTACCTGAAGGATACCGACGGCGATCGAAAAGCGGACGAACGCAAAGTGGCGTTGACCGGTTTTGGGGAGGGCGTGAAGCGGCTCAACATGCAGTCTTTAATGAACAGCTTTCGCTGGGGTTTAGACAACCGCATTCACGGCTCGGCCAGCGGCACACCGGGAAAGGTTCACGTCCCGTCCCGTCCCGAGTTGGGAACCGTCTCGTTCGCGAGGTCTGATTTTTCATTCGCCCCCCGGACGCTTGAGTTCAGACTGGAAAGTGGCGGGGCGCAGCACGGGATGGACTTTGATGCAGTTGGACGAAAGTTCGTCTGCAGCAACAGTCGTCACATTCAACAGGTGATGCACGAGCAGCGTTATGTGGGGATCAATCCGTTTTTCATCCCGACGTCACCCCTGCACGGCATTGCTGTCGATGGGGCGGCGGCACCGGTGTTTCGCCGTAGCCCGGATGAGGCGTGGCGGGTGATTCGCACGCGCTGGCGTGTGGATGGAAAAGTGGAAGGCCCGATCGAAGGTGGTGGACGCCCGTCCGGATACTTCACTGCGGCCACTGGCATCACGATTTACGACGGTCACGCCTGGCCGCAGGATTTTTCCGGGGACGCCTTTATCGCGGACTGCGGGAGCAATCTTGTTCATCGGAAAAAACTTCAACCCGCCGGGGTCAGCTTCATGGCGCGGAGACCAGAGGATGAGCGGGACCGGGAATTCCTCGCCTCGACGGATAATTGGTTCCGCCCGGTGCAGATGGAGGTCGGCCCGGACGGCGCGTTGTACATCGCCGACATGTACCGCGAAGTGATCGAGCACCCGTGGTCGTTGCCGCAGGGGATCAAGCAGCACATCGACCTCGACAGCGGCAATGACCGGGGACGGATTTACCGGATCGTGCCCGATATTTTTGTGCAACCGGCTTTGCCAGCGCTTGGCCAAGCGACTGAAGCCGAGTTAGTTGCGATGTTGGATCATCCGAACGGCTGGCATCGCAGCACAGCGGCTCGCCTGTTGTTTGAGCGACAAAACCAGGTGGCCGTTGTACCACTGCGCCGCTTGGCCAAGCGCGGGAAAACCGACCTTGGCCGAATGCACGCATTGCACGCGTTGGCCGGACTGAATGCGTTGGTGTTTGAAGACGTGACGGCAGCGATGGTGGATGGCTCCCCAGTTGTTCGGGGTCACGGCGTGCGCCTGGCTGAACAGTTTTTACCGAACCGAAAGGCAGGGATTGCCGGTCAGCTTTCGGAAGATCATTTGCTCGTTCAAAACTTGGTTCGACTGGCTGGTACACGGGATTTTTTTGTTCAAAACCAGTTGGCGTGGACGCTTGGCTTGGTGGATTTTTCAGGCAAGACAGATGTGTTGCACTCAATCTATCGTCAGGCGGGCACGGACTATTGGCAGCTCCCCGGGTTGTTCAATGCAACGACCGAACAGCATGGGCAACTGATCGCTGCGTTGGAGGCTGATGCGGCGCTGAAGGCCAACCCGTACAGGGGAATGATCCTGCAAAATTTGCACGCGATGAAAGAGGGTCGGTTGGCCCAGTTTCTTGTCCCTAAAAAACGGACGGCTAGTGTGCTGCCAATTTTCAAACCAAGCGGGATCGTCAACCCGGACCGGGCCAAGGTGGTGGAGCAGTTTCGTCCGGCTTTGGTCAAGCGCGGAAAAGCTGAGCTTGGCCGGAAGGTTTTTGAGCAACGATGCGGGGCGTGCCATCAACTCGGGGGAGTGGGGCAGGCCATCGGCCCTGACTTGAGGGCGTCGAGGTCAAATGGGGCGGAGCAAATGCTCATTCACCTGATCGACCCCAACCGGGAGGTCGCGGCGCAGTACGTCCTGCATGAGGTTCGCACTGCGAATGGGCGGGAGACGATCGTCGGCAGCATCCGATTCATGAATGATGTGGTCATTCAAGTGGGGTTGCCTGACGGATCGGAGCGGCAGTTGCTTCGTTCGGAAGGCGATGAAGTGAAATCCATCGGAAGATCGTTGATGCCGGAGGGACTGGAGGCGGGCTTGAGCGTGGCGCAAATGGCGGATCTCCTCGCCTGGCTGCAAGAGGCGGAGTAGCGAACGCAAAAAGGCAGCGCCGCGAAGGCGCTGCCCAGTTGTTGCACGAGAGCCGGTTATCTTCGAATGTGAAGGCCGGGTTCCCTAGGTTTTTCCCTCCTTGGAAAAAGGGATTAATTGATCAGCCTGAGGGCCATTTGTGGCATGATATTTGCCTGTGCCAACATCGCAGATCCGCTCTGGACGAGAATATTGTAGCGGGCCATGCGAGTGGTTTCCTCTGCGACGTTGGTGTCGAGGATGCGGCTGTTCGTCGCGGTCAGGTTTTCATTCAACAAGGACAATTGTCCGCGGGTGACGTTAAGCCGTTGAATGTTTGCGCCGATGCGTGCCCGCATGTTGGCTAGGTTTTGGATGGCCGTCTGGATATTGCTCAGGGCGGAGCCAGCGCTGGTAGTGTTCGTGATGCTGGTGGTCGAGTTAGTGTAGGCCTGTGCGAGTCCGGTGGCGGTCGTGCTTGAGTTCATGTCGATCTCGTTCATCGTAAACGTGTTCGCATCACTGTCGATCGTGACGGCCATGCCGGAGCTGTCGAACAGGGTCACGCCATTGAATTGTTTCTGCCCAATGTCGCTAATGTAGTTTTGCAACTGGGTGAACTCGACAGAGTAGTTTGAACGGTCGGTGTTCGTCTTGGTGACATCCTGTGCCAGCATGGACAGTTCGCTCATGCGGTCCAGCCCGAGTTGTACTTTTTGGATGAACCCGTCCTGCGTTTGCGAGAAGGAAATCGCGTTTGCGATGTTGTTCATCGCAGCCGTGTTTCGGTTCATTTGAGCCCCGAACTTGATGGTCATCGCCAGACCGGCGGCATCGTCCTCTGGTGAGATTATCCGGGTTCCGGAAGTCAGCCTTGTGAGGGCTTGTGTTAAGTTTCGCTGGGATTCCTCCAGCAGGCGGGCTCCATTGGCGGCCGCCAGGTTCGTATTAATAATCATTCCGACAAATCCATTTGTCGTTAGTTCGACGGCTTCCGTGCCATCGGTGAACCTTTAGGATGGGTGATTCACAAACCTTTGAGGAACTGTTCCTCGTGCAACTGAAAGAAGAATCGGCACGAGATGGGAATACTTTAGAAGAAAATTGACTTTTTCGAGGCTAGCTCAGGCGCGTTTCCTTGGGGCGCGCCGCTTTTTCCGGAGTGAACGCAGCGTGTTCAGGTTTTCGACGTCCTCGTGCAGGTCGGGAGACTTAGGTGTCTCCAGGCAGGCCGGGGTGTCGGCAAACCGCGCATCGTTGAGGATGTGCTTGAAGGCATTTTTTCCTATCAACCCGTGGCCGATGTGGTCGTGTCGGTCGACTCGGGAATCGAGATCCGTCTTCGAGTCGTTCAGGTGAAATGCGAGCACCTGATCCAGCCCGATCATTTTTTCCACCTCTCCGATTGCGGCGTCCCAGCCCTTGGGTTTGCGGATGTCGTAACCAGCGGCAAAAAAATGCGCCGTGTCGAGGCAGACCCCCAACCGCTCCGGCTGTTTCACTTTTTCAAAAATATCAGCCAAGTGCCGGATCTGGTGGCCAAGGCAGGTGCCCTGACCGGCGGTGTTTTCCAGCGCGATCCGAACCGGCGATTTTTTCGTGGCCCGAAAAATCTGGTTGAGCGCCTTGGCAATGCGTTTGACACCGGTCTCCTCGCCCTGACCAAGGTGCGCTCCGGGATGCAGCACGAGAAACGGCACGCCGAGTGTGGTGGCAAACTCGATCTCCTGCGAGAGCGACTCCATTGACTTATCTAGATTCTCGCCATCCGGCCCGGCGAGGTTGATCAGGTAACCGGCATGGCCGAAGACTGTTCCGACATCGCCCTTGGCCAACTCGCCCCTGAAACGCTCGGCATCAGCAGGCTTGGGCGGCTTGCCGAACCACTGCATGTTGCTCTTCACGAAAATCTGAGTGCTTTCGCAGTCGACGGAGCGGGCGCGTTCAATCGCTTTCCAGGCGCCGCCGGCGGTGGACATGTGGGATCCGAGCTTCATTTTTGAGCGCTTGGCCAAGCAAAGCGGAGCGGCAGCATGCGGGGCGGCGGCGGAGCGGTAAAGCGTTGAGTGCCGAATCCGCTTGGCCAAGCGCAGGCGGCTTTTTACTCTCGCTTGGCCAAGCGCAACGCGATCATGAGCAAACCCAGCGACAGCCCTAGTCAACAATACGCCGAGGATCCGACGGTGTTCGATGAGGTGGTCGTCGGCATCTTCCGAAGCTCGCACGAGGGGAAGTACATTTATGCCAACCGCCGCCTGGCTGAGTTGTACGGGTACGATTCGCCCGCGACGCTGATCGAGGCGATCGGCGACATTGAGGGCCAGCTCTACGTGGATCCGAATCAGCGTGAGTTGTTCCTCAACCTCATCCGGGCGCAGGGCATAATTGAGCAGTTTGAGTCAGAGATTCTCCGGAAGGACGGATCGCGAATCTGGATTTCAGAAACGGCGCGCGAAGTTTGCGATGCTGCAGGCGAGTCACTTTTCTACGAGGGGACGGTTCAGGATATTACAGAACAAAAAAGGGCGGAGCTGGAGCTGCGCCGATCGGAGATTTTGTTTCATTCACTGGTGGAGAATCTGCCGCAGAAAATTTTCCGGAAGGATGCCGGCGGCAAGTTCGTTTTCGCCAACAACGGGTTTTGCGAGGAGTTGGGCAAGACTAGGCGGGAGATCATCGGCAAAACCGACTTCGATTTTTTTCCTGCCGACCTCGCCAACAAATACCGCGAGGACGACTTTGGCATCATGGAAAGCGGCAAGTCTCTCGACACGGTGGAGGAACACGTGGCGGCAGACGGGGAGAAGGCCTGGGTGCACGTGGTCAAGACGCCCACCTACGATGAGGCCAGCCGATGCTCCGGGGTACAGGGAATTTTCTGGGATGTCACCTTGCAGAAACGCACAGAGATGGCGTTGGCGCACGAACGTGACTTGTTGCGTACGCTGCTCGACAGTATCCCGGATCGGATATATTTCAAGGACAGCGACAGCCGGTTCCTGATGATCAGCTGTGCGTTGGCCAAGGACTTCGGTTTGGACGACCCCGAGGATGCGGTGGGCAAGACGGATGCCGATTTTTTTAGCGTCGAACACGCCAATCTCGCGCTGGAGGATGAGCTGGAGATTTTAAAGAGCGGTAGGGCCATCATTGGCAAAACAGAAAAGGAAACCTGGAATGACGGCAGCGTTGGGTGGGTTTTGACGACCAAGATGCCGATGAGGAATCCGGAGGGGAAAATCATTGGCACTGTTGGCGTCTCGAAGGACATCACCCCGCTGAAGGAGGCGCAGGAGCAACTGGCGCACGCGAGGGATGCTGCGCTGGAGTCGGCCAAAGTGAAGGCAGAGTTTCTCGCCAACACCAGTCACGAGATTCGCACGCCGATGAATGCCATCATCGGAATGACCGGCCTGCTGCTCGACACATCGCTGAACGATCAGCAGCGCGACTTTCTCACGACCATCCGTGACAGCGCCGATGCCCTGCTGGAGATCATCAACGACATTCTCGACTTTTCAAAAATAGAGGCGAAGAAACTGGACATTGAAAAAGTACCGTTTGATCTGCGGGAGACGGTGGAGAGTACGATTGATCTATTGGCCGAACGCGCCCAGACCAAGGGCCTGGCGTTGGCCTGTCTTGTGTATGAGGACGTCTGGACGCGCGTGGTGGGTGACCCCGGCCGACTCCGGCAAATCCTGACAAACCTTGTTGGCAACGCGATCAAGTTTACCGAGCAGGGGGAGGTGATGGTGAAGATTCAACAGGAGCGAGAGACGGCCTCTCGTGTGGATTTGTTGATCGAGATCGTCGACACCGGCATTGGTATTTCCGAGGAGTTGCAGACGAAATTATTCCAGCCGTTCACGCAAGCGGATGGATCGCTGACGCGCCGTTATGGCGGCACCGGCCTTGGCCTGACGATTTCAAAACAGCTCTCTGAGATGATGGGTGGCGAGATCGGTCTCGAGAGCAAACTTGGCCAGGGATCCACTTTTAAAATCAAGCTGCCGTTTCAAAAGGACAACAGTGGGGAAGTAACATCAGAGGATGAGCTGTTGACCGGGCTAAATGTTCTGATCGTGGACGACAACGAAACCAACCGACAGATTCTGAATCACCAACTCCGAGCGCGCCGCGTCAAGACCGCCGAGGCACAGAGCGCCGATGAAGCCATGAGCCTGCTTCAGGAACAGGCGTCGACTGAGGCTCCGTTTCAGGTGGTGATCCTCGATTGCCAGATGCCGGACGTCGAAGGCCTGTCGTTGTCACGGTCGATCAAGGACGACCTTTTGTTCGTCGAGGTCAAAATCATTTTGCTCACGTCCATGGGTCAACCGATTGACAGTGAAGAGTGGAGGCGTTCGGGGGTTGATACCTGCATGGTCAAGCCGGTGAAACAGACCCGCCTCCTGAAGAGCATCGCGAGGTTGCTGACCGGGGAGGGAGACTTTGGCGCCTCGAATGAAACCAAGCCGGTCGAGGCCAAGTCGTTGCGCATCCTTGTCGCCGAAGACAATACCGTGAACCAAAAGGTGATCCTGCTACAGTTGAAAAAATTAGGATACAACGCGGATGCCGTGGCCAACGGGCTCGAGGCGGTCGAGGGCGTACGCAAGATTCCGTACGATGTCGTTCTGATGGACTGCCACATGCCGGAGATGAACGGGTACGAGGCGACGCGTGCCATCCGCCAAATGAGTGGCCGTGCCCAGCTCACACGGATTATTGCGGTCACGGCCAACGCCGACCCCGAGGAACGCCGCAAGTGCCTCGACGTGGGGATGGACGATTACCTGATCAAGCCTATCAATCTGGAAAAACTGAAGAACGCGATGGGCGGAATCGCAAGCGACGTCGGCGCGGCGCAGGGGGTCGTGACGGCCTCCGATGCTGATGCGATTGTTGAGGGGCTAAAGTCGTTCGGGGATGCCGCCGTGATTGGTGAATTAATCGATCTTTTCCTGGGCGATGCCCCCGGGAAAATTGCCCAGGCACAAAAGGCGATTGACGCGGAGAACGCCGCCGAGACACGGGAGGCGATTCATTCGCTCAAGGGCAGTGCGCGCAACCTGCACGCAGAAGCGTTGGCCCGTGCGTGTGAAAATCTGGAGCAACAATCGAAGAAGGGGAGACTTGAGTCAGCCGCAGCCGACCTCAAGCGTATCGAGGAGGAGTTGCAAAAGGTCATTGCCGTGCTCGAGGGAGAGAAGGTCCGGCTAGGTCTTTAGCAGCTTGTTGCGTCGGCGCCGGAGGAGATGCCAAGCGGCCAGTCCGGCCAGCGCTGCCCAGCCAAGCGCTTGGCCAAGCGGCGCACCGAATATCACCGTGGCGTTGAACCACATGAACGCCATGAAGCCGTGAATGATGCCCCCGAGCCAGACTGGCCGTTTTTCGTGACTACGCTTGGCCAAGCGCCACCAGACACAGTCGCCCAGCCAAACGAGGGTGAAGGTATAGTTGAAATACAACCCCATCCCTGTGCCCGTCCCGGTGACCTCGGCAGTTTGCCGGGCGGTGGCGGCGAGCGCCTTGGCATGGCTCCACTCGTGCTCGAAATGAAAAGCGCAAAGTAAGTGTGCCAGAAATGCGACAAAGCCAAGCGACCACAAGCTGCGGGCGCTTGGCCAGACACCTGACTTGCGGCGACCCGGCCACTTGGCCAAGGCGCCGATGTAGCCGACGAAGGCCACAAAGGCTGTCAGTCGAATTCCCCAATCCGCACCGCTCATGCCTGTGAAATAATCAACCCGGCCGTGGGGAGCGAGTTTTTTTGTGGCCACGGGATAAACCCCTTGACGGGCTGAAAAAATAGTTTCACTAATTGGCCGCGCGAGGAGGTTCGCTCGCTTCATAAACCAATTATGAAGGAAATCCTATTCCGAGGATCACCACAATTCTGCAACTTCAGCCGATCGTCGGCCACCCTGTTTTAGTGCCGGCGCATCTTCTAAAATCACTTTTTTAGAAAAACCCATGAATAACATACTCATTATCATACCCATCATCGGCGCGTTGGCGCTGTGCTACACCTTCTGGTTTTCCAAGTGGGTGGCCAACCGCGAAGTCGGCACCGACCGCATGGGCCGCATCGCCGCCTACATCACCGATGGTGCGATGGCGTTTCTGCGGGCGGAATATAAGACGCTCGCGTGGTTTGTGGCAATTGTTGCCATTCTGCTGGCCGTGTCGCAGGGGGAAAATTCCAGCCCACTGATTGCCCTCTCCTTTACCGTGGGCGCAGTGTGCTCGGCCTTGGCCGGTTTCATTGGCATGAAGGTGGCCACCAAGGCCAATGTACGCACCACCAACGCCGCCCGCACCGGCCTGAATCAGGCGCTCAACGTCGCCTTCCGCGGCGGCTCCGTGATGGGCATGGGCGTGGTAGGCCTCGGCGTGGTTGGCCTAAGCAGCCTGTTTCTCTTTTATAAAGGACAAGCTGGCTGGGACATTAACAAGGTGATCACTGTACTGACCGGATTTTCATTTGGCGCCTCGTCCATCGCGCTCTTTGCGCGCGTGGGGGGCGGCATTTACACGAAGGCTGCTGACGTGGGTGCAGACCTCGTGGGCAAGGTCGAAGCCGGCATTCCTGAGGATCATCCGCTTAACCCCGCCACCATCGCGGACAACGTGGGCGATAACGTCGGCGACGTCGCCGGTATGGGCGCGGACCTTTTTGAAAGTTACGTTGGCTCCATGATCGGTGCGATGGTGCTGGGCGCGTTGTTCATTGGCTCTGCAACAATCTCCGTTGAAGCAGGAGCCGCTCTGGCTTTTGGAAAGGATGCAAACTTCGGCGGGTTAAGTGCGGTGCTGCTGCCGATGTTTTTGGCAGCTGTTGGCATCGTCGCCTCGATAATTGGCACGATGTTTGTGAGCGTGAAAGAAGGCGGCAACCCGAAGAGTGGCCTCACCCGCGGTGAATTGAGCGCGGCGGTCATCATGATCATCGGAGCATTCTTTCTCATCACCAACCTGCTGCCCGCTGAGTGGGTGTATGACGATAAGGCCTACACCGCCATGGGCGTGTTTTATGCAAGCCTGCTCGGCTTGGCCTGCGGCATTGGTATTGGTTTGGTTACCGAAAATTACACGGGCATCAATACTGGGCCTGTCACGGAAGTGTCCCGCCAGTCGGTCACCGGCAGTGCCACGAACATCATCGCCGGCATCGGCTGCGGAATGCGGTCAACGACCTGGCCGATCATCTTCATCGCCATCGCCATTCTCGGTGCATACCACTTTGCCGGCCTGTACGGGATTGCCATTGCCGCGGTGGGTATGCTGGCCAACACCGGCATTCAGTTGGCCGTGGATGCCTACGGGCCTATCGCCGATAACGCCGGCGGTATCGCCGAAATGAGCGAGCTGCCCAAGGAAGTGCGCGAACGCACCGACAGCCTCGACGCGGTTGGCAACTCCACCGCCGCCATCGGCAAAGGCTTTGCCATTGGTTCCGCCGCCCTCACCGCGCTGGCGTTGTTTGCCGCCTACATGGGTGTGGCTGGGATCGACACCATCAACATTTCCAATCCCAGCGTCATGGCCTGCCTTTTTGTGGGCGCCATGCTGCCATTCCTATTCTCCGCCATGGCAATTGACGCCGTGGGCCGCGCTGCCGGTGACATGATTAAGGAAGTGCAACGCCAGTTCAAAAATATCCCCGAGCTTAAAGCTGCGCTTGAAAAAATGCAGGCCAATGACGGCAAACCCGTTGACGAATGGAGTGAGGAAGATCGCAAGGTTTACGAGGCAGCTGACGGCAAGGCCGAGTACGCCAACTGTGTCTCCATCAGCACCAGTGCGGCCATCCGCGAAATGATTAAGCCCGGCCTGCTCGCCGTGCTAACGCCGGTGGCCGTTGCCTTCGGCTTCAAGATTGCCACCGGCGACTCCGCTACAGCCGCTCAGGCTCTTGGTGGTCTGCTCGCGGGTGTGACGGTCAGCGGCGTTCTGCTTGCGTTGTTCCAGTCCAATGCCGGCGGTGCGTGGGACAACGCAAAGAAGATGTTCGAGATGGGCGATGGCGTGGAAGTTGACGGCACCTACCACAAAAAAGGCAGCGAAGCCCACAAGGCCGGCGTGGTGGGCGACACCGTGGGCGATCCTCTCAAGGACACCTCCGGCCCGTCGCTAAATATTCTGCTCAAGCTGATGAGCGTCATTGCGCTGGTGATCGCCCCGCTGCTGGTCGTTGGCTCCGATGATGCAAAACCGGAGCCACCGGCTCCGAAGCCGGCTGTCGAAACCCAGGCACAAAGCCAGCCGTAACGGGCAATCGTACGCCCGGGATTTATCGTGAGCGGCATTGGCGAAAACCAGTTCGACACGAAAATCCTGTCCGCCGAGGATTCCGATGCGCTTGGCCAAGCGGTGGAGCTGCTTGGTCAGGGGCTGCCTGTCGCGCTGCCGACAGAGACCGTCTACGGACTCGCTGCCGATGCGCTATCTGCCGAGGCCGTGACGCGCATCTTTGAGGCCAAGGGTCGGCCGGCCAACAACCCACTCATTGTGCACGTGGACTCTGCCGCGATGGCTCGCGACTGCGTCTACGCTTGGCCAAGCGCGGCGGATCAACTAGCCAGCGCTTTTTGGCCGGGGCCACTTTCGATTGTGCTGCCCAAGGCCGATTCGATACCGGACATCGTCACCGCCGGAGGCGTGACCGTTGCCGTGCGGTGCCCCGCGCATCCGGTGATGCGGGACGTGCTGACCCGGTGCGGATTCCCGCTCGCAGCTCCAAGCGCAAACTTGTCGAACCGAGTTTCCCCGACACGCGCGCAGCATGTGTCCAAACAACTCAACGGCCGAATCCCCCTGATCCTCGACGGGGGCGCGTGCGAAGTGGGGATCGAATCCACCGTGATCGACCTGACCGGCGAGGTGGCGACCATCCTGCGGCCGGGCATGATCGGCCTTGGACAAGTGCGAGAGTTGTTGGGCGATACCCAAGTGGCAACCGGGCCACAAACCGGCGCTACACTGAAAAGCCCCGGACAGCTCCCACAGCATTATTCGCCAAAAGCCAGAGTCGTCCTCGCCGGTGAACTGTGGGAAGCCACGCTTGGCCAAGCGAATGCGGACGCTTATGTGATTTCACTTGAGCCACCAGCGGCCAACTGGGATCCGGAAAAATGGCATGAAATGCCGTCTTCGCCTGACGGATACGCGCGTAACCTTTACGAGACGCTGCATCGTTGCGACCAAGCGAGCGCGGAACTCATTCTGGTTCAGCCACTTCCGACCGGGGCAGAGTGGGATGCCATCCGCGATCGCCTGACGAGGGCAGCGAACGAGGGCTAACCCGTTGGCTATCATAAAAAGTACGGGCGCCCCTTTCGGGACGCCCGTCAACCCAAACAACCAAACCAACCTCCTTTGACTGAGGTAACAGTCATCTCTTCACAACGAAGAAGTCGCTGCGGACACCCACATTGCAGGCATCAGTGGTTCAGACGCCCCCAAGCGGGTTTTGTTCATTCTTATGGAAAAAAAGTTTACAAGCTACTGGCGTTCGTATTCGCCTTTGCTTGTTTTTTTCAGCACGGTGAAGCCGGCTTTTTTGGCGTCGCTGATGGAGAGCGGCTTGAGGATGGAGGGGGTGTTAAAGCTGGAGATGATCTTCTGAACCGGGCGCTTGCAGGCCGGGCATTTGTCCAGCGGCTTGGCCGAGACGGGACGGCGCAGCGTGAAGCCCGGGCCGCCGCACGGTTTGCAGTCGCCCTTGTCGTCACACAGTTCGTATTCGTAAATCGGCATCGCCGCTTGGCCAAACTAGCATCAAACCAAGCGCTTGGCCAAGCGCGGCCGAGGTCGTAGCCTTTGCCCATGGGGATCGTTCGCATCCTTGTGGACGGGTACAGTCTGCTGCATCACTGGCCGGAACTGGCACAGGGGAAACCGCGTCATTCATTCTATGCGCGGGATGCCCTCGTCTCGGTGCTGACGCAGTATCAGGATGCCTCCGGCACACCGGTGACGGTTATTTTTGACGGAGGCGGCGCCCCGCCCGGCACGCCTAAAAACGAATCGGCGAAGAGCGGGATTGAAGTTTTGTATTCCAAAAAAGGCCAGACTGCCGATCAGGTCATCGAGCGGGTGGCGCACCTGATGAAACCGTACGGGGAGGTCATGGCAGTGACCAACGACTATGCTGAGCGCGAGACGGTAATCAGTCTTGGAGGCTCGGCTTGTAGCTGTGAAAATTTCATTCGGATGATCGACGAAAACGTGGGCGGCATGCAGGTGAACCTGAAGGAATTGAACGCACGGGAGCGCAAGGGCTACCGGCGGCCCCGTTGACACTCCGCCTGTCAACTCCTACGCTCGGCCCCGCATGCGTGGACTCAGGGAGTCATTGATAGAATTGATACGGCGTACCTCGGCGGAGATTCCCGACGATGTGCAGCACGGCATTTTGCGCTGGTTGGAGCAGGAAAAGGAAGGGACGATTGCCAAGTCTATGCTGGAGATTATCGAGAAGAACATCGAGCTGGCCAAGCGCAAGTCGCAACCGCTCTGCCAGGATACCGGTAGCATCCTTTTTTATGTGGACTGCCCGGCTGGCTTGAATCAGGTCGATTTCGAGGCCGAGGCCCGGGAGGCGGTCTTAGAAGCCACTAAACTTGGATATAATTTAATTCAAAGATCATGAGTGCTGTAAGAATAGAAAAAGACACGATGGGCGAAATTGAGGTCCCAAAAGAAAAATATTGGGGTGCCCAAACACAGAGAAGCATCCAAAATTTTCCGATAGGAAATGATAAAATGCCAGTTCAAATGATAAGAGCTTTGGGGATTCAGAAAAAAGCTGCTGCATCGGCCAATATTTTTTTTAGGCGATTAGATGAAAGGATAGGAGAAGCTATCATTGAGGCTTCTGAAGAAATTATTCAAGGGAAGCACGATGATCAATTTCCTCTTGTTGTTTGGCAGACAGGCTCGGGCACACAATCAAACATGAACGCAAATGAAGTTATTGCAAACCGTGCAAACGAACTTCTTGGTGGCTCAATTGAAGAGTCATCATTTGTTCACCCCAATGATCATGTAAATTGTAGCCAATCTTCCAATGATACTTTTCCAGCAGCGATGCATATTGCTACAGTCTTGGAAATAGAAGGCAAGCTTATCCCATCACTTAAATATTTTCATGGCGAACTTAGGAAAAAATCAGAAGAGTTTTCTGATATAATAAAGATTGGTAGAACACACACTCAAGACGCCACGCCACTTACTTTAGGACAGGAATTTTCGGGTTATGCATCACAAATTGAATCAGGCATAAAAGGTATATCTAGAGTACTCCCAGAATTATTAGAGTTGGCTCAAGGTGGGACCGCAGTAGGGACGGGTTTAAATTCACCAATCGGATTTGCTGAAAAATTTGCTGAAGAAGTCGCGTCTCAAACCGGGAAAAAATTTACTACGATGAATAATAAATTTGCCGGACTAGCTGCCCATGATGCATTGGTTGCTGTTTCAGGCTCATTTAATGTTGTAGCGGCATCCGTAATGAAAATTGCAAATGATATTCGGTTTCTTGGATCTGGACCAAGAAGTGGTATCGGAGAATTATCATTGCCTGCAAATGAGCCCGGATCTTCAATTATGCCAGGTAAGGTAAACCCGACACAATGCGAGGCTCTTACAATGGTTGCAGCAGAGGTTATGGGAAACCATGTCGCAGTAACAGTCGGTGGTAGTAATGGCCATTTTGAATTAAACGTTTTCAAACCATTAATTATTTTTAACGTTCTTCGGTCTGCTGGCTTATTAGCGGATGCATGCAAAAGTTTTACAGACCGCTGTCTCATAGGAATTGAGCCTAATAAAAAAAGAATTGAGGATCTTATGGCTAGTTCACTTATGCTAGTTACTGCACTTAACCCTCACATTGGTTATGACAAAGCAGCAAAAGTTGCAAAGAAAGCTTTTACTGATGGAAGCACTTTGAAGGAAGCAGCTTTGAGCTTAGGTTTTTTAAGTGAAAAGGAGTATGATGAATGGGTGGTTCCAGAAAACATGATATCTCCCATATAAACTTAATTAATTAAAAAATAAAGTCCTGCTTGACTGCACTTCATTTACTATAGATTCTAAGGATTAACTGCACGATAAAACTCGGCTGCCCGGAGGTCATTCAGATTCAACTGCAGCGGCGTCTCAATATTTTTCCATGGGCCGTTTAGACTTGGAGAGGCCTGTAGTGTACCAACGGTGGTTTTGATAATCAGGACTCTATCATCCGTCTCTATCGTAACTAAGGGCGCCTCAGCTGGGCCGTCCAGTTTGATTGGGACGGTGAATTGCATTTCCTCCATCTCGTTGTTGCCAGCGTCCCGGAAGCCATTAACTTCAACTTGAACTTTTCTCACCAGCTTGCCGTAAACGGTGGCTCTCAGTGAACTTCCATTTGCGAGGTATTCGATAGATTCGATCTCGCCGCCCTCCACCGCCACCGTGCCCGGTTCGGCCTGGCCTTTTGGCCCTAAACGGGTAAAAGCTGCGTTGGCACCGGCGGTCCAGTTCGCGTCGGTCATGTTGATGAGTGTGCCGTCGAGATCGTTACCGGAAAGATCCGGCAACGTGTTGCCTTCCAACTCATCGAATTGGTAGTAGGCGATCAGTCCGTCCTCATCTCCCTCGAGGGGCTTATTCATCCACTCCTGCAGTTCCTCCTCGGTGCGGGCGGTTTCCCAGATACGCACCTCGTCGAGTTGGCCCTTGGTGAATTCAGCGGTGCCCATGAATGCCCCGAGGTAGCAGTGCGTGTTGATCAGCGGCAGATAGTTCGCCCCGGAATCGCGCTTGGCCACTAACTCGCCGTCGAGGTAGCTCTTGAAGCCATCGACCATATCAACCTCCCAAGTCATGGCGACGTGATGCCACTTGCCGTCTGTCGCTTGGCCAACCGCGATGCCGTTGGCGGTGCCGCCGTCGGTGGAAATGATGTGCTGGCCGTTCCAGCCGGCGACGAAGTATTGGCCGTCTTGCCAGCGCACAGCGGACTGTAGTGATTCGCCCTTGAACCAGTACTCCACGGTGACCGCCTCGCCGTCGCTGAAGATTTGCGGGATGTCATCCGGTAGAGCGACGTGTGCTCCCACGCCATCGAAAATCAGCGACCCTCCGCTGCCCAGACCCGGGTTGCGGATGAGATCATCAAAATGAATGTCAATGGTGACGGGCAGCTGGATGCCGTCCAGGGGCGCTTGGCCAAGCGGCGCGTCGGAGAGGGTCCAGCTACGGTCGTTCATGCCGATCAATGCCCCGTCATGTTTGCCAAGCGCATCCGGCAACACGTTGCCATTGGTTTCGTCGAACGTGTAGTAAGCCAGCAGCTGCGACTCATCGCCGGTGAGAGGCTTGTTCATCGTTGCGTTGATTTCCTCCTCGGTGCGTACCACGCGCCAGATGCGCAGTTCATCAATCTCCCCAACCAAGTGCTGCGAACCGGCGTCGTTGGAGAAACCAACATTGATGTGCTTTTGCCAGTTAAAGTTAGAGGCTGTCTTGGTGCCTTGGGCGGCCAATTTACCGTCTACAAACAACTGCTGGCCCTTGGCCTTGCGGCCAAGCGTATGGGCGACATGATGCCATTGGCCGTCAGCGAGATTGAGGCCTTCGGTCTGGATAATCTCCGTGTTCCACGTTCGAACCTTGAGGTTTCCGCCGGTGAGAAACAGGTGTCGATCGTGACCACCGGCACCGAGGTTTTGATCCACCACAGCGTAAAGGCCGGCCTCCGGATCCTCGGTGCGAAACCAGAATTCCACCGTGTAATTGACCTCGGGAATGTTGATCGGAATCGAGACGTACTGGCCGGTGCCCTTGAAGCCCAGCGCAGCGCCTCCGCCGGAGACCGGTGTCGGCCGGGTCGCGTGGATATCCGCCACGGTCGGCGGCGTCGAGTCCTTCGCGACCGACAAAACAGCTTCATCGGAAGTCGCACTAACATCGCCCATGCTGATGGTGACGGAGTATTTGGCTCCGTCATCGCCGTCGCCCAACACCCCGGGCGTGGTGTAGGTTGCCCGGTTTGCGCCTTCGATTGCTTGGCCATCTCGATTCCACTGAAAAGTCAGCTCCGAGTCGGCGATCGGTTTGCCCGAGGCCGTGGCGGTGTAGCCCACCCGGAACGTGTGATCCCAGCCAAGCGTTGCCGTTTCGCTTTGGGGCGGCTCTGTAATGGTGATCACGGTGCCCTTATAAATGAACGGCCCGTAATTCTTGTAGCGAACGAAAGACGTGGCTCCGGCGTGTCTTGCCTGGCAGATGCCAAAATAAATCGTGTCAGAAAATTCCAGATTGTTCACACCCATCTCAATCCAGTCCTGTCCGTTGGTGCTGCGGAAAGCAGTAAACCTATTTCCGGTGCGCTTCATACGCAGCCACAGGTCTGGCAGGCCGGGTACAGCATCGGTGTCGTAATTGATCACCCCATGCTTGACCGGGCTGCCGGGTGTGCCGTTGTTATTCCACCAAAAACAACCGGCGGAATCCTCACGGCGTTCTAGCGCGAAGTAGCCCTGATTCGAGAGGCCGCTTGGCGGCGTGACAAACGCGCCGAGCATCTTGCTGTAATCCTCCAGCGACTCGCGCACCATAAGGCCGTTGCGAGCCCATGATCCACCGGCGTTTTCGATCTCCGTCACCTGGACCGCCATGTCGAAGTCGCCGGTTTTTTCCTCAAACAAATACGTGAAGTCATCAGCGTTGGCCCAAATGTCGAACCCACCGGCGATCACCTCGATCTCTTCGCCGAAATGGTGGGCAACCCCCTCGGGAGCGAGGTCGCCGATGTTCAACACTTGCAACCCGGCAAACTCGCCTTCGGTTTTGCCGTCAGTCAACTTGTTCCCGGCCATATCTTTCACGCCGCTGATTGACAACACGAACTCGCCCGCATCGAGTCCATTGACCTCGAGCAGGACGCGATCGCCCCCGGCAGCGAGGACGGCCGACAGCACATCAGCCCCTTGCAGCGAGTAGTTTCCCGTGTCCTCGGCGGTTTCAGCGTCCAGCAATTCGTTGAACTGAACGCCGATCTCAACGGACTCTTCCTCCGTCAATAACGCTCCGGTCGAGACGATTTGCGGCGGCGTTTCGTCTTTCGTTATTTCGACATCGTACGTTGCGACGACCAACTCACCGCCGGCTACCGCCAAAATCAGACGATACGAGTAGTCGTTTCCGAGGCTCAGTGGTGGGACGACCAGAGCGGGAGTGCCGTTGGATGGCACCGGTAGCCAAGGCCCGTCATCGATAGATCGTTCCCAAAACCAGACGCTGTCCAGGAGCTTCGACTGCACGGACATCTCGAGGATTTCCTCCGAGTTTTCAGTCACGGTGATGTTTCCATTGAGCGGGGCTTCAGCATCTTCAACCACCTCCAGAAAATTCAAATCCCGCGGCGGTGCGAAGGTGCCGATCATGCCACCGGAAATCGGTTTGAGCGCGCCTGCGGGGATGGTCTCGGCATCCTCATCATGCCGCCAGGCGGCCTCAAACCAGTCGCCACCGCCACCTTCCTTGTATAGCGCCTCCACGTAGTACCGGGTCCCGGCAACCAAGTCGTCGGCCGGGCCGCCAGTCTCCGGTTCGCCCGATTCCATGAAGCCACCGCAGCAGTTCAACTCCTCAGCAACCAACTCCGTGTTTTCCGGTGACTCGTCACTGCTGACGTACAGTTGCGAGGCGTCGTCGCTGCGGATGTGAAATTCATAAAACCCATCCGTCGGCGGGATGACGTAGCCACTGATTTTCGCCCCGTAATTGTCGGCGATATTTCCAAATTTCGAGAACGTTGAAAAAGCGGGGAGATACACGGCCCTGCTCTCAAAACCGGGGACCGTGTCAGGCAGATTGGCGTCGAACTTTTCCGAGTCGAGCAGCCCCTCAACCGTGACGCCGGGAATGCCGCCAAAAAACTCGTATGTCAGGAAGCCGCGACTGAATACGTAGCTGCCAAATGTCAACTCCACCTTTCCGTCGATCGAGTTCCCTGCGAGATCCTTGCCGCCCTTGATCGAAAGAGTGAACGTTTTACCTGCCCCCATTTTCTCCGTGATCAGGCGCACTGAGGAACTGCCGGCTTCCGAGACTTCCTCAATCTCAAGTCCGTCGATGGAGAAATTGCTGTCCTTGGCCGTGGCGTCCATGTCCATCGGCTCGGAAAATGTCACCAGTACGTTGCGGAAAGTCGCATCAGCCGAGGCACCGACCACCGTTGGCGGAGTGATTTCATTCGTGACGGTCAGTTTGGCTTTGTCACTCTCGGTATCGCCGTCCGGATTGTTCACTACCAAAAAGTAGGTGTCCTCGTCGCCCTTGGCCAAGCGCTCGAACTTTAGTTCTGTCGTGTCGGCTCCGGAGATGCCTCCCCCGTTGGTTACGGCGGATTCTATACCCAATCGTGCCGACGAGGCAGTCCAGCCGCTCTCATCGAAGTTCATCAACACCCCGTCGAATGCGTTGTCCGTGACATCGTCAAGGGTGCCCCCCTCGGCTTGGTCAAAGCTGTAATAGGCGAGCAGCCAATCCTCGTCCCCGTCCAGCGGCTGGTTCATGCGCTCCTGAATTTCCTCCTGTTCGAGTGCGGCCTCCCAGATGCGCAACTCGTCGATCTCGCCCTTGAGATACTGCGATGCAGCGTCGTTTGAGAAGCCAACGTTGACGTGTTTTTGCCAGTCGAAGTTCGACGTATCCTTCACGCCTTCGATCACCAGTTCGCCGTCCACGTAGACGTATTGGCCGGCGAGATCCAAGCTGATGACGTGGGCGATGTGATGCCACTTGCCATCAGCCAGATTCAACCCTGAGGACACCTCCACGCCCGGGCCGCTCCATGTCCGGATGCGAACATTCCCGTCGATCAAATGGATGTGCCGGTCATGACCCCCGACGCCCAGATTTTGATCCACAACTGAAAATAAGCCGGCATTCGGGTCTTCAGTGCGGAACCAAAACTCGACCGTGTACTCTGTTTCCGGGACGTCGATCGGCACGGACACGTACTGCAATTCGCCCGGAAAACGCAGCGCACCACCGCCACCGTTAGAGCGGAACCAACGGTAGGTGTTCGGTTCACCGGAGGCTTCCACCTTGAGGCTTGCCGAGCTTTCCGCCGGGGCGGAAACATCGCTTGGCTGGGTGACGATCTTGGCCGGGTCGGCGTGGGAGACAGTTGCCAAGCCCAGGCCAAGGCCAAGGCAAAAGACCTTTGCCAAGCGCCGGGAGGAGACGGGAATAGTTTTCATAAGATGAATGGCTTGGAGTCGTAATTATCAATGGAACCCAATTTTGACAAGAAGCAAAGTGCGCTTGGCCAAGCGGAGTTTTGTCGATAGCTTGAGTCGAGTATGCACGGGAAAAAACTGATTTTTTCAATGGCGCTTGGCCTGTTTTGGTCTGTCTCCACCGGTTTGGCCAAGCCGAATGTTGTCCTCATTTACATTGATGACTACGGGTGGCGCGATGTGGGCTTCAACGGAACCAATTTTTACGAGACTCCGAACGCAGACCGCATTGCCCGCGAGGGTATGAACTTTCGCAGTGCCTACTCAAATGCGCCGAACTGTGCCCCCAGCCGCGCCTGCCTGATGAGCGGCCTCTACTCTCCTCGGCACGGCGTCTACACTGTGGCTAATTCAGATCGCGGCAAGGCGGCGCTTCGAAAAATCATCCCTACGAAAAACACGACAGTGCTCGCGGACGAATTCGTCACCCTCGCCGAGGCGCTCAAGGCCGGCGGCTACAAAACGGCGACGATGGGCAAATGGCATCTCGGCGACGACCCGACCACTCAGGGATTCGACATCAACATCGCCGGCCGCGAATGGGGAAGCCCAAGCGGCGGCGGTTATCACAGCCCGTACAAGTACCCCAATCTAGTGAACCGAAAAAAAGGCGAATACCTCACCGACCGCCTCGGTAACGAAGCGGCAAAATTCATCGAGGCAAACAAGGAGCGTCCGTTTTTCCTCTACCTCACCCACTACGCTGTGCATACGCCAATTCAGGCCAAGCCAGAGCTGATTGCAAAGTACGAACAAAAAACACCGACCGACAAACAGACCAACGCAAAGTACGCTGCGATGATCGAGAGCATGGACGACAGCGTTGGCACGGTGCTCGACACGCTCGATCGACTCAAGCTGGCCGACAACACCATAGTGATATTTTATGCTGACAACGGAGGCCATGGCGGCGTGACCTCCAACGCTCCGTTGCGGGGTTCAAAGGGGATGCTGTACGAGGGGGGCATCCGAGTGCCAATGGCGGTTCGATGGCCGGGCGTGGTGAAGTCGGGCACCACCAGCGACGAGCCAGTCATCGGCATCGACCTTTACCCGACGCTGCTCGAAGCGACTCAAACCAAGCTTCCGCCCAGAGTGAAGCTCGACGGCACCAGCCTGCTGCCGATTTTTAGTGATGCCGGCGCGAGTTTGTTTCGGCCGGCAATTTACTGGCATTTCCCAGCTTATCTTCAGGGCTATACCAAGCGGCACGGCCCATTCCGCACCACGCCGGCTGGGGCCATCCGGATGGGTGATTGGAAGCTGATCGAGTACTTTGAGGACGGAGCGCTCGAGCTTTACAATTTGGCCGACGATATCGGGGAAGACCAAAACCTGACCAAGCGGGAGGCCAAACGGACGGCCGAAATGCATTCAATAATGAAGGCTTGGCGTCGCGCCACAAACGCCCCGGTTCCGACGGAAATGAATCCAGAATTCGACCCGGCTGCGTACAAAGCGGCGTTTAATCGGCGATAAAACGGCCCGGCAACTCGACCGTTTGGTTCAGCGAAAACAGACCGAAACGTGACTCCATCGCTTGGCCAAGCGCGATAGCTTCGCCTGCACTCGCGCAGATGGCAAATACCGTGGAGCCGCTCCCGCACATCAATGTCGCCTGAGCGCCGTTGGCCAGGGCGTGTTCCTTCAGCAGCTTGAGCAGGGGATATTTTTTGAACGCGGGTAGTTCGAGCGAGTTGTAAAACAGATCGGCTGAATCAATCAGGTTGCCCTTGGCCAAGCGCTTGGCCAGTTCCCCCGCTTGGCCAAGCGGCCGGTTCCGGGCCTCGGGAAAATTGGCCAAGCTCTTGTAAGCCCATGGCGTTGGGATGCCAAAATCGGGCCGGAAAAGCAGCAGGGCCTTCCCATCCAGCGAAGCCAACTCCCCAACCGGTTCGATGATTTCACCCCGGCCCTTGGCGATGGCCGGTTGTGCCTGCAAAAAAAACGGGACGTCGCTGCCAAGTTCGGCTGCCAGTTCATGAAGATCCGCCTGGCCAAGCGCCTGGCCAAGGAGCGCGTTCAGCACGAGCAATGTGCCGGCGGCATTGCCGCTGCCGCCGCCGAGGCCACCCTCGGCCGGGATATTTTTTTCGAGATGAATGCGAACGCCAGTTTCGCTTCCCACCTTAGCCAGAAATCGCTCGGCGGCTCGCCACACGAGGTTGCTGGAATCGGTGGGGATGCCGGGCTGGCTGCAGGTCAGTTCGATGCCGCTTTCGATCAACTCCATCTCGAGACGGTCAAAAATCGGCACCGGCAGCATGAGCATTTCCAGCTCATGAAAACCATCCTCCCGCCTGCCGACGACGTTGAGTAGGAGGTTGATTTTGCAGTACGTTGTCTGTGTTCGTTTCAAGTCACAAAAAAGGCGCCGGCCGTGAGGCGGGCGCCGTGAAATTGGATGGAGACCGGTTTAGTGGTCAAACACTTTGAACCGACTGCCTGGCAGAAATGGGGCCACGTCGCCACCCCCAAATCCGATGGCGGAGTTCGGATGAAAGATTCCATCGTCCCACAGGCCGGGTGTATAGCTGGCCGGGAACAGCGCGTCATCCGGGAGCACCATGCCGCCCCAAGGGTAGTCCAGCGTGGCCACGGATGGGTCAGGATAAACGGTTGCGCCCTGCAACCACGGCTCGTAGTCCGGGGTGGGGATAGCGAAGGTAACAATCTCGGCGAAGCCGATCGCGGTCCGTGCCATGGTGCGGCTGAGTCCGCGAACCACGCCGGTGGTGTAGGCGTGCTGCGGGCCGTCCCAGAGGGCGGTCTGCTCGACAGAGCGGCTGAATTCACCCAAGCGGGTGAATTCGGTAAAGTTGCGGACGCCGCGGCCCAATTTGTTTTCCGGTCCGGCGCAGCCCACAGAAAGGACAGCAATCAGGGATGCGACGGCGGTTGTTTTTGCAATGTTTCGCATTGGTTCAGTCAAAAAAGCGACGGGCAGATTAGTAAAAAAATGGCCGGTGTAAAGTCTTTTGGCGTTATTTTTCCGGCTCTTCGGGTAGGTTTTTGGCGGCCTCGGCTTCTTCTTTCAAGCGCTGTTCCTCCCGCTTTTTGTCCCGCCGATACCAAATCCATGCGATGAATATACTTATCTCGTAGAAAAGTTGCATAGGTAGTGCCATCAATATTTGAGTAACAATATCGGGGGGAGTTAGTGCTGAGGCTAAGACTAGGTTAATCACCACCCAGTACATACGGAATTTAGCCAGTTTCTTGTAGTTCAGTACGCCAATTTTGACCAATAGAAGAATAATTACTGGTAGTTCAAAAGCTAGGCCCATACCGATCATGAATTTGCAGACGAACTTGATGTAATCTTCTGCACGCCAAAGATCCGCGCCGAAATGCATCCAATTAGCAAAGAGTGCTGCTGTGCTTAGGGCAATCTTCATCAGCAGGAAGTAGCAAAACGCGGCACCAAGGAAAAACAGCCCGCCTCCTATTATGACGGACATGGTGAGGTATTTTTTCTCCTTCTTGCGCAGTGCGGGGAAAATGAATTGCCCGAGAAAATACAGGATAAATGGCAGGGAGACCATGATGCCGCCGTAGAACGCCATTTGCAGTGCCACGAGAAAGCCACTGAGTGGGCTCATCGATTTAAGCTCCGGCCCGGCTTTGCTGGCATCGTTCGCAGCCGAGAGCGCGTTGGTGTCCGGCTGCAGCAGCAGTTGAAGTTTGCCCCCCTCGACCACCGGTTGAAGACTGAACGGCTGCGGCTGAGTGACGTTTGTCAGGTTGAGCAACTGGTACGCTTCTGCGAGCAGGTTGGTCTCGACCGGAATCCGGAATACCTCGTCCTCGGTCATCCGGACGAGGATCTCACTTTTGCTTTCCTGAAGGAGGGATTCCTTGCGGTTTTCGGTGAGGAACTGTTTGGCTTCACCGAGTGGGCGGGAGAGGAAATCAACAATCAACGGGGCACCGGCCAGGCAGGCGACCATCGCCACGCCAAGCGCGGCCACGCACCGGATGAGCACCCAGCGCAAGTCCTCCATGTGTTCGAGGAAGGATTTGACTGGGCCACCGTATTCTGAGCCATCGTCATCAAGATCCGGTTCCCACTCATCATCGTCACCGCCGCCATCACCGCCTTGGCCGCCGGCGCGGGGAACCGGCACGGGCGCGTTTACCGCGTGGGCGGCCTGGTATTCGTCGCCCTGATATTCCCCGTGGTCGTAGTGTTGATGATCGTCGTGATGCTCATCATGGTGATGGTCGTGTGCGTGATGATCCTCGTGTTCGTAGTCGTGGTGATAGGGATCGTCATGGTGCCAATCCTCCTCGTCGGAGGTTTGGAGGTAATCGGGGTCGTCGGTGTACTGAGAGGCGGCTTCCCCGTCGTTCGGCGAGTCCTCGCTATCGCTTGGCTTCGGTTCCTCCGCTTGGCCAAGCGCTTGGCTTTCGGCATCGTCCGCGTCGGGGGCGGGCGGATGCTCCGGCTGGGTTGGTTTCTGGGATTGGTCAGGCGCCTCCGCTTGGCCGTCGGGGGTGTTCTCCGGCGGCTCGGTAGCGCCCTCAGTCTCCTTGGGCATGGTCTAGAGCCAAATCACACGGGAAGGACGACTAAAAATCAGGCGTCTTTTTTGCTGTCGCCGCTCTTGTTTGTTTCCGAGGTTTGCTCGGTGATCTGTGGAGCGGGGGGAGGGGTGTAGTTGGTGGGCTCATCCATCGCCCGCTCGAGTTCGTTGTTCACGTCTCTTGTTGCTTTCTTAAACTCCTTGATACCTTGGCCCATACCTTTAGCTAATTCTGGAAGCTTTTTGGCCCCAAAAAAAATCAGGATTACTCCCAATACGAGTATAATTTCTGGTAAACCTGGCGAAAAAGCTAGTTGTAAGTGAGTTGTCATATCTTGTCAAAAAGGCCGGAGAACCTAGCCTTATTTTTTTGAATGTAAAGAGCCAACTCCCGGTTAATGGGTTGGGTGGGGGTTAATCAATTGCCCGGTTTGGGCGTGAGCAGCACAAATTCGCCGCGTCGGTTAAGGCGATAGGCTGATTCTGTCGGGCTCGGATCGGCAGGCCGGTCTTCGCCCAAAGTCATGGTGCGGATGCGGTCGGCACTTACGCCGCGCTCGACCAAAATATCACGGATGCTAAGGGCACGACGTTCGCCGAGTGCCCGGTTGTACTCCTCGGTGCCGCGCTTGTCGCAGTGCCCTTCAACGAGCACCTTGTTTTGTGGGCTGCTGGAAAGTGCCTCGGCCACGGTGCTGACCTTGTCGGTGTCGCCCGGTTCAATCTCGGAGCGGTCGAATCCAAAGTAAACAGTCTGTGCCGCGAACGTCTCACGATCCATCAGCATGTTTTCGAAATCCTCCAACCCGGTCAGACCGACCTCGCCACCGTCCGTGGAGGTGACGCCGCCTTCCTCTCCGATTTTGCCACCCTGTCCGGTCTCCGATTCATTCCCGTTGCCGGTCGTCCCTCCGCCCTTAATGCTCGGGAGGAAGGTGTTGGGTTTGTCCGTTTTTTTGCAGCCCACGGAAAACGCCATAACCAGCGTGGCCAAGGCGAGAGAAATGTAATTTGTGGGCTTCATGGGTGGAGGTGCTTTTTGCTTAAGACTTGGGTTTCAGGAGAACAAATTCGCCGCGGCGATTGGCCTGATAGGCGTCCTCGGAAAAGCCGGGGTCGGCCGGGCGATCCTCGCCCAGGCTCATGGTGCGGATACGGTCGGCGCCAACGCCAAGTTCGACCAAGCGATCCCGGACGCTCAGTGCGCGTCGTTCGCCAAGCGCGCGGTTGTACTCTTCAGTGCCTCGTTCGTCGCAATGACCCTCGATTAAAACCTTGTTTTGAGGACTCTGCGCAAGTGCGCTGGCCACCGCTCCGACCTTGCCGTTGTCGTCAGGATGAATCTCTGAGCGGTCGAAGCCGAAGTAAACGGTTTCGGCTGCGAAGGCCTCACGATCCATCAGCATGTTTTCAAATTCGTCCAGCCCAGCCAGCCCGATGTTGCCGTCGCCATCCACGGTGACTACGTCTCCGCCGCCACCGACCCGGCCGCCGGGAGTGGTGTCGAGCAGGCTGCCATTGCCTGTCACGTTGGAGTTGCCACCGGGAATTTGGGTGATGTTTTTTGGGCCGTGCTTGCACCCGACAGAGAGGGTCGCGACAAGGGCTGCGAGGGTCAAACCAGTGAATTTCACAAGGGTCATTTTAGTAAAGTTAAGTTCCGTCAATTACTCCATGCGGCCTGAGAGCAATTCCCCGGAAAGCTTCGCGGGAGAGTCTTGACGCGTTTGGTGGGCACGTCAAGTACCGATAAGACACGCTTGCCGCGGGAGCGGTTGGTAAAAATCAACGTGCGCGAGTTGAGCGCCCACGAGGGGTCCTCACCGGTGGCGACGACCTGTGCGCTTCCGCCGCTCGACGGGACGATACAGATGTCAAACCGACCTCCGCGCTGGGTGGTGAAGGCGATCGCCTTGCCGTCCGGCGACCAGTCCGGCTCGGTCGCGTTGGAGACGTGAATGGTGGAGATTCGCGACATGGCCCCGCCGTTGGCCGGTATTTTATACAGGGCGGAACGGCCCCCGGCACGTGAGACGAAGCAGATGAACCGTCCGTCCGGCGACCAGCAAGGGGAGGACTCCGCCGCCTTGGTCGTAGTCAGCCGCCGAAAACCGGTCCCGTTGACGCTGGCCACCCAGATGTCCGGGCTGCCTGCCTTGCTGAGCACCATCGCCACGCGTTTTCCGTCCGGGGAAACGGCCGGGCTAATGTTGGAACCGGAAAAACGGGCCACAGTCCGGCGTTGCCCCGTCCGGATGTTATGGGAGTAAATGTCCGGGTTGTGCTTGAGATACGAGTAGTAAAACAGCGTGTCCCCGTTTGGTGCCCAGTCCGGCCCGGCTGAGATGGAGTTGTCGCTGGTCAAGCGCTGCGCGTTGAATCCGTCAAAGTCCGCGACGTGAATCTCGGTGTTGCGCCCGTGGAATTGCCGGAAGGCAATCTTGGTGAGGCCGATGCCGGGCGAGCCGGTGACTGCCTCGACGACGTTGTTCGCGAAGGTGTGGCCCTGCAACCGGAGGTTGCCCCCCTGATATCGCTTGTTGAGGATGAATCCGCGTTTCAGGTGGTCGTATACCGCGCCCGAGACGCTGCCGCCGGTGTTGCTGCCCTTGATGGTGAACTGCGCCTTGCTTCGTTCCACGAATTCGAACCCCTGCACGAAGAGGTCGAATTTTAGTAGTGAGAGAACATCGCCGGTGAAGCCCTCGATGTGAACCGGGATCGCCTTGACCTCGCCGGTGTTGAAGATGTCGACGTCGATGACGTTTTGCGCTTGGCCAAGCGCTTGGCCAAGCCCGAGCACGGCGGCCATGACGGCCAGAGAGTGACGAATGGATTTCCTCATTGAAAACTTCGTGAGTTAAAATTTAGGTTAAAGGTTTTCTTGGCGCCGCTCATCTCGGCCGGAAACGGGGCGATCCGCTTCACGCGGTCGAGCGCCTTTTGCACGGCGCGATCCCAGCTCGCCAAGCCGGATACCCCGATGATTCGGGCGGAGATGACGTTGCCGTTTCGCGCAATGACCAGCTGCACCTTCACGACCGGGTCACCGGAGATGGTGCCCGGATGGATGGTGGCATCCACGTACTTGCGGCGAATGAGCGATTCGTAATTGGCGGCAGCGTACCGGCCCTGCGGCACGTTGACCGAGGTGCGACCGGAGAGTTTCGAGTCGAGGTTGTTGAGCGACTGTTTGAGTGCAGCCTGGCGCTTGGCCTCTGCCTGGCGGGCGCGCTCGGCAGCGGCCTGCTGGGCCTTGACTTTCTGCGTGTCCGGCTGGCGCATGGTCGAGTTCAGGTTGACCTTGATCTTCGGCTTGACCGGTTTTGGCTTGGGCTTGGGTTTTACCACCTCCACCGGTTTCGGCTTGGGTTTTACCGGCTTGGGCTTGGGCGGAGTGGGATCCGGGGGTGTTGGCTTGGGCTTGGGTGGAGTCGGCTTCGGCGGGGTGGG
>CEWJ01036174.1_pt1 | contig 73363 bp, 62 predicted proteins | sample 350291 | NCBI WGS metagenome assembly CEWJ01 (sample SAMEA2622923, study PRJEB7988) | marine metagenome | isolation source: saline water (ENVO:00002010), including | reverse complement strand
GCCATTGTCCGCCATTGTCCGCCATTGTCCGCCATTGTCCGCCATTGGCGGCGAATCCTAAATTGCCTGGTTCGCGGCTCCGAAAGCATCGGATGCCTTTGTTCCGGTGTCGGACATATGTGGTCGGACAGTATTCTTAATCTCTGTCCTTGAAATTCTGTCCCTTCTGTGTGGCGTGGTCCTGAATGGCCCCTGTATGCTACGGTGCTCGCTCAGACTTACAGTGCATTCCTTGTTAAAGGATGCATTCATGTAGTCGATGCAAGGAGCAATGCCCCGTAGACGATCATTACCCGGGAGCATAATTCATTTCAGGAGATAGATATGAGATTTCTTTTTGGTATCCTTTCATTATTCTTTGCTACTGCCCTTGCGGCTGCCCCGCAACAGAGTGGTACCACAGTAGAAGGCAGCCCGGAAGGCGCCGTTGTTGCCGACGGCGAAAAACCGGCATCGGTTTCCACGAGCGATGAGGAGCTGCAACAATTCGCTGAAGCCTATAAGAAAATAGTGGCGATACGAACAACCGTTGGACCAGAGCTAAAGGCTCTAAAGAAGGAGTCCGAGAAAAAAGCCCTTAAGAAGGAGGCCGGTAAGGAAATGCGCAAAGCGATTCAGGATACAGGACTTTCGGTGCAGCGGTTTAATGCGATCATTCAGAAGCTCGACAACAATCCGGAGCTAAGAAAGCGCTTCAGCGCTCTGATGAAAAAGCAATAGAACCTGCGATGGCGTTGCGAAGGCGGCCTCCTCCGGGAGGCGCCTTTCCCCTATGGAAAGCGCAGTACTCTTCTCCGGCTCAGCATTGCTCCCATTGTTCCGTCCGGATAAAGCTTACGCGCAGTCCGAACGTGGTATTCTCATTACCCGCAACGTGTGGACGCAAAGCCAGCTTCCTGTATCAAGTGGGCTCCGAGCGTTCGCCCGAACAATCCCTGCGTCGAGTAAACGGTCTGCTATAAAGATACTCATGAATGGTTTCTGGCGCGCTAGCGGTCACCCAAATCCCAAACTAGCCCGCTCCCGAGCAGAAAATCTCCGCCCTGTATAACGTTTGTTATTCTCGGTTTCTCCGGTTATACCTTTCCGGGCCGTCGGAACGCCTTATTTTTAGGCAAAATGCGTAGATCTTTGTAAAAAATGTTAGACATGCGCAGAAAAAGCGATCAGCCTAGGGTAGGGGCTATAGCACGGTACTCAGTGTGTTCTCTTGATCTGGATCAATGCATCGTCAGGGATTCCGTTCTATGCTCCCCAAAAAGAGAAAAGGAGCGGAAGTATGCTTTCGAAATCACAGGCGAAGGTTTTCTTCCTGGGAGGAACGGCGCTATTCAGCGCGATCTTTCTGGGCCTCACCATCGACACGCATCGGCAGATGGCAGAGAGAACCAATGAGCAGAATCTCACCGAATCTGTAATTCGCGGCAAAAAGATCTGGGAGGATCAGAATTGCATGGGTTGTCACACCATTCTAGGTGAAGGCGCTTATTATGCCCCGGATCTTACGAAGGTTGTGGATAAGCGGGGCGAAGAGTGGATTCGCATATTCATGAGAGATCCTCAGGCCATGTTCCCCGGAGAGCGGAAGATGGTGAAGTACGACTTCAATGACCAGGAAATGGACGATATTATCGCATTTCTCAAATGGGTCGGCGAAATCGATACCAACGGATGGCCGCCGGAACCCAATATCAAGACCGACACCATTCCCGGCACCCGGAATGTCAATGCCGGGCCCATATTACCGGAAGCGGCGGAACAGCCAGCGGTGGCAGAAGCCCCGGCCAAGTTCAAATCCCTGTGCGTAGCCTGTCATCAGGTAAACGGCAAAGGAGGCAACGTTGGCCCATCCCTGGATGGTGTGGCGAATCGTTTCAACAGAGAATACCTGGTCAAGTGGCTCCGAGATCCGCAGGCAGTGAAGAAAGGGACTACCATGCCGAAGCTCCCACTGAACGATCAGGAAGTGGAGTCCATTGCGGACTATCTGATGACACTTAAATAGGAGGACCAGGTGAAATATAAAACGCAAAAGATAGCTTATTATTTCTTCGCCGCCGCCATGCTGCTTCTAACGCTGCAAATGGTTTACGGCTTTATCATGCTTTTCGCACGAATCGGTATGGATGGTCTTCATGACTGGATTCCATTCAACGTAGCTCGAACTACACATATCAATCTCCTGGTGGTCTGGCTTCTTACAGGCTTTATGGGATCCGCTTACTATGTAATCCCGGAGGAGTCTGGCCGCGAAATCTACGCGCCAAAACTGGCCATACTGCAACTGATCTCCTGGCTTGTAGTGGGAGTGGTCGCCGTCGCCGGTTTTCATTTTGGTTGGTGGGAAGGCCGCAAGTTTCTTGAGATTCCCCGGCCGTTGGATTACCTCGTGGTGGTTAACATTCTTCTCTTTCTGTATATCATTGGAATGACGATATGGACTGCCGAGAAGAATAGCACTACGCAGATGGTACTCTATTTTGGTCTGTTTTCGGCAGCCCTGCTCTATTTGCCGGGTATGATCTGGTTCGATAACCAGACCCTGGATTCTTTCTATAGATGGTGGGTGGTTCACCTCTGGGTAGAAGGCGTTTGGGAGCTCATCATGGGTTCCGTGCTGGCATTCCTGCTTATCAAGCTCACCGGCGTTGACCGGGAGGTCGTAGAAAAATGGCTGTATGTCGTAGTGGGACTAACGTTCCTTTCCGGTATCCTGGGAACCGGTCACCATTACTACTGGATTGGAACTCCGGGTTACTGGCTCATGATTGGCGGTCTTTTCTCGGCCCTGGAACCTCTGGCTTTTCTGGGTATGGCCATCTGGGCGATTAACATGTACAGACGAAAGGGACGAAATCATCCCAACAAGATCGCGCTGTACTGGACCCTGGGCTGTGCGGTGATGTCTTTTGTGGGCGCCGGATTTCTCGGATTCGCACACACATGGCCGGCTGTAAACAAATGGACCCATGGTACCTTGATCACCGCCATGCACGGTCACCTGGCTTTCTGGGGAGCTTATGCCATGCTGGTATTTGCCATCATTGCCTACGTTATGCCCAACATGACCGGACGAAACCTGATGAACAACATGACCGGTTATCTGGCTTTCTGGTTCTCCAATATCGGAATGGTGGGTATGACCGGGGCTTTCGCGGTCTCTGGGATTGCTCAGGTATATCTGGAGCGAAAGCTCGGGATGGACTTTCTGGCAGTGCAGAAGGAAATCGTCGTTCATTTCTACGGGGCCATGCTGGCCGCATCGTTGTTTGCCGTGGGAGTGATCATGTACATTTACATCTTCCTGCGATACGGCCAGCCCAGCGATGAAATGGTGGGTCAGGATATGCAGGATGATGCTACCGAGATGGGAGCAGGAGTATGAGTTCTGGTTCTCCGGTAGCCCAGCAGCTTCCGTATTACCGGCCCGTGGGCCGGGAATTGGAGGTCTTTGAGCATGCCTATTCCAACCGGTTGCCCCTTCTATTGAAGGGGCCCACCGGCACCGGAAAGTCCAGGCTGGTGGAGTTCATGGCCTCCAGCCTCGGGCGTCCGCTCATCAGCGTGGCCTGCCATGAAGAAACCTCCGCCGTAGATCTACTGGGACGATACCTGATTTCCGGCGGCGAAACGGTATGGAGCGACGGTCCCATGACCCGGGCTGTACGCGAAGGGGCGATTCTGTACCTGGATGAGATTGCGGAAGCGCGGCCGGATACCCTGGTCGCCATTCATTCCCTTACGGACCATCGTCGCACCCTGTTTCTGGAGCGAAAGTCCGAAGAACTGGTGGCGCCGCCGGAGTTCATGCTTGTGGCCAGCTTCAATCCGGGTTATCAGAAGGGAACCAGGGAAATGAAGCCTTCCACCAGACAGCGCTTCGTTTCCATTAGTTTTGACTATCCGGATGCAGACACCGAAACGGAAATCGTTACGGGCGAAACCGGATTCGATGGGCCAAGCATCAAAGCCCTGGTCCGTCTGGCACAGCGGATTCGTAAGGCGCCGGATCTTCCGGTTCAGGAAACCATTTCCACTCGACTGATTGTGGATGCGGCACGACTAATTCAATCCGGTCTTCCGCCCAGGCTTGCCTGTCAGGTGGCTATCGCCGAACCTTTAACCGACGATCGCGAAACCTTGAGGGCCTTACAGGACTTCATTGCCATGCATTTTTAGAGATCGCACAACGGGTTGAGCCACAACCCATCAAGGTATTCCGGGAACGACGGACCGGGCGCTGAAGGAGAAAAGACACTGGAACTGGATCAAAAAATCTTTCAGAAGCTGTACCGAGTATTCAGTAAGCCTCTTCATATCGAGGAACTGGATCTGGAGCGCTTTCGCATTTTCGCGGGCCTTCTGTCCAGCGAGGCCCTGAACCTCTCCATCGTGGGCGACCACGGCGGCTATCGGGACAGCGAGGTTATGCTTCCTTCCATTTCCTATCTGGTGTCTCGCAGCAAAGTATTCAGAAAAGAAATCCAGAAGAAGGGTTGGGAGTCGGTGCACCCTACTTTGGCGGAGTTCTATCTTTACAGAATACTGCAGGCCTGTCTGAAGATGAATCTGTTTCCGGAGGATCCCCGGGTGCTCCGAAATCAGGAAGAGAAAGGTCGCCTCAGCCTTGCCTTTCTTTCTCGGTATGGCCTGGAAGATCTATTGGATGGTAGGCGCATACCCGGCGAGAGCCGCGCGGGCGCAAGCATTGAAGAAATCGAAAAAGCGGTTACTGCAAGACAATCGGAAAAGAACATCCACATGGATTCCCGAATCGATTCCGTACAGGAAAACAAGAAGAAAGTCCAGGACTATACGCTAAACCATAGCTTCGAAAAAATAGAAACCCTGGAAGAGTTTCAGGGTAACTGGCGCGAAATGGACGGGGCCGATCAAATTGAAGAGATGAACGATGCTCTCAATGAGCTTCAGTTTAATCAGGTGATTCGCACCGAAGAAAGCGCCGAAGGCTTTCTGAAATCGGACCATGCAGGCTTTGCCTCCGAAATCCTGGGGGAAACCCGCGGACCCTTTTTATATCCGGAATGGGACTACAAAAAAAAGAAGTTCAAGAATGACCACTGTAGCGTTACGGAATTAGAGCCCCTCAGCGCCAGCGCCAACAGCGTCAGCGAGGTACTGGAAAAGCATCACCAAACCTTGTTCAAGCTTAAACACGATCTGAATCGAATACTCAACCGCTTTTCTCCGGAGCCCAGGCAGGTGCAGGGGGATGAAATCGATCTGGATGCGGCCGTGGATTATCTGGTGGATCGTTCCATCGGACATACGCCTTCGGAAAGGTTGTATCGTAAACGGCGGCGCAACATACGTGAAATCGATCTACTTCTGCTTCTGGATAATAGCCTGTCTACGGATTCGTACCGTAACGGGATTCGTGTGCTGGATGCGGAGCGGGATGCCATGCTACTATTCGGGGAAGCGCTGTCCGATGCCGGTCTTCCGTTTGCCTGTTACAGTTTCTATTCGAAAACAAGGCATAACTGTCAGGTGCAGAAATTACACGGATTCGACGAATCCTGGTCTAGATCCCGAGGGCGCCTTTTGAATCTGGAGCCCCGGGGATACACCCGCATTGGGCCGGCACTCCGCCATGCTTCCTCCATTCTGGAACAAAGAGCGGGACGGCACCGGTGGATCGTTCTGTTTACCGACGGTCATCCCAACGATTATGACCGCTATGAAGGACGTTACGGCCAGGAAGATGTGAAGCATGCCATCCAGGAAGCGGAGTCCGACGGAATGGGAGTGTATCTCCTGTCTTTTGATCGTTCCCGGGATGTATTTGGCGGCTATGCCGAATCCGCGCTGAATTTAAAGAGGATGCCCGAATTGCTGATGTCCTTTTACAGTCGAGTGGCCGGCAATTGAATTGAAATCCCACTGACGGTGGTTGAATCTGGCCCTGTGCCGGATAGTGAATTCTGGAATAGAATACCTGAAACCTGCCGCGCCTCATTGCAAAAAGTAGCCAGAAGGCTGACATTTGAGGCCGGCGAAACCGTCTTTTTGCAGGGGGACTCGTTTCGTGGCCCCTACGTCATCGATAAAGGCATTTTCAAGGTCTATCAATTGAATGAGGCCGGTAAAGAGGCAATACTGAATTTCTTTTTTCCAGGAAGCATAATCGCCGCTCTTCCCATGCTTAAGATCATGCCTGTTTATCCAGCCTCATGCGAAGCTGTGCGCGACGGCGCTGTTATCTATCTTCCGGTGGATGATTGTGTATCGCTCATGCAAGAGGCTCCTGAACTCAAGCAATGCTTCCAGGAGGACTTTGTTTCCAATGCGGAGTTTTTTAAGAACAAGACTACACTTCTGATGCTGCATACAACAGAAGAGCGAGTGCTCTTCTTTCTGGAAGCGCTGGGCGCGGACGAACGGGAAGTCTATCTAAACATTCCCAAGAATCAGATAGCTCTGTATCTGGGGGTTTCTGCCGAGGCCTTCAGTCGCGCCTTTACGGCGCTAAAAAAGCAGGGTAGAGTTACCGAATCCGACGGCTATGTCCGCCTGATCGCCGAATCCGATTCTTGATCAGCGATACCCGCTCCCCAATATCGCTACGCGAAAGCAATAACGCACGGGGCTACCCGGTTCCCGGATAGCAATACCCGACCTCCCGATGGCACTATCGGACCTCAGGAAGCGCCGATCGATTAACAGCTCCCTATCGCTCTACGAAAAACCTTTTTGAAATTCATACCCTTCTGACCTATACCGGGCCTGTGTCGGATTGGCGTTTGCAGCGCTTCTAAAAATGGGGCTACCTTGATCTGAAGCAAGGCCGGACCGCTTTTCTTTCGCTAGGTTTCAATTGTGTGCGCATCATCCGGGGAGCTTCTGCATTGGAAAGGGGCAAACTGAGGCTGGCCCAAGAACGAGATCGTCTACCCGTTCCACAAGTATTCAAAAGCATGTAAAGGCATGTAAGGCCGGGCAATACCCAGAAGGCACCGAATTCTCAGGACCACCGCTGGCGCACCAGGGAGGAATAAGTTGAGCAATACAGAAGACCAGAGAATCTACTATCCACCGGGCGGACTACTCATCTGGATCATACTTACCATCGAGCTGGTAACGTTCATTCCAGCTTTAATCGCCTTTTTTGTCTATCGAGCGGACCAGACAGATCAATTTGCCAGTTCGGCATCCAAACTGAGCCTCACCATAGGCACAGTGAATACAGTTATCTTGATTACCGGCGGATGGCTTATGGCGGAAGCCCTGCGTTATCTGCGAAGTGAACGCGCGGAAAAAGCTCAATTGTTTCTCTGGCTGGGAACAGTCAGTGGCCTGGCCTTTCTGGGACTCAAGGGATACGAATACTGGAACAAGCTATCGCAGGGCTTCGGGTTGGAGCATGACGACTTCTTTTCTATGTACTGGATGATTACCGGGTTTCACTATTTACATGTTCTGGTGGGCACCGGACTTCTAATCGTGGCTGCCCTGGGTATACGACGCGGTTCATACAATAGCGATTCGCATGAGGATGTGGAAACCATCGGCGTTTTCTGGCATATGTGCGATCTGATCTGGATACTGGTATTTCCCGCCATCTACATTCTGGCGCGAGGAGGTGCATGATGAAAGAGCTTCGAAATTCGATAGTATTCGCTATTCTGGTACTTTCGATTATCGCGATTTTTTTCTTCGCGGAATCCGGCGAGATCTCCGTGCTGGCTATCCTTGCCTTTAGCGGTGTGAAGTATGCTCTGGTATCCCTGGAGTTTATGGAAGTTCGAAAAGCGCATCCGGCCTATGGGCTGTGGCTTCTGGTTTTGTTTCTGGGATTTGCGCTGGGGGCGCTGATTCTGGTATGAGAGTCCTGCACCTTGATATGCACCCCGATAAGAACCATTGATGTAGAAGTCGAAAAAAGAAGGCCATGAATTGATCTGAATCAACGCAGGTCTCCTTTGATCGGCATATAAACAAGTGGTTCACTGCAAGGGATCTGAAGGTGCGGCTGCCCCCGGACCAAGTAGCCGGCCTTACTGTGTTAACTTGCAGGATTCCGTAATGGGGACTCGGGCCGGGGAATCCGGCCGCTTTTTTGAACGTCAGGGCTCTTTGCAGGAACTCGTTATGATGGGGTGCCAGCAACCGGTCCAGGCGATCCGGGTCTTGCTTTCCAACCTCGAGCATCTCATTTTCCAGGGAATTCTCTCTCATTGCGGACTCTTCGGAAGGACGCTCCCGCTCTAACGATGCCCGAAAGACAAATGGTAATCCTTGATCTGTATCAAGGCAAACCATTGCGTCCCATGTTATTCATAATGTGATTGAGAACAAGAATGGAATGGAAAAACGGAAATATCCACCAGGGGCTTTCCCTGAAACGGCGGTTGAGTGCGTCGGATTCGCAACGAATCAATTCATGGGAGAGTAAAACTGTCGCGGCACGTAGAAGGCAGAATTGGGAACTTTACAAGACCTGGTGTAGAAAACCAGGATGAGAATGGAATAAGAAAAAGCGAGGCTGAAAATGAGCGAACAAAACGAAATCAAAGTTCTGGACGTAACCGAAATCGAACCGAGAGAAAAGCATCCGACGATTTTCGAGTGGTTCAACCGGCTGAATCATGGCGAATCTTTCATCATATACAATGATCACGATCCCCGGCCGCTGTACTATCAGTTGCAGGCGGAGATTCCCGGGGCCTTTGGCTGGGAGTATGTAGAAGAAGGCCCCCAGGTATTTCAGGTCAAGGTAACGCGACTGGGTGAGGGAACCCTGGGTTTCGGCGGAAGCTGCTGCAGTTGAGAGAATTCCGGCGACGATACCGAGCATGAAGTAATCCGTTTCAGGAGTAAGCCATGGAGATCCATCGAGATACCCGAATCGCTGAACTCATTTCGCACGATGAGCGTTCCATTGAAACGCTGGTCTCGGTGAGTTCGCGCTTCAAGAAGCTCCGAAATCCCATGATTCGAAAGGTTATGGCCGGTCAGGTCTCTATCGCCATGGCTGCCCGGGTGGGCGGAGTAGCGGAACAGGCGATTTTTGATGCCCTGGCTTCTATCGGATTCCAATGCAATTCAGTCGGTTCGCCCGAAGGAAGCGGGTTCACGAATAAGGCCGCGCCTGATTTAGCGCATGACCACGTCGATTCTGAAGCGGCCGGCAAATCCGAGAAAGAGTTCAAATTTAAAACAGAATTCCATTCGGCCCCCGGGCGGATCGTGGATCTGGATGTTCGGCCGATCATGGACCGGGGGGAAGAGCCACTTTCGGCCATACTAAAAGCGGCAGAAACGGTTGGGGTGGATGAACGGCTGCGTATCATCAACTCCTTTGCTCCGGAGCCCCTGATTGGCCTTCTGGGCAAGAAGGGATTTGAGGGTTACATCTACTCGGCGAAGGATTGCTTCCATGCCTGTTTTATTCGCCGAAGTATGCAGGCGGTGTCGAAACCGGATCCAATTTCGGAGAGGCAAACCGATCCGAATCCGATGGTCACTGAAACCGGGCTGCACACCACTGGCGGCGGCCGCCGGGCCGTGGTGCGACTGGATGTAAGGGGAATGACTCCGCCAGGACCCATGGTAAAGATCCTGAAGACTCTGGAATCCTTGAGTTCTACCCAACAACTCTACGTATTCCATGAGCGTATTCCACGATTCCTTTTTCCCCAGCTCGCCGAACAGGGGTACGCTTATCGCACTTCGGAACAGGGCGGCACGGACGTTCGCCTTCTGATTGGCAGGCGACCATGATTTCGCTTTCGGATCGCTCATCGCATTACGGATTGCTGATGGGCAACTTTGCCGTAAGTACCCTGGGATGGCTTGTGACCGCCGGCCTGATGCTTCTGGACCCGCAATTGCTGCTACAGCATTACTACCAGGGCCGCACCATCGCCATGGTGCATTCTTTCACTTTGCTGACTATTTCCCCTGCCATCCTGGGCGTGCTCTATCAGCTACTGCCGGTGGTAGTGGAAGGGGCGCTGGCCAGCCGACCCCTGGCGTGGATCACTTCCCTGCTATGGTGGACCGGCGCCACCGGTTTCGTAATCAGCCGATTCTTCAATCTGGCGGCTTTGAGTGTCTTTGCAGTCCTGTTGTTTCTGGCTATACTGCTCTTTCTACTTCAGCTAACGCTTACTGTGAACAGCGGCCACTGGAACGGGCCAGCCCGGCTTGTGGTGGCCGCATCCCTCTGGCTTCTGGTAATGGCGCTTTCCGGGAGTTTCATGTCGGCCCGAGTATCGGGAGCGCTTTCGGGTTTTTCATTGATGCAATGGCATACCTGGACCGGAATGATTGGCTGGTTTGCGCTGATGGTGGTGGCGCTGGGAACAAGGCTGTTGCCCATGTTCTTACTCAGCCACGGTATGCAAGAACGATGGGCTCTGGCTTCCGGTATTCTCCTGGCCGTGTTTCCCTGCCTTTTGTTTGTTGCGATGCTTCTGGATTGGGAGTTTCGATGGATCCCTACCCTGGTGGCCGTGCTGGGGTATGCGCTATTTCTAATTTATCTTTTTTCCTGCATTCGAAAGAGGATGCGCCGGCGACTGGAAGCGGGCATGTCGCTCTTTGTGATTTCCTTCGCTTTCCCCCTAATCGCGCTGATTCTTCTTATGGCGGGTTGGGACGTTGCGTTGATTCTGTCGACAACGGGTCGGGCATCTTCGCCCGCCTGGTCTGCGGGAGCGGCCCTTTGTATGCTGGCGGGTTTTGTGGGTAGCGCCACGCTGGGGATGAGCTTCAAGATACTTCCCTTCATGGGCTGGATGGCGGTTCAATCCAGGGTCCCGCAATCCACAACCTCGCAGCTAAACCCCCGGTCTCTGGCCGCGCCAGCGCTCCAGCGAATCCTGTTGGTCGCCTACCCAATTTCCGTAATCGCATTGTTGATTGGAATGCATTATCGGGAAGTTCTGCATTTCGCGGCGTTGCTGTTCCTGATCTGCACATTAATTAACGCAGCGCATTTCATTTATATAGTTCGAGAAGTTGCGAGGAGGTCCCTGTGAATGAAAAAGTACGGCGATTGGAAGAAGCGCTCAAGACGGTGGTGGATCCTGAAGTCGGATTGAATATCGTGGATCTGGGCTTGATCTACGGTCTGGATGTGGATGATGAAGGTGATGTCCAGCTGGAACTGACACTGACTTCGCCGGGCTGTCCCGTGGGCCCCATGATTCTGGAAGAGGTGCAGTCCACTCTGGAATCCGTTCTTCCCCATAAACAGGTGCTTATCTCGCTGGTATTTGATCCCCCGTGGAGTCCAGAGCGCATCTCGGAGGAAGGGCGTAGTCACCTGGATCTGTGAACACTTATCTTGAATCTCGCATCGCTGTGTTCCCATCGTTGAATCCTCGTTGCTGAATCTCTTTATCCGTCACGGGCGATTTTCAAGAAGTGGTTAAGACGGATAGCTTTCGGCTATTCTTCCAGCGGCAGTGGCCGAGCAAAAATCAGAGTCGCAAAATCTGCAGCGATCGAGGCTCTGTTGTCCCGGTCGTTCGTAAGCAGGAAATGGGATGTGCTCTTGATAACTATCAATGCTGATTCTCCGGGCGTGGGTTACCCTCGCTGCTATGAATACAAAACGGGTATTTGCTCCGTCAGGGAGCCCTGGAATTGCTTCGGGCCTGAAGAAGCCCGGAAGGAACCTGGCTATTGTTTGCGGCGTCGCATTATGTAGCTTCTTTCCGGTTTCGACGGTACAGGCCGAATCAACCAGCTCGGGTAGTTGGTTGGATGGACTCACAGTTTTTGGCTCGGTGAGGGTACGTCCCGAATTTCGTGGGAATCCTGATTTCAATCGCAAGACAGACGATACAGGCGAATTCGTCGGTAGTCGGATTCAGCTGGGATTCGAAAAGTATATCTCAGAGGAAACCCGGATTGTGATTCGCATGCAGGATTCCCGTGTATGGGGCGGCACCCCGGGGTCCGATACTGGATTCGGCACTGCCAGCGATCAGTCCGGCGAATCGTTGGATCTTCGGGAAGGCTACCTGCGCTCGGATAACCTGCTTGGACCTCTGGGCATAACCGTGGGTCGGCAGATGCTGGACTACGGTAGCGGACGACAAATCGGCGCCCTGGGCTGGAGCAATGTGGGCCGTAGCTTTGATGCCCTGGAACTTCATTGGAATCTGGGAATCTGGAAGGCCTCCCTGGCCGCCGCCGTGCTTGCAGAAGAAGACGGGGATGGCGGAGGGAATTCCACCCAGGTCGGCCGGTCGAACCCGTCAGGAATAGAGTTTCAATGTAATCCATCCACCAATCAGTGCACGGTCACGGCAAACACTCCTCGGGAATTGGACGACGCCTATCTGGCTGTACTCTACAATGAGATTCGCATCCATCCGCAATTTCAAGTAGAGCCCTACTACATAGGCGTTTTCAAGAAATGGATTCCGGCCAGCACATCTGCGGTCCCGGGGCTGCCAGTGGCGCCAAAGGAGCGGAGTCGGCAACGGGACAATCTGCACACTGTGGGCCTGCGAATTACGAATAAGACCGTAGACGGAAAGAGCGCCAGTCCGATGTTCGATTACTCCGTGGAAGGGGCATTCCAATTCGGACTGAACGGGCAGCGGGTGCAGGCTGGATGGGATCTCCTGGATCAGCGGGATCCTGCCGGCAATCCAGTACATACGCAACGGCAACGTTACGAAGCGCATGCCGTCTATGCGGATCTGGGCTTCAAGCCAGTGGACTTTCTCAGGATCGGCGTTATGGGCGATCTGGCCACCGGGGATCCGGATCGCACCGATGCCGTTGTTTCCACTTATACGCAGTTGTATCCCACGAATCATGCACCCATGGGCGACATGGATTTAATCGGTTCCAGGAACCTGATTGCGCGGGCCATTAGCTTTACGTTCGATTTCAAAGAGTACGGTTCCATGAAATTGGCTTACTGGCATTATCGCAAGCATAAGGATCAGGATAGCTTCTACGGAAATGGCGGCGCAGTGGCCAGGGATGCCAATGGCGAGTTGCTGAGTACGGAAACCAGGAGCAATTCCAGATATTCCAGTGTGCTGGATACCAGCGGAAAGATATCTGAGAACTCTGTGGCCCAATTGAGTTCGCAACTATTCCATGAATACAACTTCACTTATGGAATTTCAGTGCGAAGCTTGAAGATTTCCCTGGGCTATGGTCAGGCCTATGCTTTGAGCTCGATTCGGCATCGTGTGGACGATGCATTTGATGGCCTGGCGCTGCAGGAAAGGGCTTTTGATCCCCGCAGCGACTTCGCGTATTTTATGATTTCCGGGACATTCTGAGAAGACATCTCCGGCCGGCTCGGTGCCGGAGGGTCATCCCCGGAATCATTCCTTGATCCTCGTCAGGGGCGGCATCGGCGCTATCTTGCTTCCGCCCCTGCGTTCTCTTCATCAGAGATATTCGCATTCCTGACTTCGAAAATGCTCACCGCTGTGGCCCGCTGGCTTCTCGGAGCCGGGGATAGCCCGGTCACCCACGCCGGAACATCCCAATAAAAAGAAAAACCAGGCCCCTGGATTGATACTTATCAAGGAAGGGAATCGGAGCCTCTGCTACACTTCAGGTATCGGAGGCAAAGATGAAGTCATTAACATGGAGCTTGCTGATACCGTTTCTTCTTGCTGTAATTGCATGCGAGAAACCAACGGTGGAAGCAGAATTGGCGTTTGCGCCCAACGTGCCCGCTCCCCTGGATCGAGGACCTGCGCACGTCATCATTAAGCTGGAAACCAGCGAAGTCGAGATGCGCCTTGCAGATGGCGTTACCTATACATTTTGGACCTTTGGCGGAAAAGTTCCGGGGCCCTTCATTCGAGTTCGGGAAGGCGACGACATTGAGTTTCAGCTCAGTAACCATCCGGATAGCAAAATGCCGCACAATATTGACCTGCATGCTGTAACCGGACCCGGTGGCGGAGCTACCTCTTCGTTTACTGCTCCTGGCCATACCTCTACCTTTAAGTTCAAGGCGTTAAACCCTGGCCTGTACATTTACCACTGCGCTACGGCGCCGGTGGGCATGCACATCGCCAACGGAATGTACGGTTTGATTCTGGTGGAGCCGTCCGGGGGACTTCCGGAGGTGGATCGGGAGTATTATGTACTCCAATCCGAGTTCTATACCAAACAGGGCTTTGGTAAACCAGGATTGCAGCCTTTCGACATGGAAAAAGCGGTACGCGAAGACGCTGAGTACGTTGTATTCAACGGTTCTGTGGGCGCGCTTACCGATGCCAATGCCATCAAGGCGAAGAAGGGAGAAACGGTCAGACTATTTGTAGGAAACGGCGGCCCCAACCTGGTAAGCTCTTTTCATGTGATTGGCGAGATATTCGATCAGGTGTATACCGAGGGAGGCACCGAGGCAAATCAGCGCAACGTTCAGACCACTTTGATTCCTGCCGGAGGATCGGCCATTGTGGAGTTCAGAGTAGATGTGCCGGGAACCTTTATCCTCGTAGACCACTCCATTTTTAGAGCGTTCAACAAAGGCGCCATCGGAATGCTGAAAGTGGAAGGCGAAGAGGACTCGGTAGTGTATTCGGGCAAGGTCTCGGATGACATTTATCGGCCTGAAGGCGGCGCCATTCAAAGCGTGGAAGACGATGTAAAGGCGCCGGAACTGGTAACTCTGGAACAGCGTCTGGAAGCCGGCAAAAACACGTATGAACACAATTGCGCGGCCTGCCACCAGATGCAGGGACAGGGCGTGGAAGGATCTTTTCCGCCGCTGGCAAGTTCCGACTATCTCGCCAGCAAGACCAACGCAATCCGGGCGGTGGTTCACGGTCTCCAGGGACCAATTACCGTAAACGGAAAGAATTACAACGGAGTGATGCCCAAACTGGGTCTCAGCGATTCCGAAGTAGCCAATGTGCTCACTTACATCTACAGTCAGTGGGGAAATCAGGGCTACCAGGTTACAGCCCAGGAGGTTCGCGCTCAGAGATAGCGAATGAAGTAAAAGGTGCGTGGGCGGAACCGGCATTGCGCGTTCCGTCCACGGGACTTCTGCGGCTCCCTTTTTCCGGTCCCGGGGGCCGGGCTGACGGCCGAAAGGTCTTCACCAACGGCGAGCAAGAAGATAGGTAGCGAGATGAGAACGGCAATACTATTATTAATTCTAAACATCATGCCTCTGTGGGCCGGGCCTTCGACCACGGTTCGTGTACCTGCGGGTACTATCCGGCCGTTTCTCGACGGCAAGAACGCCGAACCGGTGCAGATTCAGGCCTTTCTGATGGATCGTTATCCGGTGACCAATGCGCAATTCGCAGACTTTGTCGCGGCGAATCCTGAATGGGGCCCGGGTCGAAAGCCAGATCTTTTTGCGGATGAAAACTATCTGCAACACTGGGTAGAAGCGAAGGAACGCCGAAACAGCCTACCGGTTACGAATGTATCTTTTTTTGCTGCGGAGGCATATTGCGAAAGCCAGGGAATGCGATTGGCTACCACCTATGAATGGGAATATGCCGCAGCCTTTCCCAGCGCAGAATCCCCTCGCGAATCATCCCGGGACTTCGCGGCGCGAATCCTTTCCTGGTATGCCAAAACCGGAAACGAACTGAGAGTGGTGGGCACCGGCTACAGAAACGTACTGGGTATATACGATCTCCATGGTTTGATCTGGGAATGGACCGAAGATTTTAATTCGGCCACCGTAGGAGGCGACTCCCGGGATGCGGGCGAAAGCGGACTGTTTTGCGGAGCCGCAGCCACGGCCGCCAGCGACCCATCGCAGTATGCCAATTTTATGCGCTATGCGTTTCGCTCCGGGTTACAGGCCCGGTCCACGTCAAAGAACCTGGGCTTTCGTTGTGTCCGGGATATTTGAGAAGCCGGGCTGAATGCAACGGCGGCCGGGAAATCCGGAGAGCCGGGAAGCCGGGAAATCAGAAACGGAGAAAGGCAGAAGAAAAGTAAAGCGAACAAAATTGCAGGAACGAAGGGATATCGATATCAGTAGGAGTGAATCTATGAAAGGACAATCGAGAAGAATAACACGTGATAGGGCCGCCTGGAAATCTAAGCTGCGAGCGAGTATGCTTCCGGGAATTCTGATGCTTTCCCTGATTGCCGGCTGCAAAAAAGAATCCCCCGAGCCTCTGGGCCCCAGTCTATATCAGATCGAGACTACCTGGACCGACCAGAACGGCCAGAACTTGCAATTGAAGGACCTGGAAGGGAATCCAGTGCTTATTTCCATGATATACACGCGATGCAAAATGATCTGTCCGCGAATGGCCAGCGATATGCAAAAAGTGGTTAATAGTCTGGATGAGGATCAGCGAAAGCGGCTGCATCTTGTGGCTGTAAGCATAGATCCGGAAAACGACACAACCGAAGTATTGAAGGAGTTCCAGGAGAAGATGAAACTGCAAGGTAACTGGCATCTTCTGAATGGAAGCGAGAAGGAAGCCCGGACCCTGGCCGCCGCCATTGGGTTTCAGTATCGCAAGACACCGGATGGGCATTTCACCCACTCGACGACCCTGCTATTGCTGAACGAGAAAGGCGAGCCGGTCTATAGAAAGGATCGCTTAAATTCTTCGCTGGACGATCTGGTGGAAGTGGCCCGCCTGTTGGCGGACTAACAGCGGTGGCAAACAGGCCGGGTTGGCCGGCCCGTTCCTCCATCCCTACCGCTCCACGCCGGAGATTACCTGTCTTCAGAAATCGCAGGACGCAACCCTGAATCGAAATGGAGAATTCAAACCGGTGGTTCAGTGAGGGCCTGCCTGATTTTTATGAACGCCCGTAACGGATCGTTTCGGCCGAAATGTATGGCGAAAAAATGCAGATTTCTGTAGCAATGGATTGTTATACAATAGAGGAAGGCACATGCATTGGTTTCGCATTCAACGGTTCGCCGCTCTGCTTCTCATTTGCGGAGCCGGAAACTGCGCTCAAAGCGGTTCGGATGACTTGAGCTCGACGGGTCTTCTGGCCATTGCCTATTCGGGGCGGGAGTTTCGTAGCAGTTTTGAATCCGTAAGCGAATTCGATGGCTCTTACATTGTACCCCAGAACTACCAGAGCGCCGCATCGCATAATCTCAGCACAGAGCGGGTGTTTTCGGGCAGTTATTCGCACAAGGGATGGATTTATTCAACCGCCGCCGATAGCCACCGCGCGTATCCTACCGTACAATTTCACAAACTTCCAGGGGGTTCATTTAGAGGACCGGTCTACATGGAACTAATGGTCTATCTGGAGAACGTGGCGCTTCCTACGGGCAGCGGCCACTGGTTCAGCTTCATCACCGTTGCTCGTCGAAGCATAGATTCGGAATGGGAAGCCGTAACCGTGAATCTGGGTTATGAAGGTATGGTACATGTAATGCATGTTCCCACAAGCGGCCAGAAACAATGGACTTATCAGAGTACGGATCGATTCTTTCCGCAGAATCAATGGGTAAAGTTGGGACTTTGTATTGATATGGATCCACAGAACGGGTATGCCCGGGCCTATCAAGACGGCGTTCTGGTATCGGCCGGTCCGGTGCACGGTCTGGACGGAAGCGTTCCCCAGGTCCATTATGGACTCTATGCGTACAAAGATATGAACCAGGGAGTAGTCTACAATGACGATCTCTATATCAAGGAAGTGCTGCTTTGTCCTTAAACGCTGCCGCGAGCTGTTTCTTCTCTTTTCTACGTTGACAATTGGGTCGACAATGTGCAATTTCTGGTTGTGGAAGAACTCCCTGTGCACAGAGAGCTCGCGGGTCGGCTCAGAACGCTTCGCTGGATTCTGAGGCGAATCGCCCGGTCTGCATCATTTGCTTCTGTATCGCTACTCGTTGGCTTCTGGAGCATTGCCAGTTGCCAGCCATCCGAACCCGAGCCACAATCCGGCGGGCCAGAAACTGAGAACTCAGCCAATCCGAACGAGCGGGCAGATTCCGCCAGAAAGGGAAAAGCTCTGCTTCTGGAAGTGAAAGGCGCTATCAGCCCCGCCACCATGGACTATCTATTGCGCGGATTCAAGGAAGCCCGGGAAAGAGAGTCCAGTTTGATCATTATTCGCATGGATACCCCCGGCGGATTGAGCTCTTCCATGCGGGAAATCATCAAAGAGATTCTGAATTCGCCCATTCCAGTGGTGACCTACGTAAGTCCCCCCGGCGCCCGGGCGGCCAGCGCCGGAACCTACATGCTCTATGCCAGTCATGTGGCGGCCATGGCGCCATCCACAAACCTGGGATCGGCTACGCCGGTTCAAATGGGTGGAATGCCTGGCAGTCCGGAAGAAAAAGAGGATTCGCCGGGAGGTGAATCTGAGCCCCGTTCCGGCCAGGAGTCCGGGCCCGGCGGTGAAGCCGGCGAAGGCAAAGGGGATGAACCGCGGCGGGGTAGCACTGCCATGGAACGAAAGGTCCTGGAAGATGCCGTGGCCTACATTCGCGGTCTCGCCGAAAGGCACGGCAGAAATGCGGACTGGGCAGAAAAGGCCGTGCGCGATGCGGTAAACATTACGGCCTCGGACGCTCTGGAACAAAACGTCATTGATATCGTAGCCGAAGACACTTCTGAACTGCTTGCCGGCATTCATGGACGGACGGTTCAGATGGCTCATGGAAACCGAACGTTGGCGACAAAAGGAATCCGGATAGAGGAGTTTATGCCGGACTGGCGACATGAACTGCTTTCGGTTATCGCAGATCCCAGCGTAGCCTACTTCTTGATGCTCATTGGATTCTACGGATTACTATTTGAGCTATCCAATCCTGGAGCCATATATCCAGGGGTAATCGGCGCCATATCCCTTCTTCTGGCCCTGTTTGCTTTTCAGGTACTGCCAATAAATTATGCCGGTCTGGCGCTCATGGTGCTCGGGTTGGGCTTGATTCTCGCGGAGGCATTTGTGGCAGGTTTTGGAATTCTGGGAATAGGCGGAATAGTCGCTTTTGTGGCGGGCTCGGTGATCTTAATGGATGAAGAAAATCTATCTGTTTCGCTTCCTTTGATTGGAAGCGTGGCTCTTGTGGCGGCCGGCTTTCTTGCCTGGGTTCTGACTCGCCTGGTGGCCCTTCGTCGGAGTAAATCCGTTTCCGGTAAGGAGCATCTAATCGGTCGCATAGTGGAAGCCAGTTCTGACTTTCAGGGTAAGGGCAGGCTCCGCGTAGGCGGCGAAATCTGGTGGGCGCAATGTGAAGAGCCGGTAAAGAAAGGCGAGCGCCTTGAAATTGAAGCAGTGGACGGATTGACATTAACCGTTTCGAAAAAGGAGTGAACTATGACTACATCGATTATTCTACCGGCAGTCCTTGTCATTGCATTGATTGTGATGTCGGTGCGGATTCTACCCGAATACCAGCGAGGCGTGGTATTCTTTCTAGGACGCTTCCAGGCGGTTAAGGGACCGGGTCTCGTACTTGTTGTGCCCGGGATTCAGAAAATGATTCGCGTGGACCTGCGAATCATTACTCTGGATGTCCCCAGTCAGGATGTGATTTCTCAGGACAACGTTACCGTTCGTGTCAATGCCGTCCTCTATTTCAGGGTAGTGGATCCGGAGAAAGCCATCATTCAGGTGGAGGATTACTACAGCGCCACCAGCCAGCTTTCGCAGACTACGCTTCGGTCGGTGCTGGGAAAACATGATCTGGATGAAATGCTTTCCGAACGCGATAAGCTGAATGACGATATCCAGGAGATTATAGATGCGCAGACCGAAGACTGGGGCATCAAGGTGGCCAACGTTGAAATTAAACATGTAGACCTGGACGAAAGTATGATCCGCGCTATTGCCCGACAGGCCGAAGCCGAACGGGAGCGAAGAGCCAAGGTGATTCATGCCGAAGGCGAACTGCAAGCCTCGGAAAAGCTTCTGGGAGCGGCAAATGTGATGAGCGAAAACCCGGCGGCTTTACAGCTCCGGTACTTACAGACAATGAGCGATATGGCTCAGAAAAATGCTTCGACTATCGTATTGCCTTTTCCTGTAGAACTAATGGAAGCATTCAAGGGAATGATGAAGAGCAAAGATTGACGTTCTGAGTTAGAAGGCTCTCCTACCGGGAACGATCCATAATAGCGGCCGGCTTTCTATTTCGACGGCTGGAGCGCTACCGTAGCTGCGAACGATCTACTTCACCGGCGACGGATGGGCCGGAATGGGGAATGAAAGCGGAGTCCGGATGCAATGATGATGAGTAGAAGAAAGACTCTTTTGGCCGTCGCGTTCGGGGCCGTTTTTCTATCGCTTTCGGTAATCTATTTCGCAAGCCGTAAGGAAAATCCTCATTCGGTGGAAGGCTTCGAACCAATGCGAAACGATGCTCTGGCCATGGCCTTCGCGCCCGCGCTGCATTCCGGGGCTTATCAGAAGCCGGAGAAGCTACTGTATCGAATGAGTCAGTCGCCGGACAATCTCATCCACATTGCGTACTTTCTGGTATGGCCGTTTGAGCGTAACGACACGTCCGGCTTCTTTCCCTGGCTTAACCGCTCGGTGTATACCGGGGGCCTTTCGCTACAGGGGCTTCTATTTGGACCTGGAGACGTGGAGGTGATTTCGTTGATAATTGAACCTGCGTCAAACGCAAAGAATGGCTTCCATGCATCTGACGCTCGTTACCTGTTCAGATCTACCGACGTCTCTAGCGCTCCGAACGGATCCAATGGGCCCGAAGGTTACGGCTCACCGAACGGTTCTGCCGGTATAGATTCAGCTACGGTTCGCTTCCACAAGGATTTCCGGCTCAGGGAGTTGACCTACGAAACGGCCGAGAGCTATGATCCCCATGCCTTTGGAGTGAAGCATCGCACGGTCCGCCTTGGCTTCCGGCAGGACGATGCTCCATCGGCCGAAGACCTGGTCTTCGATGTGATCAGCTGGAATCATATGTTTTTCTGGAATCCCGATCGCTCTTCGGGTAATGTCACGGCCATGGTTCCAGAATATTTCTCTTCGGAACAATGGAAATACTATCGCATGTTTAAGCCGGTGGAGAGTCTTCTAGCTCGCAACCGGGCCCATCCTGAATTTGCCAGGGAAGCTGTGGCCCCCGCCCATCCCGGCTCGGATACGGTAAGGGACGCTTCGCATTAAGCCTGAGGTCTATCCGCTACTTTCTCCGTTCTGCGCCCAGCATGGCCGGGATCGATTTGCATTCTTTCCATTCTGTGCCGCGCAATATTTACGGTGGCCGGGTTTTGGAATTGCCCTTCAGAGCCGGTGGCAAAAACCGTCTGTATGCATTCCATAAGATCCCAGGGCTCCCTTTCCATTGCGGAGCAAAGCGCTGGGCCAACCAGGGAAGAAATCCGGGCCCCATCGGCGGAAAATACCGGTATGGAGATCGTGGCGCCTGCAGGTACCATGGCCATGGTAGCCGCCGCACTCCAATCCGGGGCGAACAGTATCTATTTTGGCGTGGAGAATCTGAACCTGCGCAACCAGGCCAACGGCGCCTTTTCGCTGGAAGATATCGACTACGTAGCGCGAAAGTGCCATCGTTTTGGCGCCAAAGCCTATCTTACAATGAACTCGGTCATCTATGACCGGGATATGAAGCTGGCGCAGACAATCCTGACCCGGGCTGGCAGCGTTGGTCTGGATGCTGTGATCGCATCGGATCCGGCAGTCATTGAATTGGCGCGGGAAAAGGGCCTTTCCGTGCATCTTTCTACGCAGGTTTCCGTTTCGAATCTGGCTGCGGTTCGTTTCTGGGCGCGATATGCAGATGTGATCGTTCTGGCAAGAGAACTGGATCTAAGCATGATCGCGCGGATTGCGGAGGGCATTCGCGAGCAGGATATTCGCGGGCCATCCGGGGAGCGTGTAAGAATCGAGGTCTTTGGCCATGGAGCGCTGTGCATCGCGGTTTCCGGCCGATGCGGCATGAGTTTGTATTCAGATCTTGCCTCGGCCAATCGAGGCGCCTGCCGACAAAACTGCCGGCGGAAATACAGAGTCATAGACGAACGCGGTGTGGAACTGGAAATCGACAACGAATACATAATGTCGCCCAACGATATTTGCACCCTGCCATTCCTGAATCGAGTGGTGGACAGCGGGGCGAGTATGCTTAAGATCGAAGGCCGCAACCGCGGCGCCGACTACGTCTCCAATACCGTGCAGGTGTATCGCGAAGCTTTGCAGAAGGCCGGCCAGGAGGATCTTGCCGAATTCAAAGACAGCATTCCTGATTGGATGCAACGTCTGGAACAGGTGTATCACCGCGGCTTCAGTAGCGGTTATTATCTGGGCGAAAAGCAGGGCTGGGCGGGTTCCGACGGAAACCAGTCTCCTGTGCGCAAGGTCTTCCTGGGCGAGGTAAGCAACTACTTCTCCAGGCTGTCCGTCGCTGAAGTAACTTTGCGGTCCGGAAAGCTTTCCCGGGGCCAGGAAGTGGCTTTCTTTGGCAAGACCACCGGCGCACACATCCAGCAAATCTCCGAGATTCGCCAGGACAACCAACCGATAGAATCGGTTTCGGGTCCGGCCATCATAACGGTACCGGTAAGCAACAGGGTGCGTCGCGGAGATCAGTTCTATCTGATGGACCGCCTGGAAGTCGATGGAAAGGCAGGGGAAGGAACAAAAGGGAAGAGGAAATGATTTCCGAAAAACGGCGAAGAACGGAAGGGCCCAAAAATTGAACACGGAAGAGCCCAGAGCAGCTACGGGTCAGGGCAAAGAAGCCACAGGTCCGGGCGGATTGTATCGGATTCAGTACAACCGAAAACGTTGTATTGGCTGTGGCGCCTGTGCCGAACTGGCTCCAGAACGCTGGATCATGAACGAGAAAGACGGCAAAGCCATTCTGCTCCATGGTCGAGGTCAGGGGCATATATTTCGATCCACGGTTGCGGATCTGAACAGGCCTCCAGAAGACCGCATCTGCCCGGCAAGCGCCATTCAAGTTCAGGACTAGGTTGTAGCGATGCCTTGCAGCTGGATCAAAGGGCACAATGGCATCCAGTAGTCAGGGCGAACCGCTTGATCAGCGCGATTACGAGGCGGTCCAGGTCAGGATGGTCATCAGCGTGATCACCGGGCTGGCAGTTCAAGTTCCGAAATCATACCCGGGTTAAGGCAAGCGGTGGGGACGTCCGCGCTGGTTAGCCAGGAGTTTCAGGCCTGGTCTTCGGTTTTCAGGTAAGGCTGAAACAAGAAGCGATTTTCAATACTCATATGCAGATACATTCGCCGGGCAAAATCGTCCAGCGAATTGATCAAGGCGATGCCCGAGTCGCTGCGTTCCTTTTCGATGCTTTCTTGTAGTTCGTTTTGAAAGGCAGCCAGAAGGCGGAGATGCTTTTCGTGCATCTGGTGGTCGGACTCCATATGCCTGCAAGCATACTGCAGGGCCTGCTGGAGCGAGCCCGGATCCTTGTGCTCCATGGAAACCAGCACCGGAAAAACGATGTTTTCTTCGGTTTTGAAGTGACCTCTGAGTTCGGCATTCAGTGTCTCAACAAACTGGGTGAGCGGACCGTGACTGGCCTTTCTTGCGGAATCTTGCATTCGCGGTAGTTCCATCTTCAGGAAAGTCTCATGATCTTTGACCAGGTACTGCACCAACCGTTCCACAGGCCAGACACTCATCTCTTCCAGTTCTCTTTCTAGATCATGAATCGGCATAATGAATTCCTGGGTCCGACCGCGCGGGCATGGTCAGCCTGTTCTCCGAAATTGGACGGATCGGGAGGCCCCCTTGCTCAGATAGAACGCAAAAAAATCTACTTTTCAGTAAACCTTAATTCGCTCCACCTCGACCTTACTTAGTATTTCATACATATCGATTCTGCGATCCCGTAGCGGGCGAACGCTTCCATATTCTCGCTGCCTTTGCAGATCGCTCAGGTCCACTTCGGAGATGACCACGGTTTCCGTGTTTGGTTCTGCCTCGGAAAGCACCGCTTCGTTCGGAAAGGGGTGATCGCTGGGTGTTAGAATGGCCGATTGTCCATAGTTTATCAAAAAGCTCTTCACCTGGGGAAGGTTTCCCACATTTCCGGCCAGCACCGTGTATAACCAGTTTTCGATGGATCGTGCCTGGGCGCTGAACCTTACCCGTAGATAGGCCTTTCTATGCTCCGTTGAGAAAGGAACAAACAAAGTCTCCATTCCGGCAAACGTTTGCAACCGTGCCAATTCCGGGAACTCAACGTCGTAGCAGATCTGAATCCCAATTCTTGCCATCCCGGTATCAAAAACCTTTAATCCTTCTCCCGGGATCATATTGTAGTATTTTCGTTCGGCAGGCGTGATATGTAGTTTATCCTGCGTAAAGACCCCTCCGTCCGGGGTGAACAGATGGGCCACGTTTCTGATTCCGTCCGGCGCTACAATGGGATGGGAGCCGCCTATTATGAAGATTCCGGTTTTTCGGGCCTTTTCTTTGAATATCTCCAGGTATGAGTCGGTGAAATCTGCCAATCTTCGCATAGCCTCCCGGTCGTCGGTTTCCGGGGCCAGAATCAGAAATAGCTGTGCTGTGAATAGTTCCGGAAACACCAGGAAGTGACAGTGATATTCGTTGGCCGTATCTACATAGAAATCCACCTGTCGCACGAATTCATCCAGGGAATGGATGGGGCGCATGAAATACTGGGCGGCGCATATTCGAATCTTGCGCACGGGATGCGTCACTGGAGCCGATGAAATTCGATGTCTTTCCGGTTTGTAGCTGGGATTGATGTACTCGATGAGAGTGGCATAGTTCAGGCTTTCCAGGTCCTTACTATAATCCATGTAGATTTCTTTTACATGGTAGCCCACTTTCAGTTGAGGGGTAAGGGTCGGATCCATCAGCTCTCCGGCAACCACGCGTTCCACGTACTGTTCGGGCGTTAGTTTACCCGCATGGGTTCGGTAACCTGGAAGCCGACCGCCGGCGATCATGCGGCGCAGGTTGAAGCGGCGTAGTAACCGCTTTCTTTCGGCGTAGAGCTTTCGGGCCACGCCCATACCGCGGTAATCCGGGTGCACGGCCATGTCGGCGCCATAAAGAGTGTCCCCTGCGGGATTGTGCGTTGTGAAGGTGCCGTTCCCGGTGATTTCTACGAAGGTGTAATAGGTGTCTTTCTCAAGATTGACGATCAGAGTAGCGGTGTATCCAATAATCTTCCCGTCCAGTTCGGCCAGGATCTGACCTTCCGGAAAAGCGGCCAATTCCAGCTCGAATACCCGGGCTCCGTACATCCCTTCCTCGTAGGCGCTGCTATAAACGGTCTTCTGCAGTTCTACCAGAGCCGGAATGTCTTCCGGCCTCCAGTTTCTTGTTCTTACGCCATGATTCTTTCGGGGACTGTGTCGCTTTTTCTTCTCTTCCGCCATTGCGGACGGAATCTACTTCAGCAACTCATCCGGATAGCGAAAAACAATGTGAACACGATAGTTGCTACCGTCGGGCTTTTCGAGGTTGGAAACGCCAGTAAAGCGAAGCAACCGTCCGGTCTTCTTGTCGTATATAATGTAGATTGGATCGGCCAGCTGGCGGATTACAATGTTTGTAGGTTCCATGACAAACATCACGGCATCCCTTTCCAGAAACTTCAGGTCCCTGACTTTGTAAATCCGGCAGGGAAAATAGTCCAGCCGATGGGACACGGTGAAATTCCCCGTAAGGGTCTTTCCGGCCATCAGACTCTGCATGTTCTGTCGTACGAAATAGTCGAATCCGCCATCCACAACGATTGGAGAAGGTACATTCAGCGCTTTGGATTTCTTGCTTTCGGAGGCCGAAGGCTTATAGTAGACGCTCACTGAATTTCCGTTTACCCGGGCCCCTTCTTCCAGCCCGCTTCGCTTATCGGACAGATCGTAGTTGGGAGCCACTTTGCTGCCCGTGAATACAATCTTTTTCACGGCCATCACCTGGCCCTGGGGGTCGGTGTAGGTTACGATGCTATAGGCATGCTTGCCGTTTTGCCAGTGCTCAGCATGGTTTTCGGTGTACATGTACTTGCCCGATTGAATATCATAGGCATTGGATCGGTATCGTACTACCTGCGCCTGCAATGCCGAACCAGCGAAGAATAGAATCGCTGTGGCCAAAATCCAGGGGGTGCTTCTGTTCTTGTGTCCAATCATGTGTCTAAACCTAATACAAAATTTCCGAGATATCCACTCTTTTCCGGTTTCTCCCCATTGGACCGGCTCTGGTGTATGGGGGTTCCCGGTTTTTTCGGGGCGGCCGGAAAGCTGATTGCCCGCGGGGAATCCTCTGCCATTGTCATTTCAGGGACGGATGCGCCAATAATTCAGATTATGTCGCATTTTATGGACCTCGCTGTCAGAAACGGATGCCAGAGTAGATCTGACGGTAAGAATACTGAGGCTTGTATGACTGAGGCTCGAATGCCGAGGGCTTGAATACGGACGCTTGAAGGACCGAGGCTACCACATGAAAAATACAAATCCCGGGTTATGGTTTCTGAATGCCCTGTTGATCCTGGCCTGCCTGGCTGTCGGCTGCCATGCCCCATGGCAGCGAACATCGGAGTCGGATGATTCCAGGGCTCCAGAGACTTCGCAGTCAGAGAAAAAAAAGAGTGAGAGCGACAGTTCCGCTTCTCGCAACGGTGTTTCCGAGGAGTCCACCTCGGGGGCCGAGGGACAGGATTTAAGACCTGCGCCGGAGAATCCGGAACTTCATCCCCCGCTGGATCCTCCGCTGGTCCTCACCGGTACCACTGGCGAATACCGTAGAAGTCATTTTCACTATGGAATCGATCTTTCCAGCGATATAGGCGATCCTGTGTATGCCGTGCGTTCGGGTTACGTGTCCAGGATCATCTATGATGGCTATGGTCTGGGCTATGGTATCTGGATCACCCATGCCGATGGTCGCCGCTCCAAATATGGACATCTTTCGGCTTATGCGCCGGAGCTTCTCAAGTCCTTCTTTAAGCAGAAGCCGGAATTGGAGAAGTGGCTCTCTACGAGACAGAGATTCGATCTTCGTTTCGAGAAAAACGAAATCGCAGTGGAGAGGGGGCAGACCATTGCGCTCACCGGGGATACCGGTTCCGGTCCGTCGCATTTACACTTTGAATACCTGGATGGGGAGCGGGTACTGAATCCTTTGAATTACGGACTTCGCCTGGCGGATGACCGAGCGCCTCTGGTGGAATCCCTGGTGCTGATTCCCTGCGAAGCCGATGCACGAATCAATGACAGGGAAGCCACCATTTCCCTGGCGGTGGATGAAAGCAGCGAATGCGGCGCCCAGGATCAACCCTGCAATCTGCGGCAGTACACCGCGGCCGATGTTACCGTGAATGGAAAAACCTGCCTCCAGGTGCGATACTTCGATCCTTCCGGAAAATATGCGCGTCTGGGAATTGCCGACCTTCGCATGACACAGGACGGAAAGACAGTTTATTCTTCCACCTTCGATAGTCTTATTCATACGGGTTCCTTCCATCATCTTATCCTTTACAGCGAATCCTCCCGCATTGGGGGCGGCACCCGATACATTCACAATGCATTCGATCTACTGCCCGGACAGTTTAGCTTTCTTTCTTCGGTGGATCATGGCCGCTTACAGAGTCCGAAACCGGGGGAGTCGTCGCAGGTCATAGTGCAGCTTCAAGATGCGGGCGGAAATCGATCCGTCGTTTCTCTGTCGCTTAAAAATGATTCGGTGAGCCCGCTCTCCCTTCGCGCAGTAGCCAGCACCGACCGGGGATGGTCTCCCTATACCATGGAAGAACGGCTACGGGATTCCATGGATTCCGGTTCCGGCGTTGGTCGTCCCGGCAAGGATCTGAATCTACGAAGTCCCGACGGCAGGCTACGTCTGGAAGTAGGACCGCGAAGTCTTACCGGAGCCGTCCGTTTTCAGGTGCTCGAAGAAGCGGCTAAGCTTTCTACAGGGAAATTGGAGAAGCTTTCCCCTGTTTATAATATACGAAGTCGTAATCTGGACGAGCTTACGGGAATGATCTTTCGGGAACGAATCTTTGTTCTCGATCCGCTCAAGATCCATATTGAGGATCTGCAAGACAACGATGGACTGTACCGAATCACCGACTCCGGCGCCCTCTATCCTGTGGCCTACAGCCGCAATGGTAAGCTAACTGGCTATGTTCGCAGTCTGGAAAAATACATCATTCTCAAGGACCGTTCGAATCCGGTGATTCGGGCCATTCCGGATCTTCGAACCCGCGTGGACAAACCGGTGCTTCTTTCGCTCCGATACTTCGCCGACTACGGAACCGGGGTGAATGTGGGAAGCCTGGAGCTGGAAGTGAACGGCAAACCGGCCCTGGCCGAATGGAATCCGGATCGATACGGTTTCGAGATCTTTTATCCGCCGGAAATACTCGCTTCGGGTAAGCACACAGCCACTGTACGAATTCAGGACTATGCGGGTAACTGGTCCGGTAAGCGAAGCTTCAGCTATCAGGTACAATAAAAGCAATCCGGGGCTGCCACCCCTGTGGGCCTACCCTGGCCGCAGCAGGCGCAAACCAGGAATCATTTCGGCTGCTAATGGCTTCTTCGCTGCTTCGATTCCCGGTGCAGGTTTCCAAGCGGCCTCTAGCAGTCTCCGGAATCTATATCGCAGGCATTCCCCGGCGCTTCGCCCTGTGCATCCGAGTCCGGCCGGTCCCGGCTACCTGCCGGTTTAAGGACCAGATTATCCATTACATCCTGAATGCGGTCAAAAGGCGTGTAGCCGTAAGAAATCACCATGGCCCGCTGATTCTTTAAATGCACCAGAGCCGGAAATCCGGTTACGCCTACGGCCCGGCCCAACTGGAAATCCAGGTTTGTCTGGTATCGGGCCTCATCGCTTTCGAAGAATTCTCGAAACTGGTTTCCGTCCAGGTCGTAGTTTTCGGCCAATTCTACGAAGGTATCCGTTGCGCAGGGATCCTTGCCGTCACGGTAGAATGCGGACTGCACGTCGGAGAAAAAAGCAAACTCACGCTGGGGCAGGAAATTACGAAAAGATACCACTGCGCGACAGGAAGGCTCTGTATCGTAGATGAAGCCTTCTTTTTCCAGAAAGTCATAGTTGAAAGGTTGTCCGGTGGCTTCCTCCACCTGCTTCCAATGGTGTCGCAGAAATTTGCCCAGCCGACTGTCCAGTGGCTCTGCCAGTTCGCCGGGGCGCAATCCGCCCATCACAGCGCGCAGGGGTATCCGATCGGAATACACCTCTTCTACTTTGCCCAGCACAGGATTAAATCCGTAGCACCAGGAACACATGGGGTCGCCCACATAAAGGATCGCTTCTTCTGGCAGATTCATAGTAAAAATAAGGGCGAAAAGTCGGCATTTGTCCAGAATAATCCCGGGTCCACCGAGAATGGAATGTGGAGCTACTGCTTTCCGATCAGATATACTCAGCCTTTCAGAAGCAACTGGAAAGCGCCCGTCGATTCGTCTGGGTGGCCACGGCCGATCTAAAGTCCACATACATTCGGTCGGAGGGTAGCTTCCGTTCCATCCTGGAGGTATTCGCTTCGTTGGTTCGATCCGGGGTGGAGATAAGGCTGATACATGCAAAGGAACCAGGCACGTATTTTCGCAGGGAGTTCGATCGTTTTCCGGCGCTTCTGGAGTCGGACCGATTCGAACGGTTTCTTTGTCCCAGGAATCATTCCAAGTGCGTCATCGTAGACGGAAAGTCTGCCCTGGTGGGATCGGCCAACCTGACCGGAGCGGGGATGGGCGCAAAAGGAGCGGACAAGCGAAACTTCGAAATGGCCTTTCTTACAGACGATCCGGTGCATATTCGAAGCATCATGGAGCATCTGGATTCGCTCACCATGGGCCAATATTGCACGAAGTGCAAACTGCGTTCCGTCTGTCCGGATCCCATTGCCTGAAGATCGGCTCGTCCCCTCGGCAGAGTAGTCACATAAGGTCAGGGCCCCGCCTACGCACCAAAATTATCTGAGTTCCATCAGGAAGGCCGGTATCTGCAAACCCGCCGCTACAGCCGGGGCCGGCTCGCAAAGGGCTGGATCATGAGATCAAGATTGTGAGATCAAGCTAGCGCATTTTTCTTAAGCGAAATAGCAGTTCGCTTCCCTGGCGCGCCGGGTGGGATATCTGGCAACTTTCCCAGACCAGAAATTCGAAGTACGGCGCCAGAAGCTCCCTGTACTCCGCTGCGCTGCCGCCAAAAGGCGGTCGGTGGTCATACATGGGCGCATCAAAAAACACTCCGGCCATTTCGCCTTCCGGCTGCAGTAGATCGTGCATCTTCTTTGCATAGCTTTCGCGAAGCGATGGGTCCAGAGCACAGAAAAATGTCTGTTCCAGAATAAGCCCGAAGGCGCCCTGCAGCTTGAAGAAGTCCCCGTGCACCAGATGCAGATTCTCCATATGGTGCGGATGAAGATCGTTTACGCGGGCTTTGAGTCGCTCCAGCGCCGGAACGGCGATGTCCACCACAGTCACGCTGTGGTAACCCGCTTCCAGCAAATAGTTGGCCTCGTAGGCATTACCACATCCAGGCAGCAGCAGCGGTCGACTGTGAAGATTCTCACGTTTCCAGATGTCGATGAAGTGCTTGAGAGGTGGACTTACTCCGCCCAGATCCCATCCCGTTTGACCGGATTCGTATCTGGAGCTCCAGAACTGTTCCAGTTCCTGACTTTCCGCTGGTAGAATATGAGACACAATGCGAAATAAAGCAAAGCAGCCGACAAATATGCCACAATTTTTTGCCGCGGTCTGCGGGTCTCATAATGCCGGGTCATTATCGACATCCACGGGGGTTGCTTGTTCGGCACGAATCCGATAAATGCTAAGACCCGGATTCCTCCCTGTGGGTAAGACGCGTAATATGCCAGATCTCCGGCTTATGCGAGTAGTTTACATCGCAGTCGGAACGACTGTTACATAAGCGAAAAGCGCCACAGATAAATCTGCGAAAGCCCTCTCATTTGTCTCCTACCTGCGCCAGGTGTCCAAAAGCGTCTCAATCGATCCAATGAGACCGCAAAACGCTCTTCCGGGAGCTGTCTTCACTGTAAAAGCCTTGCGCATTCCTGCATATCCTTCAGTCTAAAGTGCAGTCCACTGGACTATGCGTCCAGGCGCGACATGCCGCGTTGCCGACAGGGAGTCGGATCGGGAGGACATATGAAACAATACAGATTAGGCGCCTTTGTGGCTATAGGGAGCATGGCTCTCATTTCAGCGCTGTCTTTGCAGTGCAATCTACTTGGCTCAGAAGAAAGCGACGACACGGCGCTGGCTCTGGGAGTCCTGGCTATTGCGGCCAATTCGGCCGGCTGCAACTCCTGCGTCACAAACAATGACGCATCCCTTCCTTCGTGGATTAAGGATAATTTTACCTGCATGACAGTCACCGTAAGCGGAAGTAACTATGTGTTCCAGACAAGTAACCTTCCTCCTTACCAGAACGGTTATTACAGCCAAACTTCCGGTTGCTACATTAACGATTTTCCTTCCGGAAACTCACCGAACCCGAATACCATTTCTTCGCAGAGCATTCGGCTTACCATTCCTGCCTCCCCTGATACCAGCGGCAGCACCACCGATTTTGGTCCCATGGGCGTTACGGTAAATGGCCTGGCCATCTATAACAATCAGGCTGCCCCCGGAGATACCCTGGCAGATGAGTTAGACACAATGGACTCTGGAAACGGTCATCCCACCAATATAGGCCAGTATCACTACCATACAGAACCGTACAAGATCACCAACGATGGTTCGGAGCTGGTGGGTATTGCCCTGGATGGATACGCTATATTCGGACGTAAAGATCCTGGCGGGGTAAACCCGGGCACAAATGCAGCCATCGATGCCAATGGCGGTCATACCCACAATCATGCCGTTGTAGGCAATACATACCACTATCATCTGGCGTTGGATGGCGGTTCAGGCGGATATCTGGTGCTGAAGCAAGACTTCCACGGAACCAAAGGTACTGTCAGTCAATAGCTCGAATTCATGAGGCTTCTCCCTGCGAATTGCGCTCTTGCTGTGGCCGTGGTCGTGCTGGTCGCCGCCCCGCATTGTAAGAAAGAGCGGCACGGAGTCCTGAATTCCCATCCCGGTTTTGAAATAAGCAAGGGGATACTTTACCTGAATGGAGAACCGTTTAACGGAATTATGCGTACGGATTTTCCGCAGGGATGGAAAGAAACGCCAATGATAAATGGGAGCATTCACGGCGTGGAGCATGAATGGTACAATGACGGACGCATGGCCACGGAGCGACCCTACGAGCACGGGAAGCGAGTAGGGGTTCATCGCGGATGGTACCCTTCCGGCCAAATCCGATTTTACTATGAGTACGAGAACGATCGTCAGCACGGGGAGGCCTTCTCCTGGCATAGCAACGGAAAGCTGTTTACGTATTCCCGATTTGTTGATGGACGCCCGTTGGGACAAAAAACCTGGCGCGAAAACGGACAGATCTATGCCAACTATGTCCAGGTGAACAGGCACAGGCAAATGGGTTTGATGGGGAGCGATCTATGCAACGGAGTAAAACAATCTATTCCGGACCTGCTGCAGCAGGCGAACGGAAAGTGATTCAACGCGGGAGATTCTCATATGAAGCCCGGTGGGCCAGGGGACTGGCGCCGGTTGGTGCTCTCCTTGTTCTTTTAACGGCTTTGTTGAGTCACTGCGACCGGGCCAATGACTCTTTCGATCCGAAGAAGCGCTACGGAGAGGAGGTCCGGAGTTTTGCTTCTGCAGATTCGGAGACGCTGCCTTATATGGTGGGGAAGGACTTCCAGCCGGTATGGAAGGAAAGCCCCGAGCAGGGACCTCTTGACCGAGCGCGCAAGATCCCGGCGTTCCGTTTTCTGGACCAGAATGCCCGTGCTTTTGGAACCCGCGAATTGTCCGGTAAGGTTTATCTGGCCAACTTCTTTTTCACGGAATGCAATGGAATCTGCCCGATGATCATGCCCCGATTGCGTCAGGTGCAGCAAGAGCTGGCGGATTTGTCTGGTTTTGCGCAGATATCTTATTCGGTTACGCCGAACGTGGATACTCCGGAAGTTATGCAAAAGTATGCACGGGGCCTGCGAATTGATCAGAAAACCTGGCATCTGCTCACCGGAAATCGCCAGGAGATCTATTCACTTGCCCGGGAATCCTTCGGAGCGGATACGGTTGTACGCAGTCGTCAGGGAGCGGATGACTTTCTCCATTCCGAGCAGGCCTTCCTGGTGGATACGGAGGGTTTCTTGCGCGGAATCTATAACGTTGGCGGCGCCGGCGACCTGGAACGACTGGTGGAGGATATCCGGAAACTCACACAGGAATAAACGAACCATGGGACGGTGCACCGAACTATGAGCGCGAGGCATGACACCGAACAAAGGGGCTGAATCCAGACAAATCCGGCAGTCGCAGCAGTCGCAGCAGATGCAGGGATGCAGGGATCTCAGCCTGGCATAGCCAGACCGGAGAATCTATCTGGCTATTCTCTCTATTTACTCGATGCCAGGGCATTCGTCCGATGACCATGCGAATACGAATCCCCTCGAAGAAGCTTTTCTTATGGACCCAAACGGCTATTGGCGGGGAATGTATAATCTCAGGGACTCGGACGATCCAGGCTGACGGATCGTACAAGACTTCGTCTGTCCGGGGATGAGCCCTGAAGGAAGGGCATGATATCAGACACCAGATACGCGATAGTGGCCGGGCTGGCCATTCTGGGATTTTCATTTCTGATCATTATCAGCAAACCTGCCGCGGAACGGCGCCCCGTCCTGGACTCCATCGCCTTGCTCTGGCTTCTGGCAATGCTCAAGCCACTTCTGCATCCGCTTCTGGTGCAGGAAGGCTGGTTGCGTTCTATTCCTCAGTATCTGCATCTAATGGCTTTGCCCTGGCTGTACGGTCCCCTGTTCTATCTCTACATTCGTTTGCTCACCAGGCCCGAGCGATCGCTACGAGTCTGGGAGTGGAGTCCTCCCGTGGTTCTGTTACTCATCATTATGGCGGTACCCTTGTTTCGTGCCGGTGGCGGAACCCCGTTGCCGGGAAGAGCTCCTGCCCCCGGCTTTCCCGGGCCCCTGGCAATTGTAGATCCCTTTCTGGCCGTCATTTACAGCGTGCTAACATTCCTGCTGTTGCGAAGGCATAGCCAGAGGGTGATTCGAACGAAATCCAGGCTCTCCGAAATGAACACTCTGGGGTCCGGTTACCTGCTTCTGTTTCTCTTCTTCGTGCTCAGCTTATTTCTGAGCGCCCACAGATTTCTGGGGCATACATGGGGGCTATCCGCCGGGGAAAATCAGGAGTTGCACGGCTCCGGCTTTCTGGCCATGATCGTTTCCTTTTCGCTATTCCTGGCCCGCCAACGTCCGGTATACTCCCTTTCCGAGTCAGAAGAAGTCGAAGACCATCTTCGCCCACCAAACCTGTTTGCCGATCCCGGAATGGATGGGAGTTCCCCCCGGGAATCGAATTCGGATCCCGAGCTGCATTCGTTGGGTGGGGCGCACCACAGTCTCCCTCCGGAGGAAGAAGTACGCCAGTTGCGACAGTCCATTGAAAGCCGGGCATTGTTTCTGGATTCGGACCTTACCCTGGAGAGTCTGGCGCGTCAGCTAGAAATGAGCCGGCACCGAGTGAGTTACCTTTTGAACCAGGGCGTTCAGCGAAACTTCTACAGCTACATCAACGGCTTGCGCGTAGAGCATGCAGCCCGGCTCCTCAGGGATCCTGATTATGCCCCCTGGCCGGTACTGCGCATAGCTCTGGAATCGGGCTTTAGCTCCAAGGCTACTTTCAATCGGCTATTCAAGGAATACAAAGGCAAAACTCCCAATGAATGGCGAAGGTTGGCCGCCTGAGCCGCCTGAGCCACCGGAGGCCAAACAGAATTTTTCGCGAGAAAATCCGGACAATATGCCCAGAGGGCAGGGAGCGGAAAAAGGACCATCCCATGGAGGTCGGATGCACGGAGGCGGCCCGGGGAATGCACCAGAACCGATCTAATCTTCACTTTGCTGCCATGGAAATGACATGCGGCGGATGTCTATGAGGGCATGTCCATGGGATTTCTGTTTCAAATGCTTACCGGACGGTTCAAACCCCATAGCAGGGTAGAGCGTAGTCTTGCTACAGAAGAGGGCGACGTACGGATCGACGTTTATGACCCGGGGACCGGAAATGTCAACGAAGAGCAGGCTTCGGTGGGTAGTTGGCCCCTGAAGCCAGCCCTGGACTCGAAAAAGGTCGGTTCTTTCTCGCGAAAGCCTCACAAAGGGATCATTCTTACTATAAATGGACTCGCTCCCCTGGGTAATCGGGATCCCAGATTCGAGCGGTTAAACAAGGCCATGGCCGGCGCCGGGTATCGGGTCATATCTCCTTTTATGCAGGATCTCTGCGATTTTCGCATCGGGGTGCAAAACATCCGGCAAATACGGACCTTGATTGAAGCCGTACAGAACGATGCGGAACTCTGTCCCTCCGGTAGACTCAGCATCTTTGCCCCTTCCTTTGCCGGCACCATCAGTCTAATTGCGGCAGCGGATCCGGCTGTCCATGACCGAATCGATGCTATCTGTGCCCTGGGTTCTTTTGCCAGCGCACCGAACGTGATTGAGAAACTGTTTGTGGATACGGACGTAGATGAATACGGCCGGTTGATTCTTCTCTATAACTATCTATATCTTTCCCTGGGGCGAAACCCGGAACTTGAGCGGGCCCTTCAGCTGGCGATTCAGGATAGCTATTTTCATTACAACGAACCAGCATTGCCAGCTCATCTCGCAACCATGAGTCCGGAGAACTTGCGATTGTTTGATTCCATTCGAAGCAACGAAGCAGTAAGGCGTTTTCACTGGAACGTAATTGAAAAAAGGGGAAAGCAGAAGGGTCATAGCCCGGACGCTATCAGTGCAGCCCAGGCTTCCGTCATACAGAATCTGAAGGCCTCCGTCGCTTTGATTCATGGACAGGACGATCGAGTTGTGCCGGCCTCCGAATCCAGGACGCTACATCGATTGCTAAAAAATGCCGGTAAGGAGTCCAGGTTAACAATCACTCCCCTTATTTCGCATGGCGATCAGACCAGTCCTTTGAAGTCTTTGCATCACATTCCCGGCTTACTGGCCGGCTTTGGTTTCTTCTTCAAGAAAGCTGCCGTGCGCTGAGTGGGGATCCGCGAATCTTACGCGCCCTTCTTGATCCAGGCTGCTACGCCCCTGGACTCTAGATACCCATTCCTGAATCAGTTTCGCCGTCGCCTGCAAGCCGTTCCAGGCCATGTCCGCAGTACTTGCAGAAATCCGCGTCCGAGTCATGTCCTTCCCGGGCGCAGGCCGGGCAATTGATGGCACGGCGACCGGCATGTTGCGCCTGCGCCAGTTCCACAGAAACGATTCCCGTGGGAACGGCAAGGATGGCGTAGCCCATAATCATGATGACGCTGGCAATGGTTTGTCCCAGCGGTGTGGCCGGGGAAATATCTCCATAGCCTACCGTGGTCATGGTTACAATGGCCCAGTAGATGCTTCGGGGTATGCTTGTGAAGCCCGAGGCCTCCCCCTCCACCAGATAGAGCACTGTACCAGAAATGATCGCCGCATTGACGATTGTAATCAGAAAAACGATGATCTTGGGCATGGATGCCCGCATGGCATTGTATAGAAGACTGGCTTCGCCCATGAAGCGAAACAGCTTGAGGATTCTGAATATTCGTAACAGCCGGAGCCCGCGAATTACAATCAAATACTGTGAACCCGCAAAGACCAACGCCAGGTAGGTGGGCAACAACGCCAACAGATCGACGATTCCAAAGAAACTGAAGATGTAATACCTGGGGTTCCGAAGGGCCAGGATTCGCGCCAGATACTCAATGGTGAATACAATCGTAAGCGCCCATTCAGTGATTCGAGTGGCTTCGTAGATCTCCGGAGAAAGCCCGGTAACGCTTTCCAGACTAACCACGAAGATACTTAGAAGAATCATTCCGATTAAGGTCAGGTCAAAGGCTTTGCCGGTACCGGTATCAGAAAGAAAGATTACTTCGTACAGTTTGCTGCGCCAACTGACCTCATGGGACTGCTCTTTCATCGACTATCTCCGGAAGTATTTCGCGATGCGAAATCTCCAGCGCTCTTTATTGCCTTCTTTCGTCGTAGAGTCGTAGCGCTCGGCTGGCTTCCGCCGCATCCACTCCGCCCAGAACGTACTCGGATGCGGGAGCGCTGGAGCGAGTTGTCTTTCCGTCGGTGAAGGTAATCTCATAGCTACGAAAGGCGGTCTTATCCCAACCGGGCAGCTTATTCTCTTCGATTTCTACGTCGCCCCAGGAGCCGGGCTTGATTTCGCCGCTGAGTTCAGAGATTACAAGATTTTCTTCCAGGGCATCCTTACCGGCGGAAAGGGAGTTCTCGATTTTATTGCCGTCTTCGTCCAGGGCAAAGAAGGAGATAGTGGCTTCCTTAATTGTCTTGTCCGAGATGTTCAGTACGGAAAATCGTCGAATACCTTCGCTGCCCTCTTCGCCGAGCACAGCTATGGCATGACCCTTTAATCGGGCCTCTGCAAGAAACAGAGCTGTTCGTGTTGCCGTTTCGGAGGGGCTGGACACTTCTCCGGTTTCGCTGCCGGAGTTCAGGATCGGAAGATACTGGCAACTCATGGCGCCCAGAATGGGTAGCGTTGCGAATAGCAGAATAGTCGTGCGTCTCATGTATACTAAAGAGCGCACGGGCCCCGGAAATGCAAACCAATTCATGAAGTCAAAAAACCGGGCGCCGGATCTCCGATGGGCAAGGCCAATCCCGTCCCACTATGCTTCCCCGCCGTCTTCCAGGCGTAGCTTTTCCAGGTATCGGGATAGCTTCTTTCTGTTTTCGTTGGACAGCGTGGTGAATTGGACGCCGGTTTCGAAAAGAAATTCGTTATCCTCGGCTGGCTGCGCCCAGATCACCATACCCTGTGAAATGATCCGCGCCCTGGCTTCCTTGATATAAAAATCCAAACTGACCAACGCATCCCTCTTCAGACTCTTGCGCCCAACCATTCGGATCCCGGTTTCGCTGATGTCCAGCAACTGCGCTTCGAATCGTCCAGAATCCGACCAGGGCGTAAAATGTATGCGCATATCCATGGGTACCCGGTTCCCTTCGCGCAGTATAGACTTGTGTATCACTCGAGGCTTGGCCAGAGCCACCATCCCGGCGGCCGTAATTCGGACTACTGCGGATTCGAAGCTATAAGTGGATCGATCGATCCAGAATTCCACGGTGAGGGGATTGCCTTCGGCCAGAGACTGTAGCGTTTCTACCTGAACCAGAATGAATTTTGCGTTCACTCCCTGGAGTCTGCCCTGTATACGATTGCCCTGGGGGTTGTCCGTGCCGGGACATATGGATATAGGTAAATCCTTCTGAAAAAGACCCATGGCGGATAGCAAAACTATCGCCATACAAATTAATTACAACAACTATATAGCTCGAGAATTAAAAAGCGAATCCGGGGAGGCTCATTGCCAACCCAGGGCAACGGAATGGTGCGGAAATGCGCCCGAACCGGGGCCATTCCGTCTCAGCTGGTTTCGCGGCCCTGTTTTCCGGCGATGCGCAGGAGAAATTGTAGTATTCCGGAGCGATCCAGGATTGGATTGAGCCAACCGGACGTTATACAGTAATGATTCAAGAACGGCTCCCGATGATGCCTTGCATGATGGTCCGGGGACAGGATCAGTCCGGTTCTCTGGAGCATTCGTACACCGGCCGGCGGTTTCGGCTGATGGGCCCATTTATGGACCTGATTCGTGAGAAAAATGAACGCCAGAGTTCCGTTTACGCCGGTCCCAACGAGGATAGCCGCTTCAGGCGAAAACCAGTGATACGTAAGATGGAGCCCCAGAAATACTGGTATGCAAACAAGACAATTGTTGCCGTTGGTTTCCAGAAAACCGTGTCGGGTAATTTCCGCAGGGTCATCGTGGTGCTCGCGAAAGGGATGGATCAGCGCGGGGCCAAGAATGGGCGTATCGGCGTTTCCGAAGTTGTCGGCCAAGAAGTGAACCACGCCAGAGAGCAGATCGGCAATTAGGTAGGATAGAAGCAAAACAAGGGCGCAATAGAACAACAGGGCGGGGCTGCCGGCCAGGCTCCAGGATTGCATGATTCGAAACCCCAGCCAACCGCTCAGAACAGCATAAGCCGATATCGATACTGAATCCAGAATGCGCAGTGGATTCATTGTATTCCCTCCAGTCCCATGATGCCCACCGGTTCCCGCCGCCCTCGCACCTCAACCCTGCCCAGGTCTGAGAGACGGAATCGGTGGCTGGCAGGCAGTCGCGCTGCGGCTTCCGTAGAAACAATGGCCAGGCAACTATGTTTCTGTGTTAGCTTCTCCAGACGCGACGCAACGTTTACGGCATCCGAGATGACCGTCCCGTCAATCCGCTTCTGTTCGCCGACCAGTCCAAGGATGCAGCGGCCGGAATGGATACCTACGCCGACCTGAATAGGTCGATAGCCTCGTTGAATGCGAAATCCGTTATAAGCCTTCAGGGTGTCCTGCATTTCGATTGCGGCGGCCAGGGCTGTTGCGGCCCCTTTGGGGAACAGAGCCATAAATCCGTCGCCCAGATATTTGTCTATGAAGCCGTCATGGTTGCGAATGATGGGGCCAACCCTTTTGTAATAGGAATTAATAAAAGCGAAATTTTCCGCCGGGGTCATTGTTTCGGAAAGAGTGGTGAATTCTCGAATATCTGTGAACATCACTGCAATCTCATCTATAGCCACCTGATCTCCCAGCGAAGTAGCGGTTATATCCTCTCGTCCCAGCAGATTAAGAAAGCCGGCCGGAACAAACCGGCGAATGGACTCGTTGTTTAGAGCCAATTCCTGGTTGAGTCGCACAAAACGATTGGCCAGAACGCCGGCGATTCCCAGGTTAAAAACCGCCAGTCCGATGGGTGTCAGAGTCGGCAGGTTCGTCAACGCCTGGGATTGCAGTACATCCAGGATGGTAGCAACCAGCAATGTCAGGAAACCCAGAATCATCAATCGAGCGTCGCGTTTTCGCAGGTTTGTTAGCAGGATCGCCAGACAGGCCAGTACAAATGGAATCCAGGATGGTTGGATCAATCTTTGATTCCAGATTTCCCAGGATGTGGCCCTGTCCGAAAGAAAAATCAGACCGAGTCCGGTGGCGGGAAGTAGTAGGAGTACCGTAAGGGCTTTGCGAGTCCATCGAAAGGCCCGACGCGAAGGGCGGAAGAATGCATCCAGAAAAAAGTAAAACAATGGTACCATTCCGACCAGGGCCACGTACTGGGCCTTTTTCATTGGCGCGAACTCTACGGGTAGCTCGAATTTCAGCTGAGTGCGAAAGAAGTGATAGACTACAAGAAAAACCAGAAATAGGCCAAAGTACAGGTACTCCCTTTCTACTCGACGCCGTACGAATAGAAAAAGAAAGTAAAGCGCCGTGGTAAGGTAAGCACTGAGAAGAGCCAGTTGAGCCGTCATCTCCAGGTAATACTTCTTCCAGATCAATCGGGAAGGCCCTGCCTCGATCTGGCCCCTGTAAATGCCCAGCTCATCGTTGTTGTCGTTTCGTACCTGCACTATCAGTTCATGGGGGCCGGTTCCCGCATTCACGGGCAGGTCATAGACTCGGATTCGATCGTAGGCCTGGGGAGAAACAGCATCCCAGGTACCTGTGGAGGCCATGGGTTCGCCGTTAAAGTAGACCTGGTCTCTATCGCTAATTTCCCCCAGGCGAATGCTGTAACGTTGAGTCCCGGAATCAAAAGCCAGCTTCAGGCGATAATAGGCGGCCGAAGTGTGATTTCCTATACCTGCATGGATTAGATCCCCTGGAGTATTCACTGGGGTCCATTTGAGCTTTGTGGCCGGATACTCCCGGGTCATGGGAGCCGGGGCCACCTGCACTTTGGCCGGGGCGTTGGTAATTCGATGGGAGCTGAGAGCCCAGACGCCGTCCTGGGCTCCCACCGGGATGGCCGGCAGTCCGATAGCCAGGAGGCCGAAAGTCTGGCATAACAGCAGAAATAGATTTCGCTTTGGATCTTTCAATTTCGGGTCCCGACAGTAGTTTACCCCCAACGTCGAAATCTGCAAGTAAATTGGACAAATTATTATTACGGAGTCTTAATGACCTGTTCGGATACGAATCGGAAGGCTGATGCCGGCTTTCTTGAGCAAAAGGGGTTGCACGGCGCATTAAGTAAGACCGAAAGCAAAGGCTTCCGGTTGTCCAGGGTTCAAGCCGTAAGAACAAAAGGTCGAAGCATAGGCCGATGCAAAGATGAAAGGATGAAAGCGGGAAACCGCCACGGAGTTCTGCCAGGCCCAGTGACTGGCAGGGAGGGCGCCCGGATCGTAGAGAGACCGGCACGGGCTGGCCGGTCCCTTTTCGCTACAGTAGATTTTTATTTGCCGTCCAGGGTATCCACACCCGGCAGGGTTTTCCCTTCCAGTAATTCCAGCGAAGCCCCTCCACCGGTGGAAACATGGGAAACCTTATCTTCCAGGTTGGCTTTTTCGATGGCTGCAGCCGAGTCGCCTCCACCGATGATGGTTGTGGCTCCCGCTTCGGTGGCCCGGGCCAGAGCGCCGGCCACGGCAAAGGTGCCCACCGCCGTTTCATCGATTTCAAAAACGCCCATGGGACCGTTCCATATGATGGTCTTGCATCCCGATAAGATTCCGGAAAACTCTTCGATAGTTTTGGGACCAATGTCCAGCCCGATTCCATCCGCAGGCATATCGCTCACCTGAATGGTATCCAGTTTCCCTACGGTCATTTCGCCGGGGTTGAACTCTTTGCTGATCACTGTATCTACCGGCAACACAAGCTTGTTTCCGGCCTTCTCAAGAAGGCGCTTTGCCAGATCTACCTTGTCCTCTTCTACCAGCGATTTGCCGGTTTCCATGCCTTTAGCTTTGAAGAAGGTGAACATCATGGCCCCGCCGATGAGTAGTTTATCAACAATCGGAAGCAGGTTTTCGATAACGTCAATTTTCCCTGAGATCTTCGCGCCGCCTATGATGGCCGCGTAGGGACGCGCCGGCTCGGTGATGGCTCCGCCCAGATAAACCAGTTCATCCCTTAGCAGAAATCCACAGACGGCGGGACGTAAATGGTCGGCCACACCGGCGGTGGAACTGTGCGCCCGATGGGCCGTGCCGAATGCATCGTTGACGTAGATTTCTCCCAGTTTTGCCAGAGACTTCGCCAGTTCCGGGTCGTTTTTCTCTTCGCCTGCATGAAATCTTACATTTTCCAGCAGCAGTATTTCGCCTTCTTTCAGCGAGTCGGCCATTTTCTCGGCTTCGGGCCCAATGCTTTCCTGGCAGAACTGTACATTGATGTCCTTACCCAGTTTTTCCCTGAGCAATGTCTGCAAAGCATCCTTCACCGGCCCCAGCGAAAACTCCGGCTTAACTTCGCCTTTGGGGCGTCCCAAATGGCTCATGAGCACTATCCTGGCGCCTTTCTCGAGCAGGTATTTAAGTGTGGGGACGGTGGCACGAAGCCGTTTATCGTTGGTGACCTGTCCTCCCTTCACCGGCACGTTAAAGTCTACCCGCACCAGGGTTTTCTTTCCCTTTACGTCCACATCTTCGATGGTCTTCTTTGCAAATCCTGACATTGTCTTCCTCTTTGTCCGGCTTTAGAGGCCGGGGTTTACGTTACTGTATATTTCCAGCTGTATTCTACGAAAGTCGTTTAATCGCACTCTCCGAACCGCATTCTCCGGGCCCTAGCTTCTATGAACGGCAGAAGCAATGGTAAGATACCCGTCCGCGGTAGGTTCGGAATTCGCCTCCTGGAGTGTTACGAATCCTTCTGCTTTCGCAGGAGCGATCTGGCGCTCTGTTCCTGACCTGGGTCCTGGCTTTCTGTCCAGCGGCGATTCGGGTCGCGCTAAAAAAAAAGCCCGGAACCAGCCCGGGCTTTTTTCGCAGAGAACGCGCAAATTAGCCTGCGCTATTCATATGCTGAATCAGATCCAGCACCTTGGATGAATAGCCCCACTCGTTGTCATACCAGCTTACCACTTTTACGAAAGTATCGGAAAGCTGAATGCCAGCGCCGGCATCAAAGATGGACGTGCGCGCATCGTGCAGGAAGTCTGTAGAGACCACTGCCTCGTCGGTGTAGCCCAGGATTCCCTTGAGGGCGCCTTCGGACTGAGCCTTCATCTCGGCACAGATATCTTCGTATTTCGCGCCTTTGTTCAGTCGAACCGTTAGATCCACAACGGAAACATTGGCGGTAGGCACGCGAAAGCTCATACCGGTAAGTTTTCCATTCAGGTCCGGGATGACCTTTCCTACGGCTTTAGCGGCGCCGGTAGAAGAAGGAATGATGTTCTGGTAAGCGCCACGACCGCCTCGCCAGTCCTTCTTGGAAGGGCCGTCTACGGTTTTCTGAGTGGCGGTTACCGCATGTACTGTGGTCATCAGTCCTTCGGCGATACCCCATTTATCATGCAATACTTTGGCTACCGGGGCCAGGCAATTGGTTGTGCAACTGGCATTGGAAACCACGGTTTGTCCCTTGTAGTCCTTATGATTGACGCCCATAACGAACATGGGGGCGTCCGAGGAAGGGGCGGAGATCACTACTTTTTTGGCTCCGCCTTTCAAATGGGCTTCCGCAGCTTCTTGCTTGGTGAACAGTCCAGTGGATTCGACAATGTATTCTGCTCCCACGTCTTTCCAGGGCAGGGCAGCCGGATCCTTTTCGCTGAATACGCGGATCTTTTTTCCGTCAACGACCAGGTTGTCGCCATCCACATCTACGGATCCTTTGAAAGGCCCATGAGTGGAGTCATATTTTAGCATATATGCCATGTATTCTGGCTCCAGAAGGTCATTGATACCCTCTATCTCAAAACCGCCCCTTTCATAGGCGGCGCGAAATACCATTCGGCCAATCCGGCCAAAGCCATTGATTCCTACTTTAATCATTGATTCCTCCTGAATTTGAATGCGAATGACTGCGTTTTAGCGAACTACGGTTACGCTACAGGGAGCGTGGTGAACCACGCGGTCGGAAACCGAGCCCAGCAAAAAGCGACCGATAACGCCCAGGCCCCGGCTACCGATCATAATCAGATCGAAGCTCCCTTCTTCGGCTACTTTGCATATGGTCTCTGCAGCATAGCCTTCTTCTACCTTTCTTTCCCACGGCACGGAGGTATTGTCCAGCCGCGTATGGATTTTCTCAAATCTTTGTTCGGCCACCCACTGAACTCGATTGGCGCCGGCGGGCGCGGCTTCGTAGTAACCGGGCAGAGGACCAAATTCCTCGATAACTTCCAGTACGGTTACGCTGGCGCCTGCGGCTTCTGCCATGGCCAGACCCATTTCCAGGGCCTTTTGCGACGTGTCGGATCCATCAACCGGGATCAGGATTTTTTTAATGAAGCGTTTCATGGTAGGCCTCCACTTTGCAGATTCCGTTTCTGCAGAAAAGTAGAAATTGAAATCCTTTTTCGCTTTCGGTTCCGCCCTGGGATCGCTTTTTGAGTACCGGTGAAACCCACCAGCTGGACAGCCCTCTATATTGCAGGATTATTGCTTGCGGAGATCCTTATCCACGCTTCCTTTCTGCTTTCTCTGCTTCGGTCAGAAAGTCCGCCCTACTGGACTTTTCATATCCTGGGTCTCTTTATTGCCGTGCCGGCGCTTTTCGGACTGGGGTATGGTTTTCGAATGGCCCGGAAGGACTCTATTCGCGATGCCATGGCGCATACTCTGCCTGCCGGGCTTTTGGGCGGCGCCCTGGGTTTTGCGGTCTTCTATTTTTTTCCCGGTTTTCCCGAGGGGTTGGATCTGGCATTCGTCATCTGGGTACTGGTTTTTATTGTCTCCTTTGCGCTGTTTCTGCTTACCCGGCAACTGTATCGAAGACATAAATTTATGCAGTCCGAAACGCGCCCGAAAGGGTGACTGCATCCTTCGGGACTCCGCCCCCGGAGCGGAAGGTCAATTTTGAGCGGGTTTGCCGGAAAAAGGATTTACCTGCTTTAGGGCGCTTTCGCTACTTTCTCCTGTGACGGCACTATCCGATTGGTCGGCTTCTCTGGCATCTCTGGAAGCCCGGGGTTTTTTTGTACTGGATGATATGCTGGGCGACTCCGCATGCGCCGAACTAATCCAGGATTTCGATGAGCGAAGGAGACAAGGCCAGTTCCAGGATGCGGGCGTCGGCGCTTCTGCCGATGTGCAGCGTAAGATTCGAAAGAGCGAACTCATATGGCTGGAGCCCGAAAACCCGCCCATGAAGGCCCGCCCCTTCATCGACACAATGCAGGATCTAAAAAATCTTCTGAACCGAAACTTCTACATGGGACTGAACGAGTGGGAAGCGTTCTATTCCGTGTACAGGCCTGGAAGCTTTTATCGTCGGCACGTGGACAACTTCAAAGGCAAAAACAATCGAATCATCACTTTCATCCTCTATCTAAACCAGAACTGGCAGCGCCCAAAAGGCGGCGAGCTTCGCATTTATTGGGATCCCCGGAAGGCTAATCCTTCATCCGGAAAAAACCATCCGTCGGCAGTGCCCGACTCCATGCAGGAGACTCTGCCATCTTCGGGAAACGATACCATGATCTGGCAGGAATGCTTTCTGGATATCGAGCCTGTAGCGGGAAGGCTGGTCGTGTTTCATGCGCCGGAAATCGAACATGAGGTGCTTCCCTGTCATGCCGATCGCTATTGTATAACTGGCTGGTTGAGAAGATAGGCTCCAAATCCAAGACCGGCCCGGCTACGTCTCAGGCGGTTTGAAGAATGAGGTCGGAATGCCGGTCGGGCTTTCCGTGCAAATCGCATCAGGCCCGGTTCAGTGCGCCTGTCGCCGGAAGACGGGATTGAAGCATTCTAGATCTGGCCGTGGTCTCGTATGGCCGGCGACGGAAACAGCTCCAGTACTCGCGCATTTCTTTCCAGGGCATTGGGGATCTCTTTGGCGGAGGGTATACTTGTTTCCAGAAGCGGGTATCGCGCATTCAGCTGTTCTACGATATCCTGAGCCTGGCTCTTCTCCAGCGGTTGAATTTCGTCGGAGTTCATCAAAGCGGTAAAGTCTGTTTCGCCGTTTCGCTGAATGTAATAGAGCTTCTTACCCTGAAACACCGGCGTCTGCCAGAGGCTATGTAGAAACTGTTCTGCTGTGATGGTTCGTGGCCAGTGGCTCTGGTCTTCCTCCGCATCCAGGAAATCGAAAAAGTAGACCGCATTGTTCTGGGAAAGCGTGAACGCCGAGATTGCGTAGTGGATAATGTCGAATCGTTCTCCTACGAATACTATGGCCTTACCCATGAGTTTCTTGTAGAAGAATTCCGAATAGCCGGAAGGCTTACCGGCCTTTTCGCGGACCTCGCTCAGTCTCAGGGCCATGTTTTCGTGGGCGGCCGCTTTGCGAATAATGAATCTTCTTCTACGCACGCCGATTCCCAGACCAATGGTCACGACCAAATCAACGAATGCGTGGATTCCCAGAGCATAGGGTATGGCCTGCAGCCAATAGATCTTACGAAACTCCAGTATATCAATCTGTATCATCCCTTCCATGGCGCTGGCCAGGGTGGCTGGCTCCACAAAGTAGATGATGGTGATCACTCCCGCAAAAATCGCCAGAAGGGCAAATGGATCCGTAATGCGGAAATGGCTTTGCTTCCGAATGGACTCCACAGCTGGAATCAACCCTGCGAGAACGGAAGTAACAAAGAATAGAGCAATCTGTCCGGTGGGCGAAATGGGCCGGATCAAAGGAAGCATGAAGGCTGAGAGGGGTAGAAGAACTCCCAGAATAAAATAGGCCAGTCGCACAGAAGCATACACTCAGGCAGCAGAGCTCCGGTCATTCAATTTCTGAAATGAAAAAAGGACACCGAAAACGGTTTACGGCTCAGATTGCTGCAGCAAAAGCATGTCATGCGCAGAACAGTTTCAGCTACATCGCTATTTCTTCTTATATTAGTGGCGTCGACGGTGCAGGCCGAAGAGGCGAATATCACTCCGGATACAGTGGCGCGTTACATCTCCGGGCTGCCGGTGGAGGACGAAGCCTTACCGCCTTCGCTCCGAAACCTGGCCGCTTTCAAGGCGCAGCGACAGTTCTTCGAAAGCCGATGGTCCGAACTGGAACCCAGAAGGCTGGACCCCATGCGCAAATGGGCCGCCAGCGAGCTCGATGCGGCCAGAAAGGACACCGAGACCCTGTTCTATCCGTTTGGCGGTCCGGACTTTCTGCATGCCTTTACTTTTTTTCCCAATGCGAATCGCTACATTCATTTTGGCCTGGAGCCGGCCGGTGTTATGCCTGATCTCACTACCATGAGCAGCAAAGAAACAGCCGATATGCTTACTTTGATTCGCAAATCCCTGTTTGCTGTGCTGGAGTGGTCGTTTTTTCGCACAAACGATATGAAAGTGGATTTGATTCGCAGCCGGATGGGCGCCGCTCCACTAATCCTTTCTTTCATTGCCCGATCCGGCAATGAAGTGCTAAAAGTGGACTATGTGGAATTGGATGCAGAAGGTAACTTGATTGGCGTTTCGGCGCCGGGTAATCAGCCGCAGTACAAAGGTCCGGTGCCGGGCATTCGCGTATACTTTCGCAAATCAAAAGATGCCGCTCCGCAGGAAGTTATCTATTTCTCGCTGGATGTGTCGGATTCGGCCTATGCCCGAAACAAACGCCTGCATGACTTCGTAAAAAAGCAGAACGGTCTGGTAACCTATTTAAAAGCCGCATCCTATTTGATGCATTACGCTAGCTTCAATCGCATTCGCGGTCTGATTCTGGAAGAGAGTAAGCATGTACTGCAAACCGACTCCGGCATTCCCTACGGATACTTTTCGCCGGCTACCTGGGATATTACGCTGTACGGAGTGTATACCCGACCCATCCCACTTTTTAGAAAACGATATCAGGCTGATCTCCGTTCGGCCTATCTGAAAGCCAGCGAACCGTTGCCCTACGGCATAGGCTACAACTATCGCGAAGGAACATCCAACATGATGCTGGCTAGCAAGAAGGGCCGGTGATGTAGCTGGTGCAGTTGATTCGGCTGATCAAGTTGACCGAATCGATTTAATCGAGTTGATTCGTAGATTTCCAGTCCATTGAGCGATGAGCAAAGTGGCGCCGATAGGGTTGGATTGGCGTTCGTGACGGCCACTTCATTCCAGCCGGGATTTGTGTCTGTTTCGAGAACGGATGGGGCCGACTTCCAGCGCCATTCAAAGGCCTGGCTTTTTGGGAATGTCGGGCCAATCCTCTCTTGACTTTCAGTGTTTTTGGATTAAGGAAGTACCCGTGAAGATTATACTTTCCAGCGACGAATACGGAGAACTGATACCCGCCATTCAGCAGGCCGTAGAGAAGGCCGGGCACGAATGCACCTACGTGGGGCCGGGTCCGGGGGAGGAAAAGGATTGGCCGGTGGTCACTTCCGATGCCGTAGCCAGAGTTGCGAGCGGCGAATTCGATGAAGGCATTGTGATGTGCTGGACCGGAACCGGGGCAACCATCGCAGCCAACAAAGTCAAAGGTATTCGTGCCGCGCTTTGCGGCGATGCGGAAACCGCAAAAGGCGCCCGGGTATGGAATCATGCAAATGTCCTGGCTTTGAGCATGCGAAAAACGTCTCTTCCTCTGGCCCGGGAGATTCTGCAATCCTGGTTTGAAACCCCGTACAGTTCCGATGACTGGAATTTGAAACAGATTCAGAGCATTCGCGATCTGGAATCCAAAGCATAAGGCTGCTCAGACGATAGCTCCGGAAATGGATCCGCAAATAGATCCGGAGATTCTGCCAGATTGCGCTAGATTCAAGACCCATGATCTCGTCAGGCCGGATGGCGGCGCTCTGTTCAGTTAGACCGTCCGGATCTATTCGAGTTCGCTGCGTAGCTCTACGAGAGCGCTTTGAATGAGCTCGGCGCTTTTGTGTCCTGGTCGAAGCTGCAGGGCCCTTTCGATGCAGTGTTCGGCCTTTTCCACGTAGCCCAGCATTCTGTATATATCCGCCAGGTTCACCAGATTGTTGGCATGATCCGGATCCCGCAGCAGAACCCGTTCGCCCTGAATCCTGGCCTCTTCGATACGATCCGCCCGTTTTAATGCGTAGGACGCCAGATAAAGATACCGGGTGCTCTGATGCAAAGACCACTGTGCGGACAAACGGGCCGCCTTTTCGTAATCCTGTTTGCGAAAAGCGATCTCAAATAGCTCACGATGCAATTGAACCGGCGCACTGATGTTCTCTTTCGTATGCTGATAGAGTTTGTCCTCCAGCAATTCCTGGTAGGCGTCGGGATCGTCCTTCTTGAGCTGTTTTTCTGCTGCGGACAGTTCCAGATTCGGCAGAGGCAGCCCGCCTCGAAACTCAAGCTTTAACAGCGAAAGGTCGTCTGAAATCTGTCCCCGGTTCGCCAGGTTCTGCTGAATTTCCTGCAGCGATCCTTTGCTTTGTTCTACTACTTCCAGAAAGGCGGACTCGTCCATGTTGTAGATTCTGTTTCCTTCCGCATCGGTGCCGATGATCAGATCGTCGCGACCGTCGCTTCCTGAGATGAAAGCATCCTCGGGCCTCAATTGAATCGTATAGATGCGCAGATTTCTTTCGGCCCCCGGAATTCCCAGCTTGTGGATGATTTTTTCCTGTTCGATGACCGGAAAGCTGGCCTGTCCGTCTCTGTAAAGTACCGGCCACGGGTGCTCGGCGTTTAAATAGTACATCAAACCGCTGTGTTCTTCTACAACGCCCAGCACCATGGAGGCCATCATGTAACCGTCAAAGGTACAAAAGATCTTCTGCAACTCCAGGTAGGCATCCCGCAGCCACATTTCCGGATACAAAGTCTGTATCTCGCTACTCAATTCTGTGCGTTGGATGATGGATTCAAAGACGCTGCCCAGGATAAGAGCGCCGGCCGCGCCCTGCAGGGATTTCCCCATGGCGTCGCCATTGAGAAAAACGATGTAGCTATGACCGCGCAGTTGTATGGTGTGCGCGCTACAGAAGTCGCCGCCAATCTCGCCTTCCCAGCGGCGAAAGGAGAATCGCTTTTTCTGATGCAGAAGCATGTCTATGTTGATGCTCGGACTACTCACCTGGTTTGATGTGAGCGGATGAATGAGCAGGCTGGTTAAAAAGAAATCACCGTCCTGTCTGGTTTTGAGATCCTGGATTCGCTTTACTGTGTCCTGAAGTTCCAGGGTTCGCGCCTGCACTCGGTCTTCCAGGGTGGTGGCATAGTCCTGTAGCTGGCCCCGGGCTCGCCGGATGGACGTTACCATGCGATTGAACGAGCCTGTGAGAAAGCCGATCTCGTCCTGGACCTGGACGGGGAGTCGAATGTTCAGATCTCCGGTATTGATCTTCTGCACCCCCTGAAGTAGTGCCTGAAGGGGATCGATCAATGTCTGTTTGAAGAATAGACGGAATCCAATGAGTACAATGAGCAGACATCCAATGAGCATCCACATTTCGGCCAGCGCAACCTTCATCTGTTCCTGCCGAAATTCCTGGTAAGAGTAACCAGCTTCGTAATACTGACCGGGCTCGGGCCCCGGTAGAGCAAAGCACACTACATGACCATATTCCGGATGGCTACGGTAATAGCGCTGGCCATCCGGATGCACCTGGAGATAGAACTTGAAGAGAGCCTCTTTTTTCTGAGCGGGGCTTTCCGGATTGTTGCGAATGGAGTCTTTCCAGGCTTGCCAGGCGACTTGATCAAAGGACTGCAGCGGCGAGTCTGTATTCGCCCAGGTCCGGAGGTTTTCCGTGAGTTTCTCATCCAGCGTGCGATCCGGGATCATGCGAATCTGAATCCGGCGAATTCGCATCTGTTTTTGGAGTTCGTTGAATTTCTGCTTGAGTTCGCCTGGCCCGGACTCGCCGGACAAACCTTTAAAGAAGACGCTGTAACCTTTAACGTAAGGCGACTCCAGTTGCTTTAAATTCGCTGCATCGCCCTGCAGCGCCGAATGATAGGCCATAATGACTGCAAACATTCGACCGGACTCCTCCGGGAGTACCGGAGCGCGACGATGGTATTCAAAAGAGCTGCCCCTGTCGCGATCGTATCGCAGTAAATAGAGCAAGTCCGGCGACTTGTTGTCTGCAACCATGGCCAGCCGCATATCCTTGTTTCTGAGACGGTTGTAGGCGCTCTCTGCCTGAAGGTATGAGGCATAGCTCAGCCACTGGAAGATTACCAGGATGGTCACCAGGCTAATGCCCACTACTTTGGCCAGAAACGTCGTGCGATCCAGGGTTTTGTTGATATAGATAACAATAAGTGCAAAGAATCCCAGGATGGTCATCAAATTGTAGAGCACCTGGAAGTTGCCGCGGCTCATCCGTCCTGCATGACTCAGTTTGTTCGCGATGGCCGGAATCAATGTGCCGGCAAGAAAGGCCAGCATCATCCAGAATATCGTCCAGCGCAAACCTCGCTCATTTCGCACCATCTTCCAGACGGCAATGGCCGGCACCATCAGCACGAACAGAGCGATTAGATTGGCGATGTAGGAGCTCAACTCCCACTCGGCGAAATCCCAGTAATGCGCCGAGAACCGAAACCAGCGATCTCCCCGCAAAGTAGTCTCGATAAAGAGAACGGTAAGCGCTACGGTTACAGTCCACTGTATCACCAGAACGATCCGGGAAACGTTTTTGTTCGGGTTATTGGGAAAGTTCCAGAAGAAATGTCCGAAATGGAGGGCCGCCAGGGGAACAAAGGAAACAGTGAAGTATCTGTGAAAGGCAGCCGCGGGGTGGTACACCGAGGATGTGATTACATAGGCTACATTTGCGATCCCGATGAACAGCAATCCCAGGCCCAGGTGCACGGTGGCCGCAGACCGCCGGGGGATGGAAACCAGAAAGAAAAGGCTTGCAAACAGTGTGAACGCGGCCGCAGTGCTGGAGCTTATGGCGTGGAAGTTTATTTGTAGAAAAGACCAGTCCATCGGTGCTCCTCGACCCTGCAAGAGGCCGCCGGGCCGGTCAACCTTAAAGGGAAGTACAACCTTTCGGATGCAGTCCCCCTTTCACGCCGTGGTCCTGCCCTGCTGCCTGAGCCTATTTCTCTGGATAGGTTGTGATTCGGCTGCAGTGGCTTTCCCTGCCTCGCAATGCGGTCCTCTGCCCGAAGGGTTCCTGGTGTTGGAAAAGGACGGGGATCAGGTGAGTCGGCAGGGCAATCTCGAACTGGAGAATGCCCGTTTAAACCCCGCTTCCACCACCAAGCTGGCGCTGGCCTTGATATTGCTGGCGGACGGATTCGATTCCGATACGCAGCTAACCATTTCGGACCCCTATATCGAAGGCACGCCGCGCTCCGCTTCGCTGTCGGAAGCGTTGCTCTATTCCAGCAATGATTACTTCATTTCCCTGGCCCGGCAGCGAGGCATTCCATTCTTTCGGGACCGCATGGATGCTCTGGGTTTTCTGCCGGATGCAGTGAAAGAGTCCTGGCCCGGGGAGTTGAAAGCCATTGTTCATGCGGGCGAGGCCACCACTACGCCGGCTCATCAGCTGGAATTCATGGACTCTATTCTGAATCTGGATAAGTCCGGAGCCAGGGAGTTGTTACCGCTGATTGAATGGCCACGCAGCTCTGCTGACCGGGACCTCTATCCGGACCTGCATCTCTATGGAAAAACCGGGGCCTGGGATAGGACTGTATGGTTTGTGGGCGGGGCCAGGCAAAAGGACCGTCTTAAGATAGTTGTGATTGTAAGCCGGGGACACTGGACTATTAGAAAGCAGGCCATCGAGCATTTCTACTGCCGTTTTGGGCAGCAGTTGCCGAACCATCCTCTGGTGCGCTAAATCGGGCTTCTGCGTCGGGTTCCCGGGGAACCGTGGGCCGCTTCCCTCCTTGCCAACGTCCCGTACACGGAAACTCTGGCCATTAACCAGGTTTTCTGGTTGGCGAAATACTATTCCGGTAAAGTTTTGTTTATGACGGAGACAGGCAGGATTTATGCGCAGATATATTAGTATTCGAGTAGTTCATGGATTTCTCTGGGCTCTGGCCGGGGTGGCTCTGTTATCCTGCCTCTGGGTCCTCATCCAGGGCCCTACTACCTTACCCGTTCTCAAGTTCACTGTCCTGAAATTCAGCGTCGCAATATCTCTCCGGCTGGATGCGCTTTCTACTATCCTATTTATAATGATTGCTCTTCTGTCAGCCGCCATAGCCCGGTTTGCTATCCGCTATCTGGATGGAGAGCAGCGACAGTGGTTCTTCTACCGGAATCTGCTGCTTACCGTTGTGGCCGTTTGTTTCTTTGTTCTGTCCAGCAATCTGCTAATGCTCTTTGGGGCCTGGCTCCTAACCAGCTTTGGGTTGCACCGTTTACTGATGTATTATCCGGATCGTCCCGAGGCGGTGAATGCGGCGCGAAAGAAAGCCATCATCAGCCGCTTCGGGGATCTGGTACTCATTGCGGGTATTGCCCTGGTGTATCGCACCTTCGGTACCCTGGAGTTCGAACGAATCTTTGCGCTTTACGAAAGCTGGCCGGACTACAGGCAAACTTCTCTGGTTATGGAGCTTACTGTCATCTTATTTGTCGTAGGAGCTCTTATCAAGTCTGCGCAGTTTCCTTTCCACTTCTGGCTTCCGGATACCATGGCCACTCCGACGCCGGTATCTGCCCTCATGCATGCGGGTATTATTAATGCTGGTGGATTTCTTATGATTCGCCTGAGTCCGCTTCTACAGGAAGTCCACGGGGGACCGGTAATGCTGATACTGGCTGGATCGGTAACGTCAGTCTATGGGGCCCTGTCCATGATCACGCAGAGCAACATTAAGAAAAAGCTTGGATACTCCACAATCAGCCAGATGGGCATGATGCTTTTTGCCTGCGGCCTGGGCGCTTACAGTATTGCTCTGTTCCACATATTCGCGCATAGTTTCTATAAGGCCCATGCTTTTCTATCTACTGGCGGACTGGTGGAAGAGGCGCGAAAGACTGGCTTCAAGCTGGTTCCGCTTTCGTTTTTCGGTCTGCTTTTAGCCGTTCTTGGTTCCGCCGCCCTGGTTTACGGGGCCGTGGAATTTAAGTCCGGTGAGTATTTCTCGCTTTTTATTTATGCAACGGTCCTGTGGATGGGACTGGTTCAGAATTCGGGTAGGAGCCTGGTCGATGACTATTCCCGATTTCGAGTATGGTCCGTAATACTGGTATTGATGGCGGCTGCTCTGGCGCTCTACGGCGTTGTAGAATTCTATCTGGGACAATACCTGGAAGGACTGACTCCTGCTCTGCGACGGCCGGACCTTGATTCTCCATTTGCCATTACGGCCTTTGCATCTGTTGGTCTGTTCCTGCTGGGGCTACTGCTTACCAGAACATTGCAGTCCGGCTCTCCTTTTGCCCGGCGACTCTATATTCTACTTCTTAATGGAGGGTATTTCTCCGCTATGTCCGATCGATGGCTGGAGAAAAACACACCCATGATCTCCCGGGGAGGGCAGTAATGAATTCGGCTCAAAGCGAACACAATAAGCAGAATCAATACAATCAGAAATCCCAGGTTTTGATTTCTCCGGAATCCACGCTGACCATGGTCACACCGTCCTGGCCACTGCAGAGTGTGGCCGCAGTAAATCCGTTCTGGTATCTGAGAGAGAAGTCCTTCTTTCAGGTGGCTACCGAGCTCAGTCCCATACTCCATGCATCGCTATTCATGCCTCTTCAGTATTATCTGGAGGAGTTTGCTCGAGGAAATATCACCGATTCTTCTATAGAGAGTGTTCTGGAAGAGTACTCCGGTCAATGGTCGGAGCTTCCCCGTAATGTGGACGATTTGATTCAGCTATCCCGGGGATCGGACGCCATGATACGCCGGTATCCGTCGGTGGCGGAGCAGATTCAGGCCAATCAGTACTGGCACCGATGCGTGGTTCAGGACCTGGGCAAAATGGCGGCGGCCTATCTGGACGATCAGCAAGCGCTGGCCCCCTTCCCGGAGCAGCAGGGGACCTTCTGGCAGGCCTTCCAGGAAGCGATGAAGTATGACCGATCCATGGAAGCCTATGGCGCGTACGGTTTCCGACAGTACGTCTCCGAACTGCTGGAGCAGGAAGCCGAAGAAGCGATTCAGACAGTCCTGAGCAAGATGGGACTGGTTTCGGCGGAAGCCCAGAAGCTGTATCTGCAGCGATTGCTGGCCTCGGTGCTTGGCTGGGCTACTCAGTTTCGATATCTGGAATGGCAAACCGGACTGGGTTACTCGGTGTCCAGGCAGACTTCGGTGCTGGACCTGCTGGCGGTGCGCATCGTCTATGACTACGGTCTATTCTGTTTTTCCCAGGACACAGACTTTGCGCCGGCCCTATCCTTCTGGCAAACCACCTACAACGAATTAGGTACTCGAACCGATCATTCCGTGCACGGATATCGATTGCATTATGTTTGGCAATGCGCTCAGGAACGCTCCTTCCAGAAACGCGTGGCCTCCTCCTTTGTGGATGAACGCGCCGCCAATCCGGCCAGATATCAGATGGCCTTCTGTATAGACGTAAGGTCCGAGGTGATTCGTCGAAGACTGGAGGAAGAAATTGAAGACCTGGCAACCATAGGCTTTGCCGGATTCTTTGGATTGCCGTTCGCCTACAAGCAGATCAGCGAAAAGAAACCTGCCAGTCGATTGCCGGTACTTCTGAGCCCGGCCTTCCAGGTGGACGAGGAGCCGCGAAAGCGCAACGGGGTGGGGCGAAAATCGCTCAATGCGAATCTAATTCTCAGCTATTTCCGTAACCTTCGCAAGGCTCCTATTTCATCCTTTCTCTTTGTAGAGCTATTTGGTCTTCTATCGGTGGAGAATGTGGTGCGTCAGACATTTCATTCGCTGATGCGAAGGTTCAGAGGAAAGAACCTTCCGCAGCGTTTCGACGATAGCAGAACCATTCCGGATCATAAGGCTTTACTGGCGGCGGACGGTCATACCCTGTCGGCGCGGCAAAAGGCCGATACGGTTCGAGGGGTGCTTCGCCACATGGGTCTTCTGCAGGGAATGGGCGAGCTGGTTTTTCTTGTAGGGCATGGCGCCGACACTACGAACAACGCTTTTGGCGCCTCCCTGGATTGCGGAGCTTGCGGAGGTCATGCAGGGGACATCAATGCTCGGCTTCTGTCCGCTTTGTTGAATGACTCAGAAGTGCGAGGCGAACTAAAGGCCCAGAACATCGAAATCCCGGACTCTACTCTCTTTGTCCCTGCCATTCATGAAACCGTAACGGATACAATCCATATCCTGGATGAAAATCGCATTCCCCGTGATCGGCTTAAAGAAGTGAAAGAGCTGAAGCGCAGTATGGATCAGGCATCGGCAAAAGCGCGGAAAGAAAGAAGCGTGGCTCGGTCCAGGGTGCTGGATCCGCACATCAACCGGCGGCCTCGGAACTGGGCCGAAGTTCGTCCCGAATGGGGCCTTACAGGGAATGCCTGCTTTGTTGTGGCGCCCCGAATACGTACCCGGGGAGCCAATCTGCAGGGCCGATCCTTTCTGCATGACTATAACTGGAAGGCCGATGACGGTTTCCAGACCCTGGAATTGATTATGACCGCTCCCATGGTGGTGACGAACTGGATCAATTTGCAGTACTACAGTTCATCCGTGGCTCCCGAAGTATACGGTTCCGGTTCCAAAGTGCTACATAACCTGGTATGCGAAACCGGCGTGCAGGAAGGTAACGGTGGCGATCTGCGAGTGGGTTTACCGATTCAGTCGGTTCATGATGGTCAGCGATTGGTGCATGAGCCCCTGCGCCTGAGTGTCTTTATCGAAGCCCCGGAAGATGCAATCGAGTCCATAATTCGCAAACACCAGGCCGTGCGAGACCTTGTGGACAACGGATGGCTGCATCTGCTGCAGATTCGCCCGGATGACCTGGGAGTCTTTCGTCGGCAGCCTGGCGGAGTGTATACGGAGCTCTGATTCCTTGCTCCAGGGGGGGAAGGCCAGTCAGCGACATAAGGGGAGGGCTCCGTTTTGGGTAGCAGCACCCCGATATCGATTCAATAAAGCTGGCAGCGAAGGAAATTTCCGCCCCGGACTTTGCTTCGCCGCGAGTTGCAACAGACGTTACAGCAAGAAGCTTCGAATTACTTGCGCCGTATCTTCGGGCCTCTCGTACTGCGGAGAATGGCCAGTTTCGTCGAGAATGATCAATATGGCATTGGGAAGCAATCGGGACCAGACCTGCGCATGGGCCGGGCTGACCACCGTATCCGAGTCTCCCCATAGAATCATAGTCTGAGTTTCGATCATGGCCGCGCGATCGTTCAGGATATAGTCGTCGCCTTCGCGAATATCCGATCGAATACGATTCAGCCAGTCAAAGTTCTTCTGTGAATTGGACACGAAGTGCAGTTTGAACGATTCGGGGATATAGGGTTTCTGCACGAAAGTATCCTGTATGTATTGATCGAATTCCTCCACACTTCGCAGGGGAGCCTGCGAAGGCTTGTAGGGCACGGGATCGTCCACCCTCAATCCGGCGGCATTCATCAGAATCAGCTTACTCACCTTATTTGGCTCCATAAGCGTCAAAGCGGCGATAATGTGGCCACCCATGCTGTTTCCGGCCAGAAATACAGGCCCGGTATTCAGCTTATCCAGGAAGCTCTTCAATGTATTTGCCTGGGTTCGAATCGAATAGGAGCGACCCGGCGCCTGCCGAGTATCGCCAAAGCCCGGAACATCCGGCATGATGACGTCGTAATAAGGTGTAAGATGAGCGGCTGTTTGCAAGAAGCTAATCTTGCTATCGCCGAATCCATGAACAAGCACCAGGGTGGGTCCGGTTCCGCCGCGAAAGTAAGGGATTTCGTACCCGTCTACGGAAACGGTCTGCTCCTGGACTCCGGCCTGGTAGGCGTAGTATTGGTAGATGCCCTGGAGTATAACGCCGGGAAAGGAGCGGGCGAAGAGCTGAAACGCTCCAAAGAGAATGGCAACGCTTATGCCCGCAATGAGTAGCTTCCTCTTCACCGATGTTTTTTTCGAAGGGCCTTTCTCTGGTGTGCTCACAGCCCAGAGCAACCCGGACCCGGAGGCTCGTAAAGCCCTGTTTGCCGGTTTCGGGAAGCATAACTTTTTTTCTATTTTTGCTTGACCGGGCCGGCGCCTGACCCACTCTGTCCTTGCTGGCGCCAATAGAGAGGGTGTTACACCTGTTCCCATTCCGAACACAGAAGTTAAGCCCCTCATCGCCGATGGTACTGCAGGGTTCGCTCTGTGGGAGAGCAGGACGGTGCCACACAGCAATTATACTATTGGCTAAAAAGAGCACCTTCGGGTGCTCTTTTTTTATGTACCGCAGATAGCCGAACGCTCTATAGCTTTTCTAAACTCCTGCAGGGCGGAGAAGTCACAAAAATACTGAAGTCTGAAAAGGGTTGCCGGCACGGTGCCCCCCTGTCCCAATCTGGCCGTGAGCGTCCAAAAGCCAGAGAAAGATCGATTCTGCAGGTCTGACCTGCCCACTGAAGCAACCAGATCCGTGGGAGAAGCAATACCAGTCGGAATGTTCCGGTATTTTCGGTTTTTTCGATTATCCCCATTATCCCCATTATCCCCATTATCCGGGTTATGGACAGTACCTGGAGCCTCTTCGAGGCCGGACCAGCGGACCCGGCGGACCTCAGGTGGCGCCGTTAGCAAGGTGCAGGTCCGGTTGAGAGCGGCGTTTCTTCTCTGTCTGTTTTCGGTTCTTCTTCTGACTCCGGGCCGCAGTTCGAATGCCGAGGAGCCGCTCCGTCCCCGGGAGATACCGGAATACAAAGGCCGGGTAAACGACTATGGCAGTCGGCTAAGCCAGGACGCGGAACTCATCCTGGAACACATTTCTTTTCAGCATCAGTCAAAATACGGCGATCGATTGGTATTGCTTACTATAGATTCGCTCAAGGGAAACGATGCGGAGGATTTTTCCGACCGGGTCCTTGCACAATGGGAACTGGCCGGCACCGAACAACGATCGTCCCGGGTAGTTCTCATACTTGTTGCGGTACAGGAAAAGAGGGTACGTATTCATACATCCCTGGGGATGGATGAGGATCTGCATCCAAATGTGTCGGCAGAAATCCTGTCGCGGGCGGTGCTACCCGAACTCAAGAAGGGGCTTTATTCCATTGCAATGTACCGGGCATTTGATGAGATCACCGCTCATCTGCAAGCCCGACACGAAGTAAAAAAGAGACGGGAAAAGGAAAACAATTCGGCGGATCCCGGCGTCGAGAAACCTGAAGAGAAGGAATCCCCCTCCAACTAGAAACCGACGGAAGCAACAATACCGGACCGGCGGCTAAAAAAGAGTCTAACGGACTACCGCGGTCTACTTTCGCAGAAAATAGGCGATGGGTTCTCCCAGACGGACTTTAATACCTTCGTACATTCGCTCTGCAAATTCAACAGTATCCCTTTCGAAGAGCAGGATGACTGTGGAGCCCATCTCGAAACGTCCGATTTCCGCTCCCTTGGCCATTTCCCTGGGAGGGTCGTAGTTTACGTCCCGTTTCTTGCGAAAGAATCGATTTGTGCGAATGCTGTCATAGGTAACGCGAATCTTGCCCACATTTGTGGCGCCTACCTTGATCATGGCTATTCGGCCTCTGGGCGAAACCAGAAAGGATGTCAGTCGTTCATTTTTGGGGAACAGCCCATGGAGTCCTTCTACGGCAATGTCGTTTACCGGGAAGAGTTTGCCGGGCGCATAGTTGAATCCATTTACCTTGCATTCGACGGGAGTATGCATGCGATGGTAATCCTGCGGGCTGAGATAGAGCACCATGTACTTGCCCTCCAGGTAGGGCTCGGCTCGCTCCGCGCTACCCAGAAGATCCTTCAGCGTATAGACGATTCCTTTGGTCTGGATTAGAAGTCCTTCGGTGATATTACCGAACCGGGAGGCCCGGGCATCCACCGGGCTTACAATGCTTCGAGGATCGGCATCGATAGGGCGTACGCCTTCTTTCAAGTGACGAATGAAGAAGGCATTCAGCGATGGATACTCTTCCAGAGGCTTTTCCGCTTCCTCCAGGTTGATCTTATAGGCGGCGGCGAAGGCGCGGATTAATGGCCGGCGAATGGGGCCCGGGAATGGAATGAGGCTGAACCAGCCAAAAACCTTGGAGATCAAATTCTGTGGAAGCACCGAGATCAGAATCAGAAAGAAATCTCCAGCGATGGCCGCTTTTGCTTCCCGGGATTCCAGAAAGAAATTCAACTCGTTTCGACTGCTTCGCACCATGAGTAGAGATGCCAGCGCTCCGGAAAGCGCCGACACCATCAAGGTTATGCTGCTTAGAAGCACGATCAACGGAAAGAAATCGCCGGGATAGAACTGAATCGCCAAACCGGCGCCAAGTACGGCGAAGAAAAACACAATGCTTGCTACGATGGAAAGTTTGCGCCCACCGGCCGAATAGGAGTTATTGTACAGCGCGTACCACCAGCTGGCCATTCCCGGCACCACAAATGCGATACATGCCCCCAGCATCAGAAGACCGGCCAGGTTGGCTCCGGGCGCGCGAAAGAAAAAGGCCCGAAATAAATCGTACAACGAAGGATGAAAGATCTGGCCCAGTTCCCGCGCCGGCCCCCCGGATGTGAGATACCATTCGTAGAGTTGCCCGGCGCCGGAGATGCTTCCCAGAAGCAGAAGAACCAGGCCGGCCACCGCGGACTCCAGAAGCAGAGTAAGCTGCATGGAAAGCCCGGCCTTGGCCGGATAATCGGTGCGAATCGCCGCCGACAGCGACGCTGCTTTGCCGGAGCCAACCTCGGTGAATGCGAAATAGATGGCCAGAGCAAGCAAGATGGAGGGCACAGAGGACAAAGCCCAGGTATCGCCAAAGGAGGCTGCAATATCGTCCAGGATGCCGGAAACGTCTGGCATAGGTCCCAGAATCAAGGAGAGTATCAGAAGGGTTATTCCTGCATAGAAGGCAAACTTTGAATAGAGTCCGATCCGCTTGATGCCTCCGGCCGCCATTACAACCAGAAGAATGGCCATAGCGATGGAAATGGCCGTAGGTCCAGGCACCAGGCCGCTACTGGCAGGAGATGGAAAGGTGCCGGAAATGCCGCCGGATAAAAAGGCTACCGGCAAAGCGCCGCCGCCAATGAGAGCGGCCGGAATGAAAAAGACCGCGCTCAAAATCGCCAGCCATCGGGACCGTGTGATGCTGGCCACCGCCTCGGCGCCGGAACCGGCTATGGCCCCCGAAGAAGTGCGTTTGCGGCTACGATGGGCCGCCGTAGACAGAACAAAGTGAATGGGACTCAAAAAGAAGGATACAATCCAGATCCAGAATAGTATTCCCGGTCCCGCTATCAGTACGGCCAACAGGGTGCCCATGAAAGCCCCCGGAATCAATGCGCTCAATGAGCTGGCCGCAAATGAGCGTCCCGGAGTGATCTTCCCTTTGGAGCCGGACCAGTCCAGAGTTCCCAGAATGAGCTTCAGGCTCAAAAATGGATACCTCAGTTGCGGCAATTTCAAAAAAATGGTTAGCACAATGCCGGCAACAGCCAACAGAACCGACAGAACCAGGGATAGATTTATAGCCAGAGTGTTTAGAACTTCCATTTGCTTGCCTGTTGTCAGCACATCGCTACGCTGGTCTGTTGTCTATTTCCTTCTTTTCGCCTGGCTGCCCGGCCTGAATGCCCAGACCGTGGAGCTGGGTTTGCAGCTGGCGGGTCACCATCGTTTTGAGGATGCCTTCAGTCGCGGGATCAGGAAGTTTCGCACATCTATATTCATCGAGCCGATACGTTATAGCGATGCCGAACCTATGGAGCGGCTGTATCAAACCGAGTTTTTCTTTCGTTTCAACGATTTCATTGGGCCCGAGCATTACACCGGAATCACCATCGGGTCCTATTCCATGCCTTCCTTTTCAGTTCAGCATGTGGAGAGCTCGGGTCGATTCCTGACTTCGCAGATGGATTTCAATATGACCTACTTTTTGCTGGGTTACCATTACGTGCGTCCAATGCGTAGCTTCCTTCGCGGCTGGCGGTGGGAGGCCGGCGGCGGTTTCGGAATCATTCCATCAGCCACCTGGCGGGTGCGCGGGATTCAGAGGACGGCTTTTGAGATCAGGGATTATTCCGCCACGCACAGAGCCAGGAGCGGAACCATGGCCCGCCTGGAACTGGCCGTCAGTCGGCCCTTTCCCTATTCCATTCTTCGCATGGGCATTCGCTGGGATTATGCCCTCCTGGGCGATTTCAGGGGAAACCTTCGGGACACCGACGCCGATTACTACACATTGGGCGATGGTAGTATTGCCCTGCTTCCGGATATCGCGGATCTGGCCACCGTGAATCAGCAACTGGCCCAGGCCAGCACCTCGGTGTTTACAAACTCCGCCATCCGCGAAAAAACCAGGGTAACGTTCGGAAGCATGGGGTTATTTGTTTCCTTCGGCTTTCGATTCTAATCCATTCCCGGCTTGCCTGACAGTCTGTCCGCAGCACGGTCGGCGTTTTGCACGCTGCACCGTGAACGGTCAATTTCAAGGACCGCTACAATTTTCGCTTGTAACTGATCATCCCTGTGGTAAGCAAATCCCAATGGAAAATGAAAAGTTAATCTCCATGCCGATTAAGGACCTGGCTCAATTGAAGATTGTGCTGGCTACCTGGTATTCATTTTTAAAGGATCAGGCGGGTTCTTTGTCCAAAGAAGCTTTTGCCAGTTCGCTGAAGACTCCGGTGCTTTACGACCTGGAGAAAGATCAAATCGAAGTGCTGTTCACCGGTTCTCAGGAACTGTTAAAGCAATTCAGCGATTACGTTTTCCAGACTACCGAGCCTTCCGAATCCTGATGAACTTCCGCCGATTCATCCTAATAGCTGCCGCCGCTATCCTGCTGTCAGGGAACCTGCAGGCTTTGCCGCCCATGGAGGCGCCTCTGGATCGGGCCCGAAACAGCGACGTTGTGATCCACGTGGTTGTCACGTCTTCGCAGCAGACCGGATTGAACAGCGTTGTTAGTGCGGTGCAACTAGGTATTCAGGTACAGCAAGTATTGAAGGCATCCCCTGGTTTCGAGGCCGGCACACTGCGGGTTTTGAACTTCTTGATAGCGCCCCAATCCTTTGAATCCGGCCTCCGAGAGCCCCCGGGTCCCGGACACTGGGTTGTTTTTCTGAACATCAAGCGACAGCAGGTGGACGGACGAACTATCGCCGTTCCTGTGCTCTACAGCCCCCAGGCATTTGCTTTTCACCCATACGATGAAGAGCTCGGCCAAGAAATTCGCAAACTTCCGTAAAACAGTTGCACTCTGAAAAACCTGACGGCCAGTAATGTCGTCTGATAAACACGTCCGGTAAACAGGGGGAATTATGAAAAATCGGAATGGTGTATTTTTTCTGCCTGGAGGCACAAGAAGCCGGGTCGGCGACGTCGACCAGACGTTCGGCATGCCATCCCCGGTCCATTCGGGAAAGCTTCTGCGTAGCGGACTGCGTGCGCTGGTCGCTACGGCCCTGTTGTTCAGCAGCGTGCTTTTTGCCGAGCCGGGATTCGATCCCTCTTCCGTACGGCCATCTGGATGTGACGGAAACCAGATGGACTGTGGCTATAACCCCACGGCTCCGGCGGCTATGCGCTCGGTCCCGTTGGCCCCTTCCACACAGATTCGTCACCGTGGTCTGCCATCGAGTGTGGATCTCAGTTCGCGCATGCCACCGGTGGGTAATCAAGGTCGCCAGGGCAGTTGCGTTGCCTGGGCCGTAGCTTACGCTGCAAAAAGTTACCAGGAGCATGTAGAGAGAAATTGGCAGTATGATTCGCCGGTTCGTGGCGGTTCCGGACAGAGAGTTTTTTCCCCGGCCTATGTTTACAATCAAATCAATGGCGGACGGGACAATGGATCCGTAATCGACGATGCCATGCGCGTGGCGGTGCAGCAGGGTATTGCGCCCTGGGCGGCCATGCCTTACAATGAAGGGGATTACCGACGTCAGCCGTCCTCCGGAGCGCGTCAGCAGGCCCAGAGTTTCAAAGCAAAGAGCTTCAAGCGAATTCCTTACCATAATCTGGATGCCGTGAAAGCGGAACTATCCAGCGGCAACCCGGTGGTCTTTGGGGTTCCGGTGGATGATGCATTCTATAATCTGCGAGCCGGGCAGGTGTACGACCGAAAAGGAGGGCAGAATTACGGCGGCCATGCAATGACCCTGGTCGGCTACGACGACAATAAACGTTCTCCCAACGGCGATGTGGGGGCCTTCAAGCTCATAAATTCCTGGGGAACCCAGTGGGGCGATCGTGGCTACGGCTGGATCTCCTACCGAATGTGGAAGCAGTTGAATCCTTACATCATGGTCATGTATGACGTTCAGGAATCCAACCCTTCGCCCGGCCCTGGTCCCGGTCCCAACCCGGGTCCTGAACAGTCGGACAAAATCCAACCTCCTGCAAACGTATCTGCCAGTCGTGGAACCTACAGCGATCGCGTGGAGATCAGCTGGTCAGCTGTAAGCGGCGCCGTGGTTTATGTTGTATTTCGCGCAGAACCCGGGGGACAGGGATTCGAAGAAATCGCCTACGCAGAGACTACGGTTCATTCAGACACTACCGTGCAGCCGGGGGTGTCCTATAAGTACCTGGTGATTGCTGTTGCTTCGGAAGACAACTATTCCGATCCGGAGCAGTCACGAATCGTGGAAGGATTTGCCCAGGCCGGGGGAACCAGCGCGCCCACGAAGGTGACCGGTCTTGATGCAAGTCTTCGCGCCGTGGCCGGTGTTAGCGTTGCGCTGAACTGGAACACCGTTTCCGGAGCCAACCGCTATCAGATTGCGCGTTATAATGCGGCTACGGAAAGCTGGTCCGTCATCGGAACCTCAACCAGTCCCGCTTATAACGATTCCAATCCGGGCCGAAATACGATCACCGCTTATGCGGTGCGCGCCATTAACAGCAAAGGGGCCGGCGAATGGTCCGAACCGGTGCAGATCAATCTTCCGGGGCAGGCCACCAAACCCGAAAAACCGGGATCCGTACAGGCTTCCCGCGGCATATATAACGATCGCATTGAGTTGGAATGGAGCGCCGTTCCGGGGGCCACCCATTACGGATTGTTTCGATACGACTATGGCCGAAAGGTATGGGAAGGCCCGCAGACGATTCGAAGCAATAGGTTTACCGATCGCGACGGCAATGTGAAGTCCGGCCGATGGTTCGCCTATGTAGTGGTGGCCGCTAACGAGGCGGGCAATAGCGCTTACAGCCAGCCCGCTCTGGGTAGAGCCAATCCAAACGCACAGCGGGCCGGATTGATTCTTCCTCCTCCGAACAATGTTCGTTCATCCATGACCGGCGAAACAGTGCGAATCGATTGGGATGCTGTGAAAGGGGCCAGCGAATACTACGTATTTAGGACTCAGGTGCGGGGAAAAGGCTTTCTGGACGCCATGACAGGCTCGGATTATGAGTATGTTGCTTCGGTGCCGGCCGGTAAGACCAGCTTCAGCGAAAAGGTTCCCGGAAAACCGGGAGATCTATTCTTCTACGTGATTCGTACAAAATCGGATCTGGGCGGGGAATCCGAAAATTCCGACAAAGTCAGCGCCTACCGCAATCCTGAAGTGGTTCAGAAGAAGCATCGGTTCATGCCGGGCACCGGCCTACAGCGATTTACCGGCGACTGGAAAGGCGAATTCTTTGACGGCAAGATGCGGCCCGTGGAGGTTACGATCAGCGCAGATCAGGATCGATTCACGGTTTCCATGAAAACGGACGGGGGCACCTCCAGGTTCTCGGGTCGGTATGCGGCCAAAAGCGATGTGCTGGAAGCGGGAAGTATCCGAATCCTTGCCGACGAACAGGACGGCATACTGTATCTGGAAAGCGATGAGTCCGTGCCCATTCTTTCTGGCCGAACCGTTACCGTAACCCGAATCGAATGATCCAGGAACCAGCTATCAAGAAGCGAGTCATCTGAATGCAGTCAGCCAGCAAAAGTTTCTCTATGATCGGGCGCCGGGGCCGCCCCGGTCCGGCTTTGGTCTGGCTGCTCGGCCTTGCTTTGATTATTGCATTCCATGAGGTAAACGGCGAACCGTGCCGGGACTGCGGGTACAGGCAGGCGGGCTGGAAAGAGCTTTCGGCCATCCCGGGCACAGATCTTCCGGGTCAGCTCAGTCCGGCCCCCTTACCATCAGAGATTGACCTTTCTTCGCAGATGCCTCCCGTGGGTTATCAGGGCGATCAGGCCAGTTGCATTTCCTGGGCGGCGGTGTATGCCGTAAAATCCTACTACGAGAATCTGCACAGGAAATGGGGCCTGGACAGCCCTTTCAGCGGGGGTCCAGGTCATCATGTATTCTCCCCCGCTTTCAGCCAGGCGCATCTGGGCAACGACGAAAAAGGCTCCACATTTCCGGAAGCCTTGGACGTTCTGCTACGGGAAGGCGCCGTGCCCTGGAGCGAAATGCCCTATGAGCCCGGCAAACGGTCCGCTTCGCCGGATCGAAGGCTGGTCCCTATCGCACGGGAGTTTCGCATTGAAGGCTATCGCATACTATCCAGTCATGCGCCGGAAGGCATAAAAAGGCAGGTTGCCGCAGGTCATCCCGTCATGGTGGGCATCTTGCTCTACGAAAACCTGTTGGATCTAAAGTCCGGCGTCTTTACCGGGCCCGAGGGGGCCTTTCTTGGAGGACACTCGGTGGTCATAGTAGGCTACGACGACGATCGGGGTCCGGATGGCGCATTCAAGATCATGAATTCCTGGGGGCAGAACTGGGGAGATCAAGGCTTTGGCTGGATATCTTACAAAGCCATGGGTCGGATCATTCGCACCGCGCTGATAATCGAAGAAAGCGCTCCTGCCAATGTAGCAACAAATGTGCCCGATGCTCTGCCTGCGCCGGAGCAGATCGTCGCTTCCCGGGGCGAGTCCTCGCGACATGTTGAGGTTACCTGGAGCGCGGTGGATTCTGCACTGGCTTATGAAGTGCAAAGAGCCATTATTTCAGGAAAACAGGAACTGGACTTTCATACTATCGGCTATTCCACAGCCACATTGTTTCGCGATAGCACCGTTGAGCCCGGGCGTCCATACGCCTATCGGATACTGACTCTGGACGAGAAAGGCAAGTCAGCATCCGAACGAGCGCCGGTGGTACAGGGATTTGCCTCCACCAATCCCGACCCGTCCAGCCGGATTGAGATCCTGGGCGGCAAGATGGTGAAAAAGGGCACACAGGTTTATGCTCATCTAAACTGGCAGTCTTCGTCTCCATCCTTCGAGGTGCAACGTTGGAACGACTCCGCTTCGCGCTGGGAATCTCTGGGTACCAGTCGTGCCCAGGAGTTCAAGGATTACCGGGTTTCCCCGGGCGTGCGATACACCTACAGGATTCGAAAAGTAGACACAAACATCAAAGGCGTCTGGAGTCGTCCGTTGGTACTCACGGCCGCCGGAGGCGATCTGCCGCCAGCCATGGTCACGGGAGTCCAGGTTAGTCGCGGAAGTATGCAGAATCGAATCAAGCTGCAATGGGATGCCGCCCCGGGAGTAAATCAGTATCTGGTGTATCGCTTTGATCCGGCAAGAAAAGTCTGGGAAGGTCCATTTCGCACCGGACAACCTGAATACCAGGACGGGGATTTGAAGGCGGGTCAGTGGTACGGATATCGCATTGTCGCCGTAAACTCGGCGGGTTCGGGTCCCACCAGTCCTGTAGTCTACGGTCGTACGTCGGAAACCCTGACTGCGGAACGTTCTATTAAGAACTTGCCTGCCCCGGACCAATTAGCAGTAACGTCCCGGGAAGAAGGTACGTTATCGCTGAACTGGAAGAAGGTTCCCGACGCAGAATCTTACGATATACTTCTTGCCCGGCTGCCCGGAAGCGGATACGAAAAAGTAAAGACCGTGGATGCTTCCAGCCGATTGCTCCAGAACGAAAACCTGAAGTTACAGGACCCTGGCGCCTATGCCATCCGAGTGCAGGCTCGGTCCGGTCCTTCGGTTTCTCCTGCCTCCGAGCCGGTGGTGGCCTTTCTAAATCCGCAAAGCAAGCGCGAGCGATGGTTCGGCCTGGACGACAATCCGTGGCTTCTAAATGGTAGTTATCGGGCCGAGGACTGGGTGTCCGGCAAAGAACTCAAAGAATACCGTCTTACCTTGAAAGAAAACGGCGATGCAATCGTCGCGACGCTGATCGGTTCCGGTAAGCGAACCTATCATCTGTCGGCGCCTCCTGGAAGCACGGTGCAGCTAAGCGATGGCATGCAGTTCACGCGAAGCGGCGATGGACGATACATTCAGCTTACCGAGCAGGAGCCGAATTTCTTTACGAATGGAACCCTCTTATTTGTTGCCGAATAATCCGCCCAATCTAACCGCCCATGGATCCTTCGATCCTGCTACAGGGCTCACATTCACCGGATTCGAGCCTACGGCTGTGACATACTAATCTGTCTTTCGCTCGCTGAAACTTCACTCCCGCAAGCCTAACGGCGACTGATCTTGATTTAGCGGTTAGCATCGTCCCTGGCCGGAAGCCAGGGTATGAGCATGCTGGTTCCCTTGTGATAGGACTGAAATTCCGGGTTATCTCCGTACTTCTTCTTGTATCGTCTTTCCAGGGGCGGTATTCCGCTGAAGAAGAGCAGAATGCAGGTGATAAATATAGGTCCAATGGCTGTAAGCCAGGCCCATTCGGACAATACGGGGGTCACCGCCAGAAACAGGGCCCACCAGAGCAGTATCTCGCCGAAGTAGTTCGGATGTCGGGAAAACTTCCAGAGGCCATGTTGAATCCAACGGTTTTCGTTTTCTGGATTGCTCTTGAATGCAAACTTCTGCTGGTCGGCAACGGATTCCCAGATCAGCCCCAGCAGCCAGAGGGCCGATCCCAGGGCAAAGGCCGCTTCGGTGGGCAGCGACTCCTGGCTAAGGGCATAGGTCACGGGTAACATGGTGGCCCATACGGTAATCCCCTGAAAGATCCAGAACAGAAGGAAGGAAACAAAGTTCTCCCGAATGCCGTCGAATCGCCGGTCCCGACCCATCTGGATGATTCGTACTAGCAAATAGCCTCCCAGGCGAATGGACCACAGGGCCACCATGCCGGCCAGGACGTAATGGCCTGACTCCGGCTCCGGATGCATGAAAAGCAGCCCGCCGGCAAGAAGCAGGAATGTAAGACTGTAGGTTAAATCGGTTACTTTGTCCGTCTTCAAGGTGGCGGCAAAAACGAAGAAGATCGCTTGCAGAGCCATAGATACAATCAGGCTCAATAGAATATTGGCTGTATCAAAATAAAAGGGATTCATGTGCACTCAATAATGCACGGCGAAGGTGCACCGTCCACAAAAATCCCTGGACGAAAATAGAATTGTGTCCAGGGTGCGCATCGTCCCGGCCCGAAAGAGGCCGTAGAGGCCATTTAGGAGTCAAAGGGAGGGATATAGAACGGCCCCGAACCGCCGGAAAGGGCCGGGAGAATTACTGAACAGCAAAACCCGGAGAGCCCAACCGGAGTAAATCCGGCTGGAAAAGCCAGTATGGCAAAACTACCCTGGTTCAGGCTGGCTCCCAGGGCAGCACTAAAAACGGGATACAGGAATATGGATCGTTACTCATTAGACCAGTACTACTGCAGAATGAAATTCTGGAAACTATTCGGAAACGAAATCAAAATCTACGACGGAAACAGGCAGAACCTGCTTCTCTTCGTGAAGCAAAAGGCTTTCAAGCTAAAGGAAGCCATCACAGTATACGCGGACGAATCAAAAAGCGAAGAGCTACTCACTATCAATGCGCGAAGCGTGATCGACTTTGGAGCTTCATACGACGTGGACGATGCGAAGACCGGTCAGCGAATCGGAACGCTGCGAAGAAAAGGACTGAAGTCTATTCTACGCGACTCCTGGCTCATTCTGGACGCCTCAGAAAATGAAATTGGAACCATTCAAGAAGACAGCATGGCGCTGGCCATGGTGCGAAGGTTGCTTTCCAATCTGGTGCCCCAGGCATTTACCGTTACCGTAAACGGTCAGGAGGCTGCGCAATTCAAGCAGGCCTTCAATCCTTTCGTTCCGCAGATCACCATTAACTTTAACCAGGGCACTTCCCTGGATAAGCGACTGGGGCTGGCGGCGGCTGTGCTTCTTCAGGTAATCGAAGGACGACAGCAATAAGTAATAGATTAGGAGCTTTCATGGGCCGGACTGTCCTGGTCCGGCCTTCGAACTCTCTTTAACTCAGGATGCCCTTCTCAGAAATCGCCCAACTTCAACTCGCGGCCATTCGCCGTAGAAAACGATTGGCCCTGGCTTTTAGTCTTCGATCGGGATTAACATTTCTGGGAGGCGCGGGGGTTCGGTCATTTGTCCACTCGAGTGTTCTTGCGCTTTCGGCTCTCCTTCCGGCCTTCCTTCTAATCGGATGCGAAAAAAAGACGGAGGGCCCGACGCCCATGGATCTGGATGGATTCAAGCGCCACCTGGATACCAGAATCCCGGAACTGATGGATAGCTACGATGTGCCCGGTGTGGTCGTCGCGGTGATTCGTAGCGGCGAGATTGAGTTCAGCGCAGCGTACGGCGTTGCCAGCTACCGAACTGGCGCGAAGATGACCCTGGATACTCCCTGCCGAGTGGAGTCTATCTCAAAATCGGTTACGGCTCATGGCATCATGAAACTGGTGCAACAGGGACTGATCGATCTGGATGCGCCGGTGGCAAAGTATTTGAAGTCCTGGGATTTTCCGGAATCCCGCTTCGATAGCTCCACCATTACAATCCGACAACTACTGAGCCACACTTCCGGACTGCCTCTGGGCACCATTGGCGTTCGCTACGAACCGGACGGCGATCGTCCGACCCTGAAAGAAGCGCTGAGTCACGATGCTCATTTATGGGCGTCGCCAGGCAGCGAATTCTTTTACTCCAATACTGGCTTCAATCTGCTGGAGTTAGTCATCCAGGAAGTGACCGGAGAACCTTTTGCGGACTACATGCAGCGGGAGATTCTGATTCCGTCCAATATGAATCAGTCATCCTTCGAATATGACCCCGCCTGGCGACCCGGAGTTCCCGACGGCCACAACTACGACGGCGACGCCTTTCCTCCTTACGTCTATCCGGAGAAGGCTTCCGGCGGGTTGTTTGCCACCGTAGAAGACGTGGCGCGATTCGTCAGCGCAAGCAGATATGGGGCCCCGGGCCCGTTGAACGACCAGAGCAGGGAAACGATGTACAGCGCGCAGGTACAGATCTCGGGAATCTACGGCCTGGTTTTTCCACATTACGGGCTGGGGCACTTCCTGGAAGAACTCCAGGGCGCCGCCGGTAATCATCGCGCCATTTCCCACGGCGGCCAGGGAAGCGGCTGGATGACTCATTTCCATGGAATACCCGAGACCGGGGACGGAATCGTTCTTCTCACCAACAGTCAACGTAGCTGGCCACTTTTCTCGGCCATTCTCACCGACTGGGCTCGCTGGGAAGGCTATGATTCGATTGGCATGGGACTTATTTCTCGGAGCGCGCCCTATCTGAGTGCCATGGTCTGGATGATCGTTCTTGCCGGCCTACTATTTCTGATGCTGGCTTTTCGGAACATCGCCTCTGCTGACCCGGGGCATCACAGGAATCTGGCCGGCTTCCTTTCGAAAAGCCAGGTCCGCAAAGTTTTGGGCTCGGCCGACTCAGCTCAGGCAGGAGTTTTCTCGTTTTCCGTGGGGGCTGTATCAACCTTCATTCTGGCCGGACTTCTGGTTGCTGCGCTGCTCTACGTCCAAACTCTACCGTACTTTTTTCTTACTTCTATCTTTCCTGTTCTCACTCCCCGTCTGGGGTATGCGCTGCTTTTCCTGGCCGTTTCTCTGTTGGCCTACGGGATTACCTCTGGAATTGCATTATTGCGTTCGAGATGATATCTAGCTCGCAGCTAGATTAGAAGTATGGTCAGGGTGCGCCCGTCGATTAATCCGATTAATCGCAGGCGAATTCGTTCCGCGAAAGAACGGCTTTCCATTTATCCGCTGGAAGCCGTTGTGAACAGACAAAATACTCGCTACCGGCGACTCCTTCTATGGTAACGTCCTGCCATGCCATTGAATAGGTCCAGGAGTTCCCGCTTTCTTCAAACAGAGAAACGTTTAGTGTCCAATTTCCAGGTTCCAGGTAAGCGACTCGGTAATTCAGGGCAATCAAGGGCCTCCGGTCGATGGCATCCAGTCGAGTATCCTCGGCAAAGTTCACTCTAACAAGATGCTTCCGGTCCTTGAAAGCCGCATCTCGATGATAATACCGGTGTTCCACCTCATCGTACTCGGCAATAGCTGTGCCCGCATCCCGAAAGCCGGAACAACTCTGCTTCTCCTCAAGAATCCTTACCCCCCAATCTTCGCTTTCCGGACTTTGAAGGCATCCATAGAAAACCTCTCCCGGGCCCCCGGAGAACGGCACCTGGATCTTGCGTGGAGATTCCGTGCTGCCGGCTGGAGAGTATCGAATCAGTCCCAGCTCCAGTTCATATTTACCAGGAGCAAAGACTGCCGGACCACGGGCACCCCATAGGGCCGTCACTTCGCCGTTCACTGATTCCAGGGATACACCGTCAGGCAAGTGAAGGTACAGTCTATTCCTGGCCGGCGTTTGTCGGGCACCTTCCACGAGATAGACCTGAGACACGCAACCCGAAAACCCAATGAGCAGTATTAACCCAAAATGCTTCATTTTCCAAGGGGGCTTGTCTCCCAGGGTGCGGTAAACGCCTTTTCTCCGGGAGGCCGCCGGGCGCCGCAATGCACCGGGGCCTCCGGGGCTCAAAAATTGATTGACTGATTTGTCAATCAATCGGTATAACCGGGTCGGAGCAAAGAACAGATGCGAGCGGGAATCATCGGGGGGGCTTCCCTCATAGAAAGGGCGAACACGGAACTTTCCGTGGAGGAAACGGTTTTTTACACCGTAAAACAGGGCCTGGAGTCCATAGGTTGGGACCGTTCGGAAGTCCAGACGGTGGTCCAGTGCGCCGACGACGTTCTGGACGGAATCTCCATCAATCATGTCTACCAGGTAGAGGCAGCGGGTTCTTTCCTCAAAGACGAGTCCAAAGTGGAGCGGGACGGGGCCTGGGGGGCCATGTATGCCATGGCCAAAATCCTCACCGGTAAATTCCAGACGGCCATGGTAGTGGCCTACTCCAAATGCAGTCAGGTGGGCTATTCGGCCTTTACCGGTATGAATGCGGATCCGTTTTTCCTTCGTCCGGTGGGAGTGGATGGCGACGGGCTGGCCGGATTGCAGGCACGCCACTACATGCAGGCTTCGGGCGCCAGCGAAGCGGACCTGGCCGCGGTCACCGTCAAGAATCGCTTAAATGCGTCGCG